>JACLAC010019092.1_pt1 | contig 10007 bp, 8 predicted proteins | sample 8027881 | NCBI WGS metagenome assembly JACLAC01 (sample SAMN15725517, study PRJNA655200) | protist metagenome | isolation source: fluorescence activated cell sorting (FACS) single amplified genomes of... | place: Spain: Blaines Bay Microbial Observatory, Mediterranean Sea | collected 2016-01-19 | reverse complement strand
AAAATAAAAATACCTTGCGATTCGGTTGTTGTCGGTCTTCCGGATGCGGCGAATGACGGAGACGTTTTTCTTCATCAAGAAGTGCTGCGCCAAGTCGGACACGCCTTTCTCCGTGATCACCACATCCGGGTTCACGCGCAGGATCTCGTCACACAACTTCTTCACCTGTGTCAGCATGCACAGCTCATAATAGTATTCCTTCGTCTTCGTTCACGACAGAAAAAAGGAAAGGTCGAAAATCTTGTTCTTTCACAACCACTCGACTCATCACTGTTCATCCAACCACTCGCAGTCGTGCCCCGATCAGAGCAATTTGATACCTCCTCCTCTTCCTGCTTTAGCATGAGTTCCCAATCGGACTCCTTGGTGATCTCGACGGTGGTCGAGCTCTCACCCTTCTTGTATTCCAACGGGCATGATGAAGAATCATCTCCTTCTTCAGCGCCACCACAAGAGCAAGGCGTGCCACCACAGGAGGAGCATGTACACGAGCAGCAGCAGCATAAGGAAGCCGAAAGCGAGTCTGTGCAATGTCGCTCGAAAATCAGTGCGAGTGACAGAGCCATCATCCGCCAGGAGCTCGCAGCGGGCTTGCGCCAGGCCTCATGGGAGATGATGAAATCGGGAGCTTCATCTTCTCATGCCCTGGTCGAAAATGCCCGCAGTGCGCTCGCATTTTCTTCGCAGTACGCTAGAGATCAGAGGCGCGCTCGCAAGGTGAGCACTGTATAATAGTTGCGTGTTTTTGGGCGGCAAAAAGTATTTGCGTGTTGCAATCAGTTGGGCGGGGGAATTTCGTATTGCATGGCCCATGGGAATTTATGCATTTTGCGACACCTCTCTAGTGACATGTATAATATACTTTGCACTCATCATTGATGCCAGCTAGTATGCGTGGAGCTGTTGTCGTGGAAGATGTTGAGCCGCACTGACAGATCAATTGAGTGGAAGATTGATGCGCACTGACAGAATTGGTGTTGTCGTGGTGTCTGTGGTGATTGGTTTGTATGCACGTTCTCATCTCATCGGATGTCGCCGCCTACTGGGAGCGGCGCGTTGATTAGTATTCACTCGAATCGTTTTAGTTTTTTCAAACTGGAGCATCTTCTTGAGCCAACATTTAGTTTGGTCAGCCTGCAGTTTCAGTTCACCATTGACAGGGTTTGAACGCGGGCAGTTCAATTGCGGTTCTAAGTGTTTCGGCTTATCCATTCGGTTACGTGGCACAAGTGCGGCTTTCGTGGCACAAGTTCGTTTTCCTGCAATTGCAGGCGTCAGCATTTGCCGACTGCGTCTTCCTCGCGACGTCGTCTGTTGACGTCGTATAATCTGCGCTCTTGCGCAGCAGTGCGGCAGTTCCAGCACTAGATCGTCTCGGTTGCTGACAGCGGGGTCTCCACGCGACGACGCTTGTTAACGTCGTGTTGCTTGCGTTTTGACGCAGGAGTGCATAACTTGCAGCACTCGTTAGTTGGCCTTTAGTTGCAGGCTGCCGCGCTTCACTTGGTTGCAGCCAGGAAGACAGCGCCTTTTTCGCGCGGCGACGTCTGTTGCCGTCGCGTTGCATGCGTTCTTGAACAGGAGTGAAATTGAATGAGTGGAAGATGTTGAGCCGCTGGGGAAACTAAGTTAAGTGAGTCAAGTGTAGTGCGGTGACCCAGATCCTGAAGTCCGAAACTGTTTGCTGAAGATGGTGAGTCATCGAGAAGATGTGCATATTATAATGACACAGGAGAAATCAAGAGGGGGCGGCTATGTTGCCGTGTCTGCACAGCAGCATGCCGTGTGCGATTCGACCGCAGGCTTCATGCCAGTATCTGATTTTTCCAGGCCTGCTTATGGACAACATGCTGGAGGGCGCTTCTTGACACACAGCGGTCTGAACGTGAATACGGCTGTGCACACGGCGTCTCACACGAGCCTAGCAGGCAGCAGTTTGATGAGTCCAGCGTTCAGCGTGAGTCGGGTGCATTCGGCGGGAACCGTAATCTCATCGAGTCCTCGCTCGTCTCAAGTTCCCGGCCATGGGGGCATGGATACGCGCACAAGTATGAACCCATTGTCAAGCTCCAACATGTCCTCCCCCCAACGGGGGGGCCCCGAGACTCCAGGTGGAACGCCTGCGTCGGTGACGCCACAGAAGCACGGCATTGCTGGTCTGTACGGTAAGCAGCACAACTCTGGCTCACAAGCCTCTTCAAGCCCGCGAAGCATGATGTCGTCAACAGCGAAGTATGATGTCGGGTCGACGTCAGGCCTATCAGCCGAAGGCCATGCTGGCAGTATCAGCATGGCCCGCGCCGCGCAGCCTGGCAACACAACATCCAATCAACATGCTACACGTACTAAAAATTTATCAAAAAGAACTTCTCCGACCTTGCCAGTGAAATAATATGTTGCATGTGAGAGCGACGTGGTATGTTGAATCGTCCTTGGCCACGGGGTTCGTAAAGAAGCTTCATGACTCAGGACGCTAGCCGATAGAAAAAAAGTGTCACGCGCATTCAAACATATTGGAGTGCCGGGCCTCTGGTCCTATAATGACAATAAAAAACTGCTTGTGAATTGAAATAACAGGAACGACAGCAACGATGAGTGCGGCGGTGGCAAGCAGCAAGACGGCAGTCACAGCGGGCCCTGTGGGGGGCGCGGAACAGCCCATGGCCGTGGTTGTTACCGTTCGAGCAGTTGCAGACGATGCGGATGATGTCTTCGGGGTGGAGGAAGCAGAGGACCGAGAGGAAGGGGAAGAGAACCATGATGTCCAGGCCGATGGATCCCACAACACGCAGGCGCCGCCTGAGGACAGGTGATAAATGCTGTAATAATAAAGCATCGTTCAGTGTCGAGTGATCGCAGCAGACTATGGCACCGCTTTCAGGCTTCGCTGACCGCTGCAATTGGAGGCAGGCATACTCGAGCGTGCTCGCATACTAGTTGAGACTTGAGAGAGTTGGATTCATAAATTTCAGCGAAAAGTTCTTTCGCAGGATCTTAACTCTCATCCACAGTGGGATACGGATGAAGTTCGCATCGCAGGAGCGGAGCAGCAAGGTTCTGCACCAGGAGCGCAGCAAGATCCTCTATACTGCCCAGGTACAGCACATGCATCGCTTGCGACGGCTGGAACTTTTTTGAGCACTGCCAAGGGTTTCACCGAGAAGAAAAGCAGTCCTTGCCAAATCCACGGGCGGAGATGTCACATGAGCTATGAAATCCGATGCGTCACATGCTGAAAATGCAGACTTGCGACTGTGTGAAAGAGTTTTCGGCCCTCGCGAGCGGATTAGATGGCGCAAACATGAAAAATGACGCCACAGCTCCTGGAGCGGAGAAAGCGGCATCTCGTGATGACCAAGTCGAAGGCAGTCGTGCCTGGCGGTGTGGACTGGCGTCGGCGAGTGTCCGTCAGCAGCGGCTTCGATGCTATGCCAGCAGACCAAGCCGCGCTTGCCAGGTCCTTTGCACTTTGAAGTAACTTCGTAGACTTGCTGTCACGAGACGATCCGTTGCGCGCGCGCGGGACAGCGCAATGTCTCAAATATCTATTCGCCGGTCAGTAAACCGAACAATTATGAGAAAACTGAATACGACGTGAGTGTAGATTTGTTTGCATTTCGTGCAAAAACTTCTAAGGCACCACGTGCCCCACACACTCCCCTGCACTTCGTGCCCCGATACATCAAGATCGTAATAACTGTTGAAGCAACCCTGATGTGACCAAAAGAACTTCCGGGGCATCAGGAAACAACACAGAAAGCACACTCTTCACCCACTTCGCACTCGTCACCCACTTGACGAACGAAGACGCCGCTCCAATTAGGCGACCTTGCTCGATGTATTTGTGATTGCGTCACTGCAACATTCTTGTGCAATTCGGATCATTGAATCGAAGATAGATTCAAACCGAACTGTCTCCCATGACTTGATTCTAGAGTCTAAAGCCTCGCAACCAATCCTCCTGTGTTGCGTCAGCAGTTCACCAAGCTGCCTCTCTCAGTCCGTGCCCCACGGACTTGTGCTTGCCTCCTCAACCCACCGACAGGGCGAAATATTCGTCCCTATCAGCTTCGTTATCTCAACCGCAAACTCCCAATTACGTTGTGCCCCTATGGTCTAACGTGCCTAGTGTTAGTCAAGGCCAGCACTCTCGTGAGAGCACTCCCTCCACTGGTGGTGCTCTGCCGGCAACCAGTTTCAGGCTATATGGCGTGTTAGGGCGCACGTCTACCAAACTTCAAAGGTTGAAATTTGGTAACCTGTTGTGGTTTCTTGGTAGAGCCTATTTTTTTTGGGTGCCTTCGTCCTCCCCGTAAAGATTTATATCGGGTTGGAGTGTGGTGAAACCTTCTCCCACAAACTGATTTTGCTTCAGCTAAAAGGAGATCTACATTGCTCGCCTTCCAGTGTAGTCCTGTCGCCACCTGCTTTCCATCGCCTCTAGTGTGCGTTTTCCAGCTGTGACGCATTATTTCGACTTTCCCAGTAGTCCGTAGTCGCGCATAATGGTTGAAAGCGCACCCTTCTAGCTCTCTCTACTGAGGCTTGGGCGGGTAGCCCATGGGCGCAGTTTAACGTCCTACCCGGGACGATGGGCATCAGGAAACAACACAGAAAGCACACACCAGAACCCAACTTTCCAGGGGCGCACTCACTCCCTGACCCGAAGACAGGTGTCTGTGTGTTTCTGTTGGAATTGGAACAGGACGAGCGCCGTGCGCCTCGTTGTAAAGTGACGTCTGCAGCAAAGCGTTTGAATCTTGCTCCGCTCATGTACAGTCAGGCATGTTCCGTAGGTGGAAGAGTAGTGTGTGGCGCGCATGTCGCATAAAAGTAATAATGTGATACTCTGGATGGCATGTCAAACAGGGAGCGCAGCGAAGAAGAAATGGCAGACTTGGATCGAGCGCTGTCCATCTTGTACAAGCTCGAGGGTGAAGATGAGATGATCGAAAAGGTGATGTACTTGTTGTGGTGCATTATTTCTCGCGGTTGGGAGAATCAATGGGAGTGAGATAATGACTAATAGTTTCTGTCAGAGATGAAAGAAATGCGTACGTCACCGTTCAGGGGATGATGACATAAAACAGCTATCTGCCCATCTAGAAGTGCTGATGATTTTAGAAACTAATCTGACCAGCATCAGCGACGAGAGGTGGATACAGCTTGGCAGTATGTTTTCGAAGCTTACCGGTCCGATTGCCGATTCTTCGCTCTCTGGGTGCTTTCGCGGAACATGGTACGAAGTGGCATCTTTTTCCAATAGTTTGTTTTCGATTGTCTCGACTGTTGAATGCGTGTACTGTCACAGCAGAAGCGCGCCCAAATCCTAACCAAATACAAGTTTCTCCGAGATCGTGAAATTTCATGTTGATCTTTGAGACTAAAATTCGAACAGCTATTCCTGTGGACTCCGATCGTGGCGATGGGATCTCCGGGCTTGCAAGTGTCGATCGTGTTCGGGCTCTTTTTCCTGCACACGCTCATCGTGGGATCGAGAATGCCCTGGTACCTACCTGCCTACCATCTTACTTAATACAACGCGCGTCTTTACTCAGGACGGCGTTTTGTTGCTGCTGATCCATCCACGCTTGACTAGCGGCGTTGTTCACTTGAGTCTGCGAGTGACGACAAAAAAATTCCTGGGATGCACGATTCTACAAGAGGGCGGTGCATTTTTCAGAGACATACGCATAGTTTGCAACTTCATCAGAAAGAGAAAATGATTCCATCCAATCGACAGGCAAACGTCTTGGGTGAACTATCTGGACATCGCGGTGACGGGGATAGTGCTCGCAATCCTCTCCGTCGGCGGGGTACGAGCCATTTTGTGATCACGACTCACGTCAAGTATAATATGCGAACTCGACGATTTCACTTTTCAGTGACGTCGCATGTCAAGTTTCGGAGGGTCGCGATATGAAATTTGCGTATTCGGTATTGCCGGAGAGGTGGAAGATCATTCTTGCCGAAAGGCCGGTGTTATTGTCCTCAATGGCTGCGTGATTCTCTCCGCCTTCTCCACTTCCGTAAAAAATTCATTCAGATCGTCGGCGAGCGCAACTATGGAACGCATTGAGGCTGAAGTACGTCCAATGTAAGCAGTGCGCCCAGCATTTCGGCGGCCCTGCGAGGGCGCTATACAGATGTCTACGATTTGTTGCGAGCCGAGAGAGCGTTGCACTGCGCTTTTCGTGCTGCGCTCATCGCCAGCAGCTATATGAGGTGGATGAGCAAAACGGAATCGTGTATATACGACCTGCGTTACAAACTGTCGATTTTCAATCATCGAAACCAAACTGTCGATCTTGTTGAACGCCGAAACATATCATCTTGTTGAACGTTGAAACGAAAAACGCATGCTTGTGTTGATACACCATACAAGTGAGGGAAAAATGATTCTGCAACTGATCAGTCTCTCCGTAGATCTCGGCGGGAAATTTGGATCTTTCTGAGAAAGTTCCTAAACCATGCGTGTTCGCTGAGAAAGTTCCTAAACCATGCGATCTTAGGGCGCGCGCCTAGTGCCTGAGAAGCTCGGCCCCGTTCCTGCGATAGTGTCTGCAGCTGTGTGCTTCGGTCTCAGTGTTGTGCTGTGGTCCTTGGTGACCTTAAGCAGTGCGCAGCCTATCTATAAAGTCGTAGGTAGCTCGCGGTCAGTCACTTCGGGGCTACCAGTGGTTATCAGCCTACTTCTAGGGAGCAACGTTCGTGTTCCCATCATGAGATCCTGGTTATACGGTAATCAGACGACGATTCGGCTTCCCGTTTCAGGCTTTTAGGCGGGTCTGTTTTGGGTTGTAGGTGTACAACAAAGTGTTCGCTTCGTCAAAGGAAACAGACTTTGTCACTACGCATGTCTTCGAAAACCAGTTCTCGCTTGGCACTTTCTGAGATGGAGCATGTCAATTCTTTTCGTCTGGAATTTTGATGATCAAAGTTTTTCGTCGAATTCCGGATTCTCTGAATGGCGTGCATTCTGCGATGATGCATTCCAAGTGGGAATCAACTATGAAGTTTTCATTGTGTCCATGTGCACAATCTGTTTTCAAATCAGTGAGACTCATATTTGACTAAGTGTCCATGATTGTACGCTGAAAAAATATTGGCGCGAAGGGTTTTTGGAGTGCGGTGTGGCATGATACGAAAAGCAGTGTGCATCTCTCGATCGTATTGTTAGTTCCTGCGGAAAAATTTTATCCCACGATAATCGTCTTTAAACTTTAGCATTGCGTGTGCATCTGACATTTTCGTGACATCGCTTGCGCGCAGGGTGGTCGGGCGAGCATCGAGACGAGAGTGATTGTTTCGGTTTGCAGGGGGAGTAAAAGTACAGAAGTGGTTTGTACGAGATTTCTCTTCAGCTCTAAAGATGATGCCCCACATGGGAGGAGCAGGCGGCCAGATGGTCGTGTTGAACAAGAACACGAAGCGTGAGACGGGTCGCAAGGCGCAGTTGTCGAACATCTCGGCAGCGACCTCAGTTGCGAGCATCGTCCGCACGACCCTCGGGCCGAAGGCAATGCTCAAGATGCTCCTTGATCCCATGGGAGGGATTGTTATGACCAACGATGGAAACGCGATTCTGCGGTACTATATCTCAGAAAGTCATACTAGCATCGCGTTCATTCTGGATTTTTTTCAGTGCAACTACAGCCGCAGCACTTACTCTGAAGGCGTATGAACGCGTGTACCAAAAACCAGTGAAATCGACGTCGGACACCCGGCTGCTAAGAATATGCTGGAGCTGAGCCGCGCACAGGACGAGGAAGTTGGGGACGGAACAACGTCGGTATAAGCACATGTCATTTTCGACATCGGCCGGCAGTTCCACTGTCTGAGTGCACGGAGAGTCGAATATTGCACATTCTTGGAGGGATTGTCGGAGAACATCTGCCAATTTGTGTGTTCCACATCTGTGAGTAGCTGATGACATGTGCCATTCTTATTTCCATTTAATCTACGATGTTGACGAGCCCAGCAGTTTTGCCGCTTTTTTCCTTTGGTTTCGGTACACTGCCGAGGAGTTCTGGCTCGTACTCCGGCGCTCTCTTGTCAAGCTTCAATATTGTGGGGCCGCATCTTCTGTCCATCTCAGTCCATCTCGCGCGAAAGACTGCAGTAGCATTTTTCGTTTCGTCACATGATTTAAATGATTTCAATGTGTTTGAGTTCTCTCGAGCGGCCGCATGTAAAGATTTTTGGCATCATATTGATAACCACATCTATGGAGATCTTTCATGGGGATCGCAAATTAAGGTAATCATCCTCGCCGGCGAGATGCTTTCCGTAGCGCAGCCACTGCTCGAGCAGAACATCCACCCCACGCTCATCGTCTCCGGCTACATGGCGGCGCTAGAAGACAGTCTGAAGCTACTGGAGGACATCGCGATACCCATCAACACCAAGGACGAAAAGGAAATCTGTATACTACTCATGTCCTCATACCAATTTGTAATAGGAACGTGCGAACTGCGGCATTCAATGCAGGTTGATTGTTGTACGATGAGTGATTCCGTTGCAATGGTTGCTGCTTGCGCCGAAATGCTGTCGCAGTGTGACGCAGCTACGCATGTCAGCCTGTCAGGCGGCTACAAATGATACTGGGCACGTGAATTCGTGACACTGGTAGAGCCGCCAACGACAAAAATTCAGGTGACGTTGTCCGATCTTCGATCGACACCAAGTTCGTGAGTCGGTGGGGAAAGATGATCTCTGACTTGGCTGTGCAGGTATTCTTCATTTCGTTGTAGAGCATGTCTTCAGTATTGCCATGGCAGGATTCATTTCGACAAAGCGAGCAATCGCCGATGCTGATGTTACTTCGATAGGAAAAACACTTCAAATCGGTGTGGAAAGTTGATCACTGTACAGCGCGTTCACAAGGGATAGTGTTTCAGTGGTGAGACTGATCACTGACGCTTGACGTATTGAAAAAACGTAAAATAGGCTGCGCTCACCGTGTACGATGTACTTCCTAGCGGGAAGAAGGAAATCGATTTGAAGCGATATGCCAAGGTCGAGAAGATCGCCGGCGGCGAGCTGGAGGTAATAATGCTGATATCGAACAACTCATGAGTTTTGACGACATGGAGGGGCTGTTATGCAGCATCGCGTATGAGAAATGAAATAGTTTGAAGTTGTGCGTAGAGACTGATGGGTGTGTCGATGCGATGATGAGCTTGGCTTTGCGTATTATGAAGATGATACTGTCACGTCGCAAGCCGATATAACTGCTGGGAATAAAAGTTGGTGCTGCAAGTAAGAGCGGATGTGCATGTGTAAAAAAAAAGACTTCTCGTTTCTACTCCTAGGACTGCTCGGTGCTGCAGGGCGTGATGTTCAATAAGGATATCACGCATCCGAAAATGCGGAGGAAAATCAAGAACCCGCGTGTGGTGTTGTTGGATTGCCCGTTGGAATACAAGAAGGGTGAGAGCTCGACCAACGTCGAGATCACCAAGGAGTCCGATTGGGAACTCATGCTGAAGCAGGAAGAGGAGGAGGTATCAAATTGCTCTGATCGGGGGACTCAGAGTGGTTGGATGAACAGTGATGAGTCGAGTGGTTGTGAAAGAACACGATTTTAGACCTTTCCTTTTTTTTCGAAAGTGTCGTGAACGAAGACGAAGGAAAACTATTATGAGCTGTGCATGCTGACACAGGTGAAGAAGTTGTGTGACGAGATCCTGCGCGTGAACCCGGATGTGGTGATCACGGAGAAAGGCGTGTCCGACTTGGCGCAGCACTTCTTGATGAAGAAAAACGTCTCCGTCATTCGCCGCATCCGGAAGACCGACAACAACCGAATCGCAAGGTATTTTTATTTTCCGGGCAAGGCGGCTTCAGTCTCATACTACTGCAAAGCAATCGAATCGGTCAGTCAGTAACACGCTGCTCGACTCGGTCAGTCATTACTGTGAGCCCGGCTGCCGGCTGCAGCGTAGCGTCTGTCAACCGTGGGCGGCAAAATCTATTCGGACAGTGCTCAGGAATGGAGTCGACCA
>JACLAC010006684.1_pt1 | contig 10014 bp, 5 predicted proteins | sample 8027881 | NCBI WGS metagenome assembly JACLAC01 (sample SAMN15725517, study PRJNA655200) | protist metagenome | isolation source: fluorescence activated cell sorting (FACS) single amplified genomes of... | place: Spain: Blaines Bay Microbial Observatory, Mediterranean Sea | collected 2016-01-19 | reverse complement strand
AAAAACACCAAAAAAACACAATAGCAGGTTTCAAATTTCAAAAAATGCAGTGTATGATAATTCTTTCTTTAAAAAAGCATAAATTGGTAATTACAACGGAATGAAAACAACAAACCGCAAACGTTTGATCATATATAAGCAGATCCGAGTATCAATTCAACCCACCGAGCCGTATAAACCGTTTACAGATCGGTCTTTATGACAAATGCTCGAGAATAGACGTTTTTATTATGGTGGGAGCGGTCGAGCAAACAATGCCATTGATATTTACTACAACTGTGACGACGAAGAAACTACTGGCAAAAATAAAAAGAAGAAACCAATACTGATATATGTTGAAGGTGGTGGTTGGACTGGACACGATCACATCAACGATCCAACTACTGTTCCACAACTTTCGTTGCAAGAAGGGTATGTATGCGTAGTGATACATCACCGCCCGATCAGGTTTAACCCTGGTCCGTTGTGCGCTTTGCTTTTAGCTGCCTTGTTTGTTTCGTTTGACGTTTTAAGCTTCAGTTTTTATACGCTTTTGGCATTGTCCGCAGCAACTGCGTTGCTGATAGAAATAGCTGTGAACCGCTTTTTTCACACCGACCCTTCGAACATGGCAAACGTGGTAAACGACGTCGCAAGAGGATTAGCGCACGTTTGCACTGAAATAAAAATGGACGAAGAGTTCAAGGGTGACGTTACAAACCTAACCCTCCTTGGTAGCTCCTCGGGCGGGCATCTGTTGTCTTTGGTCGTGTTAAACCACCGGGACTGGTTATCACCGTTCGGGATACCTCTGTCAAATATAAAGATGGTAATAAACATTTCTGGCATACTTTCGTTTGGAACAGAGTTGTTCTTTCTGTTTCGATGGTTCATAATGTGCGTTTTCCTTGATTTTGATTTTTGGTCAACTGCAGCAGACGACCTTTCGCCTATTTTTCATGCGCGATCGATAAACGGCAGAGAAGAAGACCTGCCCTGTTTTGTTCAAGTTACGTGCGAATCGGACTTGCCGTCTGTTTCCCGTTTAAACGATACATTTCAAAATATTTTAAAAGACAAAGGCTGTAGTGCAACACGAATAACCATTCCGGGCCATAACCATTTCACCACCATTCGAAAAACGGATTTGATACTCAAGATGTGTGCACATCTCGCAGGTGCCGAACCGGATGGAAAAAGTGGTCATCGGCAGCCGTCATTAAAAACGTTGAACGGTTCATCGTGGGTTATAGAGGGACCAAAAGATCTACACGAACTGAGCAAACCAGACTCCATCTTTTACTTTTCCAACTTTACCGTAACGGCCGTGATTGAGCTGCAGAAAGATCCTCGCCTGCCTGGTGGTGCCAACAGCCTGAGATCCCCGCAACGAATTTCACGTGTCCAGAGGTCTGAAATAATAGAGCGATTGAACGTTTTGACATCAAGGCACCCTATATTACGATGTAGAATTGTTCGAGTCGGCAGCTCAACCTATTGGCAGAACGATCTTACCTTTGATGCTTCGAACCATATCACGACTGTAGCTTTGAATCAAGACGAACAGGTAAGGCAGGTGATACGAGAAGAATCACAAAAGCCTTTATCGAGCCAGCGGCCCCTATGGCGTTTGGTACAAGTGGTCTTACCAAGTGGGAAGATGGTATTAGTATTAAAGATACACCATTGTATTGGAGACGGGGGGTTTATAACGTCCTTGCTCCTTCCTTTGCTGGACAAAGTCAAGCCCGCCACTCCGCCCGTTGTTCGGAAGCGTAGAAAATTCGACATGGAAGAACGAGTAAACAGCGAAGGAAAAGGGTTTCTGTGGAAAATGAAACGATCTTTTTCTGTCAATATTCTTGCTTCAATGAAAGTTTTACTAAAACAACCGTACATGTGGGTACTCCAAGGCTGGACGCTGTTGAATTCGAGGTATGTTTCTGTGAATCACCATGTTGACACGACGTTTGGCATTTCTCCAATTATACTTACTGGCTCGGGTAGTGTTGATAAAATTCGAAACGTTATCATAGGTGCCAGTGTCTCGGATATTATCTTGTGTGCAATTGCGTCTGTCATTCGAAAAAAACTCATCGAAAATCCTTGCACCGATGCAAGCCTTCCATTGCTAATGTTTATGCCCGTGATGGGTGGGTACCCAAACATGGAAGCCCTAATTTCTGATCATGAGGGCAATGCTATTTCTGGATTTTTGGTTGCCTTGCCTGTTCATCTACCAACACCAAAGCAGAGATTGAAATACCTTCAGGAGCAAACGAAGCCATTAAAGAAATTTCACGTTGCTGCGTTCATTGGTAAGTTTGCACGGTTTGCTATGAATTTCCTGCCTCGAATTTTATTGCCGCACGTTATTAGACAGCAAATGAAAATGGCAAATTTCTTGGGGGTCTCATCGTTTCGTGGGCCGTACACTGCCCAATTGTTTGATAACGATCTCGGCCGCTTTTATTTTTTCGGAATTTTCGACCCGCCAGTCCAGCCGTTTATGTGTGCTATCAGCTCTGTGGGAGATCGGCTGACAGTAACCTTGGTTATGAAAACAAGTCAGCTGGGGCAAACAAGCGCACAAGGGTTGGTGGACTTAATTCCTGCTGCGTTAGAAAATCTTGCAAACGATGTGGCTGTGGAACATCGTCGTACCGATACCGGTACGTAGTACACAATCATATTCAGTGTAAAGAAAAAAATTAGAAAAAGTCCAAACAGCCGAGATCGTTGCTTAGGGAGCGGGCGTTCGAAGAGACAAAAATGGAGGAGCCAAAGCTTCTCTTCTTTTTTAATTATTTTATTGACTCTTATTCTTCTATTGCTCCTTTTTTGCTGTGATTTTTAATAAAAATCTAAATGCAATATAATACCAAGGAGCTGTGTGCCTGTTAACTAATGAACCGTTTCACCTATATAATTATTTTTTTATTTTTTATTATAATATTATAATTTTTTTAACCAAATATTCGTATGTGGGGTGTGGGTTGAAGAAGAATAAAATGAGTGAATTAATGTTTGTAAATATAAAAAACGTATATGATTTGATATTGATTGATTTTGTACGAAAGAAAGAAAAAAAGAACGTGGGACGCGCCCTTGTTGACAAAAGGAGAACATGGATACGAACAGTTTATCGGAACATTCGGAGGACACGTCGACTTCTGAAGCTTACACTTCGATCGGAGAGGAGGAGGATGTGCTAGAGGGCGGGCAGACAAACGATGGCAATGGGATCAGGAACAGCTCCTCATCGGCGGTGGTGGAAATGAGTGAACTAATTGCGGGTGTCGAAACGGGAGAAGGCGGGAGTGACAATGGGTCTGAAAAAATAATATTAGTCGAGAGAACGAAACAGGAGGATGGCAACAAAAGCGAGAGAACGACGTATCAACCGCCGACTTCCTTATCAAACAATGACGCAGGGCATTCGAAAACAAAGAGAGTGTTCAGCAGTACCCAAAGTAGGCAACGGCCAAGTACAGCATACGCAAGGCAATCTGCTATATCGAAAACCAAAGGCACTGCCAGTGGATCAAAGCGCCACCAGTCATTCAATCGCCCATCTACAGCAAAAGAAAACAGACGATCGCACCGCCCCGTCACTGCTGGCAGGCGGGTGAGAATGCCTCGGCAGCGTCCATCTAGCGCTGTTGATATGAACAGCATTCATCAACCCAGGCAAATGCATGTGAGGGGAGAGACAATGTGGGGAATGTTTAGCTTGCTGTGTCCATTGAACCCACATATCAAAGGAGTAGGTGTGCCAATTAGAATCCCAGAGACAATATTCTTCACCGATAATGGTACGTTTGTATCATGGTTCACGAACGACCGCCGCGGGCTGGTTAGGAAAAGACCAAGCTCCATGCTGACGAGGCACCACATAAAAAGCAAACTCACGACATGCAGGGAACGGCGTGCCGGGAGTTACCATCCAATGTCTGTCCTGAGAAGAAAGTCCAGTGCAGATTTGGTAGACACGAGAGGGCTGGAGCTTTTTTTCTGCGATTTGCAAGAGCATTCCTCGCAGGGGGGGAAAGGCCCTGGGGAAAACGATGACTGCGTGGTTGCTATCCAAGAGTTTGTCCCGGCGTACAATGACACTAGATACATCGTCGTCTTTATCAACGATCCTTCGACCGCACGGGCAGCTTGCGAAACATTTGCCCTGAGATATTCCAACGAAGCAACCGACTTGTCCTCGAAAACGCTAAATATGGAACGAATGATTGGCCGGGTCCCACGACCCAAACCGCGCGTGGAGCCGACGAAAGATGAGAAAATATCAGACGACTTGCGCCGCAAGGTAATGCAAATCACGAATTACATCAACAAACGATCCATTCAGGGAAAATTGGATGCGCTCGTCTGCGAGTTTGTCATCGACGAAAGTGAAGTCGCAAAGCGGAAAAGGGTAGAAGGTCTGAGGATGTCTGACTACGCAGTGATGATAGGAATCATAGGCACAAAATGGCGCGGCGCGGTGCCCTCTTGGGTAAAGGCCAAGGGAAGAAATCCCACGGCTGATCTGCTGTGCACCTTGGTCCCCCGTATTGATTACAAGGCATCAAAAGCCCCTGGCCAAAAGTTACCAAGGGGGTTTGGTTCCCACCACGCTGTTGGCATCAATGGGCACCAACAGACTCGGGTCACCCGTATCCTGGGGCCAAAAATTCTCGCAGGGATGGCCCGGGAATTAGACGAGTACCATAACACCCTCGGCTCGGAAATCCAAAGGTCGCAAACGGCCCAAAAGCGGCTGGAAAAAGTCTCGACAGAGTTAACGGAAGCCAAAGAGCAATCCGACGGGCTTGCATCCCAGCTGTTGAAAACGGCAAGGGAAATGAATGAAAGTGCCCAAAGCTGCCGCGAAATGAAAGAGCGATGCGGCGTGTTGACACAGCGAAACAGGGATTTAGAACAGCAGTACACGGACAACAACAATGTCATACAGGATTTAAGAACAACAGTCCAGGCAGAAAGAGAAACCTCTTTCAAAATTCTTACTAGCATGCAGAACAATATTGATAGCTTGTCCAATGCAAAGACGGAAAACGAAGCCAGAATTTCAGAATTAGAGAATAGAAATAGAGAAGCGGAACAGGTAAGAAAAGAGCAGAACGAACAAATCGAAGCCCTCAGGCGGCAACTTCTGGAATACTCTGAGCGATTGAACGACACAGCGGCAACGTTGCGAGACACACGCGACGTCCTGAGCATGACTAGAAAAGAAAGGGATCACTACCGAAGGTTTCTCCCTCAGGATGATAACGATGGATCGAAGAAAAAACCGCCGTACAACCTGCACATTCAAGATTTACTTCATGACCACGACGAGAAGATGGAAATGTGGATGTTGACTCAATACATTTATGAAATTCAGGCAAGCTTGGAGGAGCAGTTTTATCACTATGTTTCCCACTCCCACGACGACAACGAACCGCTGCTGCACGACCACGGGTTTCACCATTTTTTGAAAGATGCCGGGTGCATCACCGAGGATTTTCCTGTCGCAGAGGCCGATATATTGATGCAAAAGGCACACGCGCGGGGTGGGCGCAGACCTCAATACAACAATAAGTACAATTTGCATGATTTTGCGGAAGCAATAATTCGGATTTCTCACCATAAGCATTGCCAGGAAGAAGAATATTTGACGGAATGCCTGAGGATGTTTGTAGAAACGCATATTAAATCGTTCAATCATTAGTAATAGTCTCTTGTGTTTCTTTTTTTAACCAGCAATCATATCAACTTAGTAATGTAATGTACCGTAAGAATTAATGCATGTTTAACGTTGTATTTTTTTTGCTTATTTAACTCTTAATTATACCGGTAATTAATATTATTAATATTATTAATAGTGGCGCTCAGACTCAGACGCTCATCACCCTTTCTTCTTTCTTCTTCTTCTTTTTTATTGATTTTTTTATTTTATGGTGATGAAGTACAACCAACACACAGCACTGAAATGATTTGTGGTTTTGGCGAGTTGAGGAGGAGTGAGTGAGTGAGGTGATTCTCTGCTGCTCTGGAGGTGGTGTGTATGTTCCACTTACGCCGATTTTATTTTTATGTCTTTTTACACAAAGCAAAGGAAAAGAAAGTTCACTTTTTTAAAGTACATATCAAATTAAAACAAAAAATACACGCCATTTTTGTCTTAAAGCACAGGGTGATATAGTATTCCGTCCACGTTCACTGTATAGGAAGTATACAACGAAGCAGAAGAATGGCGAGTTTAGCAAAGGAAGGGAGCGAGGCAAGCGAGGCAGCAAACGAGCCGGAAACGGCGCCGCCAGCAGACTACATGGACCCGATGAAGATGATTGGGGTAATCAAAAAGCCGGCAATGACCATTGAAGAGAACGACAAGTTGGTGGAGGAGCTAGTAAAGGAGACGACGCCCTCGGCTTCTACTCAAAAGGAGCAGGACGACATAAATCATATCCCAGACTTTGAGGAGTGTATGAAAGAACCGCTTTCCGACTCCGAAATCGAGAAATTGGCAAAAGAGATATACTTAAATGATCCTGCGGCTGCTGAAATAAAGGCGACGTTTGCAAACATAAAAATAGAGCCCAAGATCGAAGAGCTTGGCCAGCCAAATATGCCAAAGAATTTGCACAACGCTTGTGAACTGTTTGTAATGGTCCAGCTGCTCGAGAATAGCGTTCGGTGTGCCAACTGTATAAACAAGTACCTCGGTTTAATTGCTGCCAACCCGGACGGGACCAGCAAAAATAACATGGGGCGTGCTTGTATATGTTGGAATTGTGGGTACGTAGGTCTGCCGGAAAACGCAGCACATACGCCTAAGTCTGGTGTAAGAGGAGTGTTGCCATTGTGTAAAAATTGCAAGCAAGATGACGAAACGAACTGGGTAAAACCATTGAACTCGAAAAAAAAGGAGATTCCTTGGATGGAGAACGTTTCCAAGGTAAAGTTACCAAAAAGCGCATCTGTTGAAGCTGCTCAAAAGGCGCTGGAAAAGGCAGAGATTAGCGCATCGGCCCCAGCCAATAATAGTAGCAAAGGAAAAAAGCAAAGTTAACTGTTAACACGCAAATATTAATTTTCTACGAAAAGAGTCGCATATGTTTAGCTCTTACGAAGTGTAAAGAATAAGAAGACTTTAGAATGCGTGAATCATATTTTGCTTATTATTTCCCTCTGATAATATACTGTACCCTTATTATATTTTCGTATATATGATATCATAATATGTCTTTTACTCTCAACATATTGTGTCTTAATTTAATTTGTTGCAGGCTCTCGTTTCTGCGCCCCCTTTCTTCGCATGCCCCGTCAGACAGGCGGATAAGTCTCTGCACCATTCAACAGTGCAAACCTGCCTTTCGTGCGAGGAAATACCATAGCGTCGTCCTTCCATGGCCACCCACCAAATTGTGTCGCCCGGTAATCGCTGAAAGCCTGCTGGATTTCTTGTTGTGTATTCATGACGAACGGGCCATACTTTGCAACGGGCTCTGCAATCGGGCGACCCTGGAGGAGAAGGCATAACATTGGCTTGCTACCGCTTGGGCCATTGTTCTTAATTTCGAATGGTTGGCCGCCGTCCATGGTCAAATGCACCGGCTTCGTAAAGGATTTGCCGTTGCATAACATCTCGTCCCCTTCAATAAAGTAAAGTGCACGGTTTGTGTGCGAGCCACCTTTAGCGGCGGGGACGTAAAACTCCTTTGAAGGCATCAGCTCGAATGCAAAAATTGCAACGTCATTTGCGTCGTCTTGTGCCCAACTGAAGGGGGTGGGCTGGAGTGCAGTCTTACCCTCTACTTCCCCTGCCCACACATGAACGGTGACGCCTTCTTGTTTCACCCGCGGTATGTTCTCATTCCAGTGCATTTTAAATGACGCGTCCGCCATCTTGTTCTTCGCTGGCAGATTCAACCAGATTTGAAAGAACTTTGTAAAGTTGGGTTTCTCTGTCTCGACCAGAGGAAAGTTTTCGCCATGCACAACTCCTTTCCCCGCGGTCATCCATTGAACATCTCCATGACCGTAGCGCCCAGCATTGCCCAAACTATCCGTGTGGTCTATTATCCCTTCTAAGGTGGCAGTGATCGTTTCGAAACCCCTGTGTGGATGCTGAGGAAACCCGGCGATGTCGATCCCGTGATACATACGATAGGGTTTGGACCAGTCGAAATCGGCCCCATTTCCTTTCCTCGGCGCATGCATGTTCTTCTCGTTTCCTGCAGGGTACATATCTCGATGAAATACGCAAAATAGAAATGGATCTGGCGTTGTGTAAGGAAAGCCCAATGGCCCTGTCGATAAAATCGCCGAAGACGAGCACGTATGTTTTTGTGCGGCCGACATAGTGGCCATGTGTAGGACGCTGTGGAATAGAGCTAAAAAGCCAAAGAGTGAAGTTTTTGCAGCAATTATAGGCACGGTACGCATTACTTCCCTTTCTAAACGATGCCCAACCAACAAGCAGAGGTTTTCCAACACCTAGACAGAAAACACTGAAACTGTTTATTAATCTATATAACAATTTATGTGTAAATTTGATATAATAATTGGTGTCAAGAAGAGAAGAAGAAGACACCTCCGCCTCTTCTCCTCTTCTCCCTTTTTTTATTTTTTCTTCTTCTTCGATTTTTTGTTGATATTTATTATATAATGCTTCCTGCGCTGCTGTTCTTTGTGTTGTTATTATAATTAATATTAAATATATTATTTATAGGAATTTCAAAAACAACAAAATAAAAAAAATAAAATAATTATTATTTCCTTCTTCTTCTTCTTCTTCTTCTTTCTTCTTCTTCTTCTTCTTCTTCTTCTTGGGGTGGGGAATATTATACTTCTTTCTTCTCAACAACTCAATAACATATACACAGCATAATTTTAATATATTAATTGATGAAAAAAAAAGTGTGAAAAAAGAAGATATTTTTTTTTTATAAATAAAATAATATATTTTTTATTATTTGCATTTCATTTAGTAGTCTCTAATATTTTATACCAGGGTTTATAGACGAATATGTTATATATAATAAAGATATTTAAAACGATAACGTTTAAGACTGGATCATTATTCGTTAACGATACACATATGCCGTGTCATTTGGAAGCGTCTCGGCAGAAACAGGTGGGACTTAGACACGCTTTCATGGCAGCAAGCATTCGTTTTTCGAAGTTATCCCATCCACGCATGTCTAAGAATCTATCAGCGTATATGTCCGGATACCAGTCCGAGTCCATCCACATTGGTTTTGCCCCACTTATTGTAACGTTCGATCTCAACGCGATAATGTCCCAATCTATCAAAGAGATTTTACCTGTCTTCTCCTGATAGACAATGTTTTTACAGTGCGGCTCGTAATCCATGTGCATCACGCCCGCATGCTCCATGATCTGTCTCATGTGATGAACCTGAGTCCGAATTGTTTCTTCGTTCAATTGAACATCAATTTGGTCGCTTTGAAAGCCGACGTGCTCAATTTCGTACGTACAGTTGTTTATTTCATTCACTAATCGTGGAAAGTGGTGCTTCAATGCAAGCACCTTTTCAGACTCTTCCAGGCGCCTAAGGGCCATTACGGACATCTTATAGGCAACGTACTTGTCTAAGCGATGATGATGATCCTTCTGATGGAACTCTTTCACATGGTTCGATGCATGCTCATTCATGGGTTGCATCGGAGTGTTTAATTTTGGGTTTTGCTTTAGTTGTTTTGTTATTGGGTTGTAGTACAAACATATTTTTTCTTCTTTGGCTTTGCACACAGTCGGTCGGTAGGCGCTGTCTTCGGCTTTACACTGGGGTACAACCATTGTAGGGCCAACCGTTGCCAAAATAAAAAATGGCAGCAGAACGAGCGGTTGGTACGCCACCATGAGTGAATTCGAAGGACAAGGGCGCATCTAATTTTCTATACTAAAAATTCTTACACTGGTAAATAATCCAAATGTCTGGATCATATACACACAGAACGAAGAAATGCATAAAATACCGTGCGTTAGTTAGTGCTTTTAATCAAGGGAACCACG
>JACLAC010005444.1_pt1 | contig 10014 bp, 9 predicted proteins | sample 8027881 | NCBI WGS metagenome assembly JACLAC01 (sample SAMN15725517, study PRJNA655200) | protist metagenome | isolation source: fluorescence activated cell sorting (FACS) single amplified genomes of... | place: Spain: Blaines Bay Microbial Observatory, Mediterranean Sea | collected 2016-01-19 | reverse complement strand
GTCATACCTAACATACGATCACTCGAATCTGTTAGTGTCTTGATTATCTTAGCCCGTTCGTTTCCTTCATCCGATTTTTTGTCGATAAACCCTTTATCGACCGAAACTAATGCAGTTTCAGACCCAGAATAGAAAGCAGACATAACTAGAGTAATCAGGGTTCCAAACGATAGAAGTAGAATATCTACAGCTTGTACATTCTTCTCTAAGATATTATCACTGATTGAGCCTGATACACAGACTAGAGAAATCAAGACAACGCACATTCTGAAAAACTGAGGCAGCATCGTATTTCTCACTTAGATGATTGAATAACTAACACCGTAATAGTTAGCTATTGTTATCATTTAAAATGGAATTGCATTATTATCTGGGGTGTCTTTTGTCGAACAAATATCCTTCGAGAGAAACAAATCGTATTATTGGACATTCATGATTAGACATATCTAAATCAAATGGTAGAACCAATGTTAAATTCATGGTACGGCCGTAAATTAGTCCCAAGACTAAACCTAAAAAGTTGACAGGATAGACAATCACTCATACATACCATCATATTTACTAGGGACGCAACTAAATGCATCTGTATTATTATGGATCTTGCCTTGACAAATCCATTGTATCTTACACTTAAAACTTAATGGCTTCCCATCTAGTAACTAGAGAGTCAGATGGGTGAATACCCAAATGTAATACCTGAAAAGTCACAGTTGGGACAAAGTTTATAATTCGCGTAAGGGTTTTCTTCCATGTTGGATCAGTTTTCCTTCGTTATTCATGTTTTGCAGATGAGACACTGAGACTTCTAATGAGTCGATGGTTCCTAAGGATCACAAATGAAATGAAAATGATAAAAAGAATCTTTCTAACAAATTTCATGTAAATGAGTTTCTTGTCGGTCGAATTTATAAGCGATCTATAGAAAACAACCGAGTCAAAAAACGGGATATAAGTCGATCATTGGACAACTAAATAAGCTTTACAAAATCTACTTTGTCTATGGTTGTTGCCACTTATTCACACAACTCAAAGTTGTTCAAAATGTAAGACCGTTTGCCCCCACGATGCTGATTATTCTAGCAAACAAGTGATGAACAATTGACTCGATTCGGCACGTTATTCATCACTTACAGATATTATTACAAATAACTGATTAGTCTACCGCCTAATTTTATTAGGCACAATTAATGCTCAATGAGCGCCTAGAGCTCGCAAGATTTGGTTATCGTACAACAAATTCAATAACAGTAAAACATTAAATCTTGCATTGAACTAAGTTATTCACACTGAGTATGTCATAAATCTTTAGAACTTTGGAGAAGTAATCATCTATCCTGAGATATGAATAAGCCCATCTTATCATACCTACCCACACTGGATCAAAATAGGAAATATCACTCATTAAATGAAAAGTAAAAAAGTAATTGAAGTATATCGACCAAATAACAATTTATATGAACAAGCGCTCATATGGGCTAGAGAAAAATCCCGAAACAGCGAAGATCCGTGGGCGGATTTTATCGACAACTTATCCTACATATGCGACGCATTTGCTACTAATAGAGAAACTTCCCCTATACAGAAATCGAAACCCTACCTGAAGATCATCGATTAATCAATAAATGAGTGTTTTTTAGTCAGAAGGAAATACAACCATTTATTGATCAATGAAATTGCTCGTTTAGAATGGACTGTTTGTCTGAGGATGGATCTTTGTGTGTAGAAAAAATCAATCTATCAAATTGATGTCGCGCCACTTACCACTTTTGTATCTGTACAGTCGAGTAAGGAAATCTAGGTTATTCATCACGATCAAGGTCGAGAATGCAACATATTGATTGGCGTGGAAAAATTTCACTAATAAAATGACTGCGATAGCCATTCCCCAGTGAATGATTATTGAAACCCACATTACCCAAAAAGTATCTCCTGCTACCTGTAGCGAATTACCGAGTATAAGTTTACACGAGTTGGCAATAGTATATAAAGAAATCATTCTAAGCATAACATTAGATATATTTTGTGAATTTCCGTTAGAATCTTGAAAACCAGAAACAAAAATTGAAGAAAGAAAATTAGTAAAAACATTAAAAACTAGAATCATCACCAAACCGTATAAAATACTGATTCCCATTATTAAATAAGTCATTCTTTCTGCATCATCCTTATTTTTTGCACCTAATTTTTGACCAACCATGGTTCTAGCGGTCATACCAAAAGCAACAAACGGTAAAAAGACAACGCTATCCCACGTAAATGCAATTGTTGCCCCGCTTGCTGTGTCGACACTATAAGAGTGCATCATTTGCAAAAAAATATTGAAGGCAAACCAATTAAGAAATGGCCCAATTCCAGCAGGAATCCCGAACAAAACTAGCTTTCCTATAATTTCTCTATCGATCTTTAATAATCTTCTTACCTTGAATTCTCCTTGGGAAATTTCATTCCAAAAAAAGAATAACAAAATGATAAGACTGACACAACTTGCAAAAATTGTAGCTAATGCAGCTCCCTGAATACCTAATGGAGGAAAGCCCAATTTCCCAAAAATAAGAACGAAATTCAAAGGGATATTTAAAACAGTACTAGCTACGTGAGCAATTAAAATAATTGTAGTTTTGCCTATACCAATAAAGAAACTTGCTATTGCAGTTTTAATGAGAAAAAAAAATACACCCCATCAACATCATTCTTGCGTAGAGTAATGCTAATGTCGAGAGTTCTTTTTCTTGATTCGTCCAAATATAGACATATTTTATAAGCGGAATGAATAGAATAAGTAATGGATAACTAACTAAAGCAATGTAAAGTGCCTGAATAATGGATCTAGTGCAATTCTGAAACTGATTGGCTCCATAATATTGAGCCACCAGCGCAGAAGCATATCCAATTAAACCGATAAAAAAAGACACTAAAACGTGGCTTGTCATACCACCACTCATTTGGGCAGCGATTTCAACTTGACCCACTTTAGACAAGAAAAGCCGATCTGTGACGTGCATAACAGTCAACGATCCATTAGAGAGCAAAATTGGTAAGGCAATCCTAAAAATCTGACCCAATTCCTGACTATCAGTGTAATTTTTCGCAAATTTTTTAACGATATTCATTTATTGATCAAAACTGTATTCAGAATTATGTATAAATAATCAAGCCAAATCCTGTAGTAACTTAACGAAAATTAAAAGTCCAAGCACACCAATGTTACACAGTAAATTTCATTCGGCACCCACATGGGATGTAGGAACTAATCCCAGCGCAAATTTGTATATATATAATTTTTTTTTTCGGGGTATGAAAAGCCAAACGACGTGGCTCAAGGAAAGTAGTCCCTTTATTTTCTAGCCGGAAACAAAGGATTATCACACAACCTATGTATCCTGTCAAGGACGGACAAGAATGTTCACTTCTTTGCCACTTTACTGAGAATAACCACTAAGAAAGCATAAGGCAAACTTCTATAGCCAACTGTTTTTGTGTTGTTTCGTACCCATTTCATTTGTCTCTACCAATTATGGTTTACTTAGATCTGAATTTATAAATTTAGTTTTTGCTTTCTCATTGAAACTCCAATATAATTTCGTGTTCGTTGTGAATGATTGAGATAATGAACAATGATGTCCTGATGCATTCCAGCAAAGAAACTATCTCGATTGGTGATATCGGGACTTGTAGCCAGTTTGAACCAAAAATTGTTTTCTTCTAGTTAGAAGAAAACAATTTTGTAGAAGTTCCATTTCAAAATGTAAAAGTAGTTTCGTTTTTGATGATTACCTGATTGAGGCTATAAAGATTCGGAAAGATAAAATGAGGTATGTGAAGTTAGCAGGAGGGGAGTCCTGTCCAGCTATTGGCTTAGGTACAGCGGGATTATTGGAGGACAATTGTGAGCAGGCAGTGCGGTGGGCGCTAGATATTGGCTATCGGTTAATCGATACAGCATGGGCTTATAAAAACCAATCGTCTATTGGGCGCGCATTACGAAAAAGTAGTATACCGAGGTCAGAGATCTTTATCTCCACTAAAATATGGCGTGACAACCTGAACTATGACGGAGTGATTGAACAATGCGGGCAAATTCTCAATCAGTTACAGGTAGATTACGTCGATTTACTACTAACTCATTGGCCGAGTGACGCGCATATCCGAGCTAGGCATGAACCGACCAATATCACGCCACTAGAAGAAACTCTGAGTGCATTCAACGAAGTTTACCGCCAGGGAAAAGTTCGTCACCTTGGAGTTAGTAATTATGACCAAGATTTACTTCATCAGGCGCAAACGCTATCAAAGGTTCCAATTTCTGTCAATCAAGTTCACTTCCATCTACCAGATTCAATCTGTACAGAAAATGTCTCGACCTCTTTATTGGATACTTGTCAGAAATCTAATGTTGCCGTCATGGCTTATTGTCCACTAGGCTCAGGCTGGTGTCCAGGAAAGGGTAGCTTACTGCAAAGTCCTATTTTGGCTGGTATTGCAAATCAGCAAGGTAAAACGAGTGCTCAGATCGCTCTCAAGTGGGCAATGAATCAAGGTGCTATTATTATTCCTAAGTCAGGTTCTGAAGTTCACTTGCGACAAAATATCGATATTTTGGATTTTGAATTTACTACTGAGCAGATGCAATTGCTGGATTCGCTTTAAGCAAACACCATATCAGCACCTATCTGTCCCTATTTTGACTTAACATTTGTTTCTAATTGTACGAAAGACGCTAATTTTTCACCACATCTCAGTTTATCCCATTTGACAGATTGCGGACAGGTAGGATGAAATGGGCCTCGGTCTACTGGACGAGTGCTAGGTTACAAAGACGCCAGAAATCATTTGTAGACTCTTAGATGATAAGGATCATTCACTCACCTAATATAAGAGATTGAGATCAATCTCTAGGCCTACAAGATGGTAAATTTACACAGATAAGAAGGTTACTACGGACTTTTAAACGTAACGGACCGCAACATAGATATAATCAATCTTTCAATAAAGTATCTATTTTCTATTTGTCTTTTAATCCTGGATACAATATGAAAAGATGAGAGTTTTATGATTCGAAGATTTCAGTGTGTTTTATTTCTTATTTTTGTTTCTTTGGTTAGAGGAGATGACAAGGAATTACCGATCGTCGCAAATGCACGAGAACTAAAAAAAGTTGATTCTAATAAAATTATTTGGCAGAGAGACGGGTCTACAATGTCTTACATTCCTTCTTCGGAATCCACTAAATCTTTTTGGATGGATACCACTGAGGTTACGGTGGGTCAGTTTAAGCAATTTCTGCAATCTGCGGGACACAAAAATACGAAACCAATCGATTGGGACTTGATAGACGAGTGCTCGCCTACAGATAAACACCCAATGGTTTATGTAAGTTGGCATGATGCTGTGGCCTATGCAGTATGGGCAGGAAAACGATTGCCATACGAAAACGAATGGGAGTTTGCTGCTCGAGGTGGCTTATTAGGAAAAATCTATCCTTGGGGCAATGATGAAAGTTTGGCCCGTGATTATTCGAACTTTAAGGGGGTTGGAGGCAAAGATAAGTGGGATAGGCAAATTGCACCTGTAGCCAGTTTAAAGCCTAATGGATACGGGTTACACGATATGGCTGGAAATGTATGGGAATGGTGCCAAGATTGGTACGAAAGCGATCAGGGAATTCACCAATATGCCATAGGATACTGGAAGGTTGTACGCGGAGGTTCCTACCAACTAAGCATATTTTACTTGCCCGTAAGTAATCGAGTTCTCGGTCGCTGTCTGCCAATTAGGAGATTCGAAGACAATGGGTTTCGATGTGTGGTCAATGAACAGTGATTTTGGTTGATCAACAAACGCAAATTCAATCAGTTAAATAGAATATAAGATTATAATATCTATCCAACGAATTCTAAACGACCTGACTCAACTTATTGGCTAAAAAAGACGAACAAATTGGAAAATTACAAGAATCACCAGGCGAGGACCGAGAAGAAATACGAAGTAGCACATCAGCAGCTAATGAAAATATCAATCGACGATATTCAAATTTTGATACTTGGTTAAAGCCGAAATGATACTCGTATTTCAGCGTATTGTACTCTTTCTGACCTTTCTTGCATCCAAATACACCCTCGATTTCTTTTTTTCTATCTTTTCTTTCTAATTCTTAATCTTATCTCTAATACTCTGAATCTATTCATCAAACTTCAATGAATCCTCTCATTATTCCCATTTTTGGCTTGCTGGCCCGACAAGCTGTTATTTTTCTGGTTCAATTCTTGGTTCTTCGTTTTGGCTTCCCACCTTATTAGGCTAAACGTATTGATCAAGCTTTCGGTAGCTTGTTCGGTTTTCTGGTCATTGCTGTGATCTGGGAGTTGCCTGGACCTTTCAGTCTAGGTCCACTCAACGATCTTTGGATTCGTATCTCTCTGACTTTGATCACTACCCTGTTCTTTATTTTCGTCTTCCTGACCCAGGACTTTCTACCCCAACGCCGATTAATTCAACACTTAAATCATCCTCAGGCCGACTCTAAACTAATTCATCAATCGGCCAAAACTCTAGCCGGTATGGGGCCCAGATATCTAGATCGAATCGACCCCATCAATAAAGCCAAACTGGCCCAGCAATTAGGGCTGATAGAGTCGGAGGCTAAACTGATTATTCCTACTCTCATCCAGTTGTCAGATGATTCAGACCCTCAAGTTCGGATGCAGGCCGACCAATCATTGCAACAAATTACTATCCAAGAGATGATCGTCGACCTAGCCCAGATGTTGAAGAGAATGATCTGACGCAATTGTTGGAGGCTGAAGAGTCGGAGATTCGAATTCAAGCTCCATCCGCTCTGGGACAGATCGGAGCCGAAGCCAAACCCGCCATCCATAGATTGATAGACGCTTTGGATGATGAAATCCCAGAAGTTCGTAGCAATTTAGCTAAAGCTCTAGGGCAGATTGGTTATGCTGGCCCGGAAGTCGTCGCGGCCCTGAGTCTATTAATCGGTGATTCGTCTTGGCAGGCTCGGGCCAATGCGATCTCGGCATTGGGTGATTTTGGTGTTCTGGCCCGTCAGCCTCTAGGTGATTTATCTCAAGCCTTGAGTGATGAAACTGATCAATGGGTCCGAGAATCAATTGAAGATGCCATAGCGAAGATCAAGTTTGGCCCCCAATATTTGAAAGCCAAAATTATTGAAATGGAGACTGAGGTCTATACCGACTATACCCACGAGAGCGAAGTATTCGAACAGCACAAAAAATTCATTTATGCTATTTTATGCCACGACTAAAAAATTAGGGAATTGACATTTGATACTTATCAGTCTCAATCTAACCCCGAATGGCCGATGGGGCTTGAAGGCGTGGTTATCTTTCGAGACGGTTTCTTTATGACTGTATTTTTCCCCTTATATGCACTTCCTCAACAAGCCGAACAACAACTCAAGGATCAGACAAATTTCCGACAGTCAGTTCCTGTGTTAGTCCGACTGCTGGCAGATCAAAATTCTGTTATTCGTAGGCGAACGATAAAATCTTTAGGCCTGATCGGACCTGAGGCTAAAGATGCAGTCCCAGAGTTGACTCAAATATTAAGAGATGTAGAGAAAGAAATTCGGGACAGTGCATTTCAAGCATTAGCAGCGATAGGATCTGAAGCTAAACAAGCAGTTCCAGCACTAATTCAAGCCTTGAAGGATCAAAATAGTGATATTCGTAGAAATGCCATATCAACACTGAGAGAGATCGGACCTGCAGCTAGGCAGGCTGTGCCATCTCTGATTCAACTGTTGGATGATGAGTCTCTGGTTGTTCGTGTTAATGCAATTGAGGCATTAGGAGATATAGGAGCTGAGGCTAAGCAGGCCGTTCCAATGCTGACTCAAGCCTTAGAAGATAAGTTTTCGGCTATTCGAGACTCGGCCGAAGTAGCATTGAGACAAATTAGTTCCGGGGATAAAAAATAGTCATTATCCCTACTTGTCTTACCACCAGTTCAGCTTTTGCAATTACAGATTTAGTCCGCAAGCAAAAGGAGAATCAACTTCAAGGCTTATGAGAAGACCAGAAGACACCAAAAACTTCTGATTAACAACTAATTGATTTGAATATGTAACAGCCGAATCCGGCATTTTCCATGCCTGTATTCCCCGGCTTAAAAGACTAGGGTACCTAGTCTGCTGATTAACTAGGCACTCGTGGTTTCTTGACTATTTCTTAGCTATAAGCTTATTTTTATGAATTTAGACTCACATCAAAAAGATACAAATTGACGTTGCATATGGATCACTTATGCAACTGGGTACGGGATAGTTGTTTCGGATTTCATCTACCTAGTTTTTAACTTCTTGAGACCGTACAATGAGTCAAAAAACCGAGAATTGCTACCAGAAGCTAGTCGAGAAAAAAATAAAGTCGACTTCTAGTGGTGATTGAAGAACAGCCTTTTACCTATATATCCTTATCTCCATCCGACTCTTTAGCAGATTTTGTGAGTATCAAGCGCACTCGTACTATAACATAAAGTACACCCAATGCCGCGAGAAACACCCTGAACAGCTTAAGGGACAAATACCCTTTTACATACAAAAACAATGTTAATACAAATGGCAGAATTAGTATTAACATTATAAGCCTCAGCCGATCTATCAGCATAGAACAAACCTCCGACGAACCAATCTTTTCACTTTTACCTTATGAGTATTTACACCTAAGACTGCAACAAATGGCTTGATTATCCCCGAGGTATTAAAAATGCCTAGTTGGAGCTGCCGAATCCAACTAGGCACTATAAGAAAATTACCCTCAAGGAATAAGGGCATCCGGATAATAAGGCATAAAATATAATATTATGTATCAGATTTATATTGAATCTTCACATACTTTTTTCATATTCAAAACAACAGATGAATTATCAGTTTGCATATTAATACTTCACTGGTTAGATAGATGTCAATAAATACAAAAAATGTTCCAAATCACTATCCTACAGTTTTTTAGATTTTTACAGGAAAACTACCTGCTAATTAGTAAATTACGGAGAAAATAACAGTTTTTTATGGACAATTAGATGCCTAGTTTAGTGAAACTATCCGAACTACGCATCTAATACAATAAAGGAAGGATTCCTAACAATGAGAAATGATGGAGGAAAAATTAATATCCGGTTCGATATTTTAGGTTGTTTAAAGGTTTATTTTTTTGCCATTTTTGAAATAAAAAACCTATAAATCACCGGTATTGTCAAGGCAATTGTGATCCTAACCAGCCACCTAGATTAAGATTTTAGTACTATAAACTGAAATTATTGGACCAATTAAAAGGAGTTTTAAACAATTATAAAATAGTTTTAGTCATTAGTTTAAATAGACAAACATTAGGTCTTAAAAGTGAAAAGAACGGGTTTTACAGTCCGATTAGGGGCCGATTATTGAGTTTGAGAGAACAAGGATGAGCGGCCGTCTTCTGATACTGCGGCTAGTACAGAGATAAAAAATAGAAGGTGTTGACCCAAGCCCGCTTGAAGAAAGAATCAGAAATAGAGAGCTGAAAACAACCGGAGCATCCGCCAGTTTTGGGCATGATTTGAATATAGTCTTGATGTAGATGAAGGGCCTTTGGGCAGATATGAGAGCTGAGTTGGAAAACTTGAGAGACAAAAGTATCAATTCCGCAGGGGTACCCATAGCGCATGATCTAATAAAGATTAGCGTTGGAGACCAGAAGATTATCCAATTGTTGGTGTTGATCTTGCCAGAGTTAAAGGGTTTGAAGTTTGAGTTATTAGTAATGGTTCTTTCTGAACTTTGGAATTTATACTCATTTTACGAACCAAATGAACTGTAATTCACTTAATTGTAATCGTCTAATCCCCTGAATGTTATCCGTTTCAGATGGTTGCCTTCTTTTAAATAACTTGCTAGTATTATGGAACAATTTAACCGAGGCTCTATTCAATGTACAAATTAGTAATTAGGTCTGTTTCATTAAAACGTGAGACCTTTCTTTCCCTTATCCTATTAATGTT
>JACLAC010003322.1_pt1 | contig 10014 bp, 7 predicted proteins | sample 8027881 | NCBI WGS metagenome assembly JACLAC01 (sample SAMN15725517, study PRJNA655200) | protist metagenome | isolation source: fluorescence activated cell sorting (FACS) single amplified genomes of... | place: Spain: Blaines Bay Microbial Observatory, Mediterranean Sea | collected 2016-01-19 | reverse complement strand
GTCGCCGTCGCCCCAGCGCTGGCCGAGGAAGGCGCGGGCGGCGCGGCCGGGCGTGCGGTCGACCATCCCGAGGCGGAGGTGGAGCGTCTCGCCCTGCGAGAGCGCGTCGGCGAGCGGGCCCGCCGCGATCGTCAGCGGATCGTTGGCGTCGCGGCCGACCTGCGGCGCGTCGCCGCCCTCGCGGTGGCGCGAGCCGCGGCGGTGGAAGGTGTGCGAGGCGCACGCCGGCTGGAGGCGCGGGTCGGTCGCCGGCGAGCGCAACACGAAGAAGTCGACGGGGACGTCCTTGGTGGTGGGCTCCTTGAGCTGGACGACGACCGAGTACTTGGCGATCGGGTCGGCGTCGGCGTCGCCGGGCGGCGGCGCGCGGGTGCACAGCGTGTACAGCTTCCACTTGAGGCCCAACGCGTGGAAGGTGGCGGCGGCGAGGTGCGCCGGCGTGTCGGCGACGTGCTCGTGCTGCGAGGTGGTGTGCAGCGTGAGGTCGACGAAGGCGGCGTCGGTGCACCGGCCCGACAGCGCGCCGACGATGCGGTCGGAGCGCCGCGCCTCGGCGAGCTCGGCGGCGTGGCGCGCCTCCGCCGCCTCGGCGTGCTTCTTCGCCTTCTTGAGCAGCTTCGAGCCCGGCAGCGAGCCGCGCTTGCACTTGGCCTCGTGGCGGCCGAGCTGGGCGTGGAGGCCCTCCCACTTACAGCCGAGCACGGAGTATTTGCAGCACGCGTGGCGGTAGCGGCACTCGTTCGCGGCGTGCGCCGCCACCGTGCCGCGCGTGAGCACCGCCTCGCAGTCCTTGTGCGGGCACGCGACGCGCAGCCGCGAGATCGTCTGCTCGACGACGAGGTTGCGCACCGGGGTGAGCGGGTCGAGCGCGGTGCGGCAGGTGGGGCACTGCGGCGCCTCGTCGAGGCAGACGCGCGAGTGGCACTCGCGGCAGAGCAGGTGTCCCGCCGTGCACTGCAGCACGTCCTCCTCGGGGAACGACAGGCAGACGCCGCAGCACAAATGCGGGTTCGACGCCTCCGAGCTCTCCTCGAGCCGCGCCTTCTTGTGGCTCTTGTGGCGCTTGGCGTGGCGGCGCTCCTCGGGCGAGCGCTTGCGCTTGGGTGGGTCGGCGGGCTGCTCCTCCATCGAATTGCGCGTGGGAGAGTTCGAGCGAGCGCGTCCGAGACCTCTCGGTGTGTGCTACGAGGACGTCGCCGTGGCAGCCGAAGTCGTCGCCTCGCGTGCGTCGCAAGTCCGAGATCGCTCGGCCAACCCGTATCTACTTTTCGATGGCCGTGGCTGAGCCGGAGCGCGTCTGTCGCATCTGCTTCGACGACTCCGGCGAGCTCTGCTCGCCGTGCGCGTGCCGCGGCGACCAAAAATTCGTCCACGACGAGTGCCTTCGTCGGTGGCAGCGAACCTGTCCGACGGCCGGGCAGTCGTGGGTGTGCGGCGTGTGCCGGCGCCGGCGCTCGGCGGCCCGTGCGAGACGTCAGAATCACCGCCACGGCGGCAGCCACGCAAATGAGGCGTTCGCGCCAGGAGAGCCGCGGCGCTCGCGGCGGCGTCGGCGCGGTGTCCAGCTGCACGGAGGTGGTGAGCATCGTTGAGGCGCCGCGGCGTCCAGCCTGCACGGAGGGCTGATCGGAATTGCCGACAACTTCGGGCGTGAATGTGAATGGTCAAACGCGAGCTCGAACGCGCACCGCGGAGATTGTGACATGGAGCTCTGCGCGTCGCCGCCGGCCGTCCTGGACGCCGTTTCGACGCGCAAACGTCTCGCCAGCTCACCTCCGCCGACGCCCGACGCCGTCGCCTCAGCACTCCGCGACCAACCGCCGTCGTCGTGCGCGCTGCTGCCCGCCGAGCCGATTGCGCTGGACCGCAAGGGCCTGCCGCTGCCGTCGCCGCTCGCCGCGCAGCTTCTGGCGCTCGGCCTCGCGGTGCGGCGCTACGACGCCGGTGACGATGGCAGCGTCATCGTGGCGACGCGTCGCGCCGAGATTGCGGAGCACGCGCCACAACCACTCTGTCCGTGCGCCGAGCACCACCGCACGTCGCCGTCGGCGGTGCACGCGCTGCGCGTCGAGCGCGATGCGAAGCCAGCGGCGTGCGCGATGTGCGGCTTCGTCGTGCCCGCCGCCTCGCAGTGGCGCTGCGCCGCCTGCAGAGCCGTCGCCTACTGCGCCGACTGCGGGCCGACGAGCCCGCTGCACGACCTCGGCGCGGCGCTCCGCGGCGAGCCTCACGACGCGACGCTCGGCGAGTGGCCTCGCGAGGATGAGAGCGGCCGCGTGCCGTGCTGGCTCTGCTGGACGGGCGACAATCCGATGCCCGCATACCTCGAGCTCTGTGTCGACACCTTCCGCCGCCGCCTCGCCGCCCGCTTTGGCGTCCGCGTCGTCCGCGCCGCCGACGTTGCCAGCCTCCTCGACGGCGACGTCCATGAAGCGTATCCACTCCTCTCGCTCGTCCACCGTGCCGACTACCTCCGCTGTGAGCTGCTGCACCGGCACGGCGGCCTCTACGTCGACTGCGACACGATCGCGTGGGGCGACCTCGCCGCCCCGCTCGCCGCGCTCGAGGCGTCGGCGGCGGTGCTCTGTGAGCCGGCCGCGCTCTACGAGGACGGGCTGAACGCCGGCCTCGCGCGCCGCGGCTCGGCGTTCACCGGCCGTTGGCGCGCTACCATCCGCGCGCGGCTCGACGCGAAGCTGAACGCGCTGCGCGAGTTCCGCGCCGCCAACGACGACTCGACGGAGGACGCGCTCGGATGGCACGAGATCCTCCGAGACGTTGTCGTGCCGATCCGCGCCGCGCTCGCCGCCACCATCGACACGGCGAGCCTCCGCGCCTTCCGCTGGCGGCCGCGCGGCGAGCAAGGCTTCGACCCGCTCGCGATTATTGACGACGGCGCCGACGCGCCGCCCGCCGGCACGCAGCTCGTCGTGCTGACGAACAACGCGTACAGCGCGAAGGTCAAGCGGCTGGGCCGCGAAGACTTCCTCGCGAGCGGCGGCGATCTCGCGCGGTGGGTCGCGCTCGCGCTCGGCGACGGTTAGAGCGGTGAGGCCGTGATAGGTGAATCCACAGGCTACAGTAAGAGAGTCTAGGCCCGCAATCTAGCGGCCCGACTGGTAGTAGGCCTTGCCCGAGCCAACTGCGGGGCGGCGCGGGGCGGACGGGTGAGCGACGGCTGGCGGGCGGCGGTGTGGCGCACAGGGTATAGCGGCTGTGGTGCGGCGCGGCGGCGCACCGTTGCCAATCTTCTTCTCGACGTACGACGACTGGAGGTAGGTGCCCTTCGAGATCATCTCGTTGCGGCGCTTCGCGAGGTTCTTCACGTTGTTCTTCGACTTCTTCGCCATCTCCGCGCGCTCCTTGGCGAGGTACGCCGGGTTGACGTTGCCCTTCTTGTCGAAGATCGGCACGCCGTACGCGGACTTGCCCTCGCGGGTCTGGAACTTCTGGCGGAAGGCGCCGAAGCCGTACGACTGCTCCTGGAGGTTCTTCGTGCCCGGGTAGTTCGAGCCCGGCGAGAGCGGCGAGACCTTCGGGCCCGCCTGCGCCGGCTTGCCGCCGACCGCGCCGCTGCGCTTCGGCTGCAGGTTGTCGAAGAAGCCCATCGTCGGCTCCGACAGCGTCGTCAGCGATGCGGCGCGCGCCACGTTGAGCGTCGCCGGCTGGACGAAGGCGGAGGAGGCAGCGAGCACAGCGAGCATTGATGCGAAAGGGCGGTAGCGACGAGAACGAGGTCGTGTCGGGCACGACACCCGGTTCTCGGAAGCTACCTGGCGGCGATCACTGTTGTTCTCAGACACCATGGCGACCATGCTTCTCGGACTCCTCGCGCTCGCGCTCGTCGCCCCGAGCGGCGCTGCGTTCTGCGGCGCCGTCCCTCGCTCCGCCTCCCACCGCGCTTCTACCGTGCCGCGCATGAGCGTCGATCTGGAGGGAGAGGCGGCGGTGCCGCCGCCCGCGCTCGACATGAGTTTGCTCCAGCAGCGGATCGAGATCGCCCGCGATGCGCCGGAGCGCGTGCGCCTGTTCGTGCTCGAGACGGCGCTGCTGCCGCGCCAGCGCGCCACGCTGCCCGTGCCCGACAGCGTCGTGCGCGAAATCCAGGAGGAGATCGCCGCGGGCGGCACCGTGGCGGTGATCGGCACGACCGACGACTGCGTGGGCGAGGTGCCGCGGCTGCACTCGCACGGCGTCGCGGTCGACCTCGTGAACAGCCTGACCTACGGCGACGGCGACTGCGTCATCGACCTCGTTGGCGCCCGCAAATTCGAGTTCGACGAGCTCCTCACCGACGAGCCCGGCTACACCGAGGCGTCGGTGCGGTGGATCGACAACAGCGACGACGAGGCGGAGGACGGCTGGGACCGCGCGGTGGCGCAGGAGAAATGCGGCGACCTCGAGCGCCTGCTGCTCCGGTGGATCTCGCTCGTGCGCTCGCTCCGCCTCGAGGGCGAGCCCGGCGAGCTGTCGGCCGTCCTCAACGAGGTGGGCGAGCTGCCGGAGACGACGCAGCCCGCCGAGCTCGCCGAGTACGCCGCCGCCGTCATCGGCGACCGCCGCCTGCGCCACGCCGTCGCCGGCCCCGTCCCCGGCCTCGCCACCCTCGTGATGTCCGAGAAGGACACGGTCGGCGCCGTCAAGAAGGCGCTCGTCGACTCCATAGACTTCCTCGAGGCGTACTCTATGTCGCCGCAGGGGCTCGCCGAGGTAGATCTGTAAGAATTGTGTGTAGGAATTGCTGCGTATCGGCCCGCTTCATGGTACTCAGCCGCGCGGAGCTGAACGGGCTCCGCAGCTCGCGGTATCGAGGCGCCGCAGCCGAGCGCGGCGGGCGGTCGCGATGCCTCAGCGGAACAAGCCCAGAGCCGGGTCGGCGTCGGCGGACGGCAAGCCCGAGCCGACGCAAAACGGCAAGACCGAGCTCAAGAAGGACGAGCTGAAGACGACGAAGAAGACTGCAGCCGCGGCGGCAAAGGCGCGCAATTCTAAAGGCAAAGCGACAGCGACGCCGTTCTGGCTCGCCGTCGCCGCCGTGATTGCCGTCGCCGCGGTGGCGCTGCAGATGCTGCTCAGCCCGAGCGGCGGGCTGCTCGCGAGCGTGCTCGGCGGCGGCGCCGAGCGCGAGCCGCCGCCGCGGCCGACGGAGACGGCGCAGCGCGCCGCCGCCGCGACCGCCGCCAAGTCCACGGAGCTGCCGAAGGACTACGCGCCGCCGAAGAAGCTGCCGCAGTCGCGGCCGAAGGAGCCGAAGGGCACCGCCGACTGCCACGACGACACCGAGTCGTGCGAGGCGTGGGCGTCGGCGGGCGAGTGCGAGCGCAACGCGGCGTACATGAAGGCGTCGTGCCGGCTGAGCTGCGGCGAGTGCAACCTGCCGCCCGGGACGCCGCGGCCGCCGCCGTTCGACCCGAACGCGTGCGAGGACAAGAACGCGAACTGCGCGACGTGGGCGTCGATCGGCGAGTGCGACACCAACCCCAACTTTATGAAGGTGCAGTGCCGCGTCACCTGCCGCCTCTGCCAGTCGGCGACGTGCCGCGATATTGGCGACGACTGCGCGGCGCGCGCCGAGAAGCAGGGGTGCTACACGCAGCCGAACATGCGCGAGGAGTGCGCGTGGACCTGCCTCGCCTGCGACCTCACGCAGGCGCCCGCGTGCGCGCGCGACGCCGGCGAGACGCCCGCCGCCGTCCAGGGCAGCGTGAACGCGATGTTCACCAAGGTGGCCGCCGACCCGCGCGCGACCGTCCACCACGCGCCGGCGGCGTACTCGGCCGACGGCGCCGACGGGCCGTGGGTGGTGACGATCGACGACTTCCTGTCAGAGGAGGAGGCGAAGGGCGTGCTGTCCGCCGGCTCGCGCGCGGGCACCGGCTGGCAGCGCTCCCTCGCCGGCGACGGCGTGCAGACGGCGCGGACGAGCTCGACCTCGTGGTGCCGCGGCAAGTGTTTGGAGGACGGCACGATGAAGGCGGTGCAGGCGCGCGTCGAGGCGCTCACCGGCGTGCCGCAGCGCAACTGCGAGTACATGCAGGTCCTGCAGTACGAGGCGGGCCAGTACTACAACCGCCACCACGACCAGAACTCGCCGCGCTCGTCGGCGTGGGGCCCGCGGCTCTACACCTTCTTCATCTACCTCAACTCCGAGGGCGGCGCCGAGGGCCTCAAGGGCGGCGCCACCCACTTCCCGGTGCTCAACCTGACGGTGACGCCGAAGACGGGGCGCGCGCTGCTGTGGACGTCGGTCACCGACGACGACCCGTTCGAGCGCGACGACCGCACCGACCACGAGGCGCTCAAGGTGGAGGCGGGCACCAAGTACGCCGCCAACTACTGGCTGCACATGTACCCCTTCCGCGGCAAGTCCGACCGCTGCGAGAACATCGCGTACGCCGACAATTGGTACTAGAGTAGAGGAGGTGGGATATGTGTGTGCCGTGATCTAATCTCTCTGAGTCTACGAAGGAGCTCTCACGTCTTGCTGGTCACTCTGATCTCGTCGCCGACGACGAAGAACCCGTCGCCGGAGAGGGCGGCCGTTGTTTGTCGCAGCGCGGCGAACTTTGCGTTGATCGCATCGATCACCGCAGCGCTCGCCTTGGTCCCGTGGCTCTCGGTGCCCGCCTCGGAAGGCGGCGGCATCGCAAGGAGGGCGGCGGCGGCGGCGGCGCCCGCCGCGCCGCCCCGCCTTCGGAGGCTCGCGGCGTCGCGCAGCCGCTCCATCGCGATCGCTCCGAGCGCGTCCTCGGCCGCCGCCACCGCGCCCTCGCCCGCGAGCAACGAGAGCCCTGCCGTCGCGAGCTCCGCGTGAGCCTCGGCCGCCTCGGCGTCGCGCCACGGCGAGACGACCTTGTCGAGGGCGGACTGCTCGACGCCGAGGAAGGCGGCGAGGCGGTCGAGGTGCTCGGCCTTCTTCTCCATTTGGAGGAAGGCGACCTTCGGCGCGTCGCCGTCGGCCGTCCATGAGGCCGCGGCGTTGAGGTACGACTCAAAGTGCTGGCGCATCTGGAACGGCTCGCCCTCCGCCGCCGCGTACGCCTCGAGCGTCGGCGGCAGCTCGGCCTGGGCGGCGGCGAGGCTGAAGGTGCCGTCGGAGAATGGATCGCTGCGCGTCTTCGTCACCTGCACCGTCTCAAAGTGGCGGCGGTAGAGCGAGGCCACGGCGTGGAGCGGGTCGCCCCACAGGTAGAGGATGCGCCGCGTTTCCCTCAGGTTGTACTGCGAGTGATTTGCGTACTCCTGCATCAGCCGGCCGAAGGGCAGGTGCTTCATGCCCGGCGCGCGCTGCTTGTGGCCGCTGGCGTCGGTGTAGATGGCGCCCTCCCTGTCGTCGTCGTTGTTGAGCCGGAGGCCGTCGACCGCCGCGAGCTCGCGCATCATCGTCGTCGTGCCCGTCCCGCCGCACGAAATCACGACGACGTTCGGGTGCGCATGGACGCTGCCCATCCGCGGCGGCGTTGGGTGCTCGTCGCTGCCGTGCGGCATGAGGGTCGAGAGCGAGGGCGTGCTCCCGTTGACGGTGACGCCGCGCCGACCCGCCCCTTCCGCAAGCCGGCTCGTCGAGGCGGCGGACACCGCGGCGGTGAGGAGGAGGGCCATGGCGCAGAGGGCGCGCGGCGCGAGGCTGCCAATGTGGGACTTGGGTCAGCTCTCTTGTGTGGGGCGTTCGCACGACTGAAGCAAACCAAAGCCGGGTCAAAGGTTCTCAATGGTTGCACGATGGACTCACCCCAAGCCTGACCCAAAATTTTCATCTGGCCTATGGGCTCAACCCGCGCCTAGCGCTCGCTCCTGCGCGGCGAAGAGGGCGCGCGCCGCAGTCCAGAGGACGTACGAGCCGGGGTTCTCGCGTCGGATGCGCTGCAGCAGCTCCCGCGGGATCGAGGCGCGATCGCTGCGCGCGCACGCCTGGAAGCCGACGTTGCCGCACCGCTGGACGTTGCGCGACTCGAAGCCGGGGAGCGCCGCCGCCCAGGTCTGCATCGACCGCTCGAACTCGTCCGTCAACCCGATCAGCGACATGCGCTTCAGCCGGGCGAGCGCGAGGCCGGCGTGGGCGTGGGTCACCCTCGGCAGCGGCGCCCACTCGCAGCCCGCGCCGCCGACGCCGCCGACTTGCTGCGACGCCGACTCGGCGGTGCGCACAATCTCCGCCTCCTCCGTCACAAGAAGGCGCACCTCGAAGTCGTTGATGTCCGGCATGCGGCGCCAATTTGCGGCGTACCATTCGCTGAAGGTCAGGTTGGCCGACCGACCCGTCACCGTGCACAGGCCCGGCGTACTCCGCAGCTTTGGATTCCGCGCGCGTGCGCGGAGGTAGTTGTAGTGCGACAAGATGCGCTCGGCGGGCTCGCGCAGCACGGTGGCCATCAGCATCGGCCCGCGGATTGCGCGCTCCGCCAGCCCGCTGCGCTTGCCAATGTAGAGGCTTCGGCCGCCCAGTTTCGCGTCGTCAGCCGGCGGCCGGATGATCCGCTCGAGCAGGTGCGTATTCCGCGCCCATCGCCGGCTGTCGGAGATGTTCCGCCACTCTTTGAGTAAAATTTCGGCGCTGGTGCCGCTCGCCTTCGGTATGTGGATAAAGACGAATGGCGCGTGGTGCCACGTCGTGCCGGATGGAACGCCGCAGCCGAGCAGGTTTGGCAGGACGCTGGTGGATGCAGAGCAGTCGAATTTGGCGCGGTGCATCGCTGGAGCGTGTCGACGCCGCGCTGCGCGCTTCGAGAGGCAGCGAGACGCCGCGCTGCGGCACGCTGCAGGCCACGAGAGTCCTGGCGGCCGCGCTGCGCGCCGCGAGAGGCAAGACGCGCTGCGCAACGCCCGCTAGGCAGGAGGTGTGAATGTGGCGAGTGCGAAGACCGCGGCCAGATTTGTCGGAGGTCACGATCGAAGCCTCGGCCTGCCCTCGCCTCGTTAGCCCCATTCGCTGGCTCGGCAGCGGAAACGCAGCCGTCTAGGGCCTAGGATGGCCATCCTCCACACCACCAAAACCCTGGCGCCGACTGCGCTCGCGCTCCTCGCCCTCACGGGCGGGCCGACGCAGCGGCTCTCGCGGCCGCCGCTGCGAACCATAACGCGCGCGCCTGCGCCGACGGCGGTGGCGGGCGGCGCGAGCGGCTGGCGGAGCGTCGTGAAGCAGTCGCACAAAGCATGGATGAGGCTAACCGCCGTCCGCAAGACGCCGCCGCTTCCGCCTGGCGACCCGCCGAGCGGCCTCGGCGTGTACAGCGAGGCGCACTGGACGGGCGTCGGCGACGGCGGCGGGTACCGCGAGCTGGCGGCCGAGGGTCCGTCGGCGCGCAAAATCCTCGTGCTCATCTCGGACACGGGTGGCGGCCACCGCGCGTCGGCGCAGGCGATCGAGGCGGCGCTGCGGCGGTACGGGCGCTACGAGGTCGAGATCGTCGACCTGCTGACCGACCACGGCCGCTGGCCGATCAATCAGGCGGTGCCGAGCTACAAGATGATGGCGCGGTGGCCGTGGACGTGGCAGACGTTCTTCCACCTCACGTCGCCGCCGCCGCTCCTCGCCGTCTCGAACCTCGGCCAGCGCGTCACGTGCTACGAAGGCTTCCGGAAGTGCATCGAGGACAACGAGCCCGACCTCGTCGTCTCGATGCACCCGATGACGCAGGGCGTGCCGCTCCAGGCGCGCGATGCGCCGCCGCCGCGCGCCCGCTGCATCCCCACTAAATCCCGCTCCCGCTCCTCCCTCGTCAGATCCTCGCCGACATCAACCGCTGCCGCGACCGCCCGATCCCGTTCGCCACGGTGGTGACCGACCTCGGCTCGGCGCACCCCACGTGGTTCCACAAAGCGGTGGACGCGTGCTTCGTCCCCTCCGACGCCGTCCGCGAGATTGCGCTGGGCTGTGGCCTCCGCCCCGCCCAGATCCGGCAGTACGGCCTCCCCGTCCGCGAGAACTTCTGGCAAGCGTCCGACAAGACGAGCGCGTCCGACCAGACGGCGCGCTCCCTCGGCCTGCGCCCAGATAAGAAGACGGTCCTCATC
>JACLAC010004174.1_pt1 | contig 10017 bp, 5 predicted proteins | sample 8027881 | NCBI WGS metagenome assembly JACLAC01 (sample SAMN15725517, study PRJNA655200) | protist metagenome | isolation source: fluorescence activated cell sorting (FACS) single amplified genomes of... | place: Spain: Blaines Bay Microbial Observatory, Mediterranean Sea | collected 2016-01-19 | reverse complement strand
TCTCACTCCTAACACTGTTGGTATTATCAATTCATCAACCTGCCAAGGGGCTAGCACAAGATAAGCCAAAATCCTTTCTAAATGGTACTGTACGCGATCAAACCACCCAGCAAGCCATTGCCAAAGCCACTATCACAGTCATCGGACAACCAGATAAGAACGCTACTAGTAATCAGAAAGGTTCATTCTCTTTGCAAATGCCCATTGGTACCTATTCGATTCAGGTATCTCATCCTAGTTATAAAACTATTGTCAAAACTGACATCGTTACAACAACTGTGCGTGTACGACCACTAACAATCGAATTAAGTCCTTTAATCTTTCAACTTGAAAGTGTAAACGCAACAACCAATTTCTTTCTGCATAGACCAGACATCTCAACTAGTGCTCACAATTTTAGTTTCGCAGAAGTGCGACGGTCAGCTGGGGGATTTGAAGATATACACCGAGCTATGCGTTCAGTGCCAGGAGTTACATCCGCTTCTGATAATCTCAATGCTTTGGTTGTTCGAGGAGGACACCCTAGGGAAAACCTAACCTTGCTCGACGGTATTGAAATCCCTAATAGTAACCATTATGGAGAACCGGGTTCTTCCAGCGGCGGGATTAGCATGATAAACCTAGATTTTGTGCGTGAATCTAACTTTTATACAGGGGGCTTTTCCTCCAAATATGGGGACAAGCTGTCTTCTGTAATGGACATTAAACTTCGAGAAGGAAATCGCGATCGAATCCAAGCCGACATTAATGCTGGCTTTGCTGGCTTTGGCGCCATGCTGGAAGGACCATTTCCTAATCGTCAAGGTAGCTGGATGGCTTCTTGGCGCCGAAGTTACTTCGACTTGTTAATGGACTTAGTACCTGATTCATTTGGTGGTACAACAGCTATACCCAACTACAGCAATTTCCAGACTAAAGTAACTTACGATTTAACTCCAACTAATCTTTTGTCTATGATCAGCCTCGGCGGAATTGATCAGATACGAATTATGAGTTCCGATGATCCTTTAAGCCGAGGGACTAGCTCTGCCTATCGAGACTCTTACCAATATACGCTCGGATTCAACTGGAGGTGGCTGTTTGCTGAAAAAGGATACTCTAACCTTACGTTGGCACACTCTCATTATCAATATATGATCGATGTAGGTGATTCCCAAGGTGCTGAAGCATTTACCAGCAATACGTTAGAAGGAGAGACACAACTAAAAGGCGAAATCAACTACGATCTTGCCCCTCAACATCAGATAATATTTGGCACCTCTACTAAACTGGTCAATCTCAACCACAAGTTCAACTCCAGAGGGATAGACGTTTACAATAACGAAACAGGCCGGGTCGTACGAATTGGGAATCTTGACATTGACCAACAAGAAAGAACTTACAAAGCCAATGGTTATTTGCACTATACTCTTCGACCAATGCAAACACTAGATATTAAATTTGGAGTCCGTACGGACTACTATAATTTGACAAATCAAAGACATTTGAGTCCACGCCTAGGCTGGAGCTATCAACTGACGACTAAAACTCAGCTCAATATCGCTTATGGCACTTATTATCAGACTCCTGCTTATTTTTTTATGATGTGGGATGAACGAAATCGGAACCTCCAAGATCTAAAAGCAACTCACTACATTCTAGGACTGGAACATTTATTTGCTAAAGACTTACGATTCAGCATAGAAACATACCGTAAGGACTATGACGATTACCCTATCTCAAATTTAGAAGGAGCGACTAACTTTTCCAATAACGGTTCTGGATTGGTGCAGGGAATTGATCTCCTTTTTCAAAAGAAATTGTCACAAAGACTATATGGACGAGTTAGTTATACTTATTCTGTAGCTCGTTTCGAAAGTCCTGAGCTTGGTGAATTCGATTGGGATTTCGATATCCGCCATGTCGCCAGCATAAATGGTGGTTATAAGATATCAGAGCACCTCGAGTTTAGCCTTCAATGGCGATATATATCGGGAAAACCATACACACCAATTACAGGTAGTTTTGAGCCTGTTCCAAACTCAGGTGATTGGGAACCAATCTATGCTGATGCTGCAAATTCTAGTCGTTTGGACGATTACCATGCCCTAGATTTTCGAATAGATCGGAGGTTTCACTTTACCCATTGGAATCTCGTCACTTACCTCGACATTTCTAACCTATACAATCGCAAGAATATTTGGTCGATTGAATGGGTTAAGCAAAAAAAACAAACGAGGAAAACTTACGGATTAGGCATAACACCAATCGCTGGGTTCCATATCGAATTTTGATCCATTTTGGCATCGCAAGGTTGGTACTCTATGTATCATCACAGACCAATAACCCACACTTTCGTAACAAATAATTTATGCCTAGGGAGAGCAAAGAAATTTGTTGCCGAAAATTAAGAACGGATAATTCTGCAGAAACTCGATAAAAGCAGACAAACAGAATATGGTTTAATCTGTTTTGGAATCGGTGCTTTTAGATATAGAACGTTACTTAGTACTTAGTTAACAGATATAATTCGGTCAAAGACGATTTTGCCAGTAGATTTACATATACAAACTATTCTACTTACACTACTTAGCATATCAGCACTAGTTGGTGACACATGCATAAACCAGCAGTTCTCACCATAATTAGAAGATGTAGGGATGTCTTCTTCGACCAATTCTTTAGTAAAAAGCGGGCTGAATTGATGTTCTTTGACCGATGAAACTAACTCTTCTGTAATTGACTCAGTGTTAATTTCCCAACCGCAATCAACAAACCACACACCCATACATTTAGAATCACCAGAGTTTAGATGAGCTCGGGCGATTTTGAGAGCCTGACCTTTCGAAAGTTCTTCGGTTATCGATGAATATAGCAAAATAAACAATTTCTTCTTGAGTCGCGAAAATTCCTGTTCGACAAATGTCAATAACGTCTTAGAAGTTTTCCGTTGAGGAATTTCAGGAGAGAATATAGGGTCTGTTTCCGCCCCAACCTGTGCAGGAGACGCCAATCCACGCTTCAGAAAACCAAAAGACCTAGAAGGAGAGCTAATTCTATCCATTAGTTTCTGCCTTACCCGCCGCTTGGTATCGATCGAGGGAGTAAAAATTTCGTGTGTGTCAAATTTGTACTTGTGACATGCAAATTCAACAATGCATCTTAATTTATCCCAATCACTTGACTCTTCCAATATTTGGAGATATTTATGGTTTTTGCCTGAAAGCTTTTCACCTTGAACCCAACGGGTATAGACTTCCAGTGCTTCTGCTTGATCGACCTCATTTTCAAGATTCGGAATGTATGGTTTGAAAAACATAAGTTAGCATTACCCACAGTTAAAGAAGCATCTCTTGTTTCAGATAAGGAAAACGATGGATCGTGAAATTGGGTTCCAATTTTTTTAAAGTTAGGTGTGGTTCAACGGTAGGGTTTTCGCAATCTGTGGATAATCTGGTGGGTACTCATCCACCAAGTCGCAGGATGATTGAAATTATTTTCTTCCGTCGGCCATCCAACCCAGTAAGTCGTATCAAATGGCACGAGTTTTCGAGCTTGCGTAATGGGAATAACAACCTGCTGGTTCATAAAAATCTCCATTGCTTCAACAAATAATGGCTCAATTGCTAAATCATTCAATGGCAAGATCCCTATTTTCTCGACTATTTCGCTGTATTTATCAGCTTGATTTCCACTCCAACGCACAAAATTATTATTACCAGGTGTCCGACTTCCAATAGGTCGATAGAACTGTTTAGTATAACGATTCATTGAAAACCATGGTTCATTGACTGAACCACACGCATCCCAGTCTAAAACAGCTTCAAAGTTGCCAAAGGCCTTATTCTCATCCCAAGTGGAACCAGCAATAGACCGAGTTGTTGCATTAATGCCTGCGACACGAAACTGCTCCACTACGACTTCTGCAATTCGGCGTTTCTCTATGGCAGGTTCCCATGTTTGAATATCTAACGATAGTTCTTTGTCATCTTTCTCATAAAAACCATCTCTATTTAACTCCCACCCCTGTGATTCAATTAAAGCTTGTCCCATCCTTATGTTACTCTCTGGGTCAACCCAAAAATGCTGTATAGCATCAATATAAGGCTCCATAGTTTTGTACTCAACGAATATAGTCTTAGATGGTACAGAAGTCCCTTCATATGCGATGTCAACCACTTGTTGACGATCAATTAGCAAACTCAAAGCACGTCTCATATCTGGTTGGCTCCATGGTTGGAGCAGATGGTTGACAGACAACTGTCTTGGGCACGGATCTAACCAAATATAAGGCATCTGACTCTGCCAAGAAATGATGTTCGGATTCATGGCACGGATGGCTTCGAATGCTCCCAGCGTAATATCACTTAAGCTGTCAATCTGACTATCAATTGCAAGCATAGACCTATTTTCTTCTGACCCAGTCACAGTCCATATAAGTCGTTTTGGAATGGGCATATCCTTAAAACCAACTTTAGTCCCCCACCAAGTTTCACATCTATCGTAGACAAACTCATTTTCACTTGCTTTAACTAACTGATACGGTCCTGTACCTAATGGCCATCCTTTTTTAGGATCATAGAAATCAAAGGTGAACGGATCCTGGCCCTTCCAGACATGCTCAGGCAAAATGACAATACTCCCCCCAACACGAACTGAAAAATAATCCAGTTGGAACCGTGGGTTTGGCTCTCTTAGATTAAACTGCACAGTAAGGTCATCGATCTTCTGAACACTGTCAACCCATTGTTGCATATTAGCAGCATCATTTAAAGATTGAGATTCATCGTTTAAAAGCAAATTTATTGTCATCACAACATCGTCAGCATCAAAGGTTTCACCATCAGCCCACAGAACCCCTCGGCGAATAGTGAGTGTCCAGATATCAAGATTCGGATTATGCACGAAACTTGTGCCTAACCAAGATTCAATTTTCCCCGTCTCATAGTTAAGAATAAAAAGCGGTTCCCACACAGCCTGATGCATCCCTTGGCCCCGCCGCACCCCAGGCACCAAGCAATTGAAGTTAAGTGGATTGGAAATTACCCAACTAGCATCAAATATAACCGTATTTTGACGGGAAATATTATCCATAGAGTAGCTGGCAACAGAAATGAGGATACTACTCATCAGAACAAATCCTAAAACAACAGAAATCCTGTGTTTCATAAGCGGTTAATCCCTAAATCTGAATATATTAACCTTTTTCTTTAATTGACCACAAACGTAATGAACAGTAGAATCACATCAAATTGCGAAATAAAGTATGCTAGTCAATACGACAGCAACCATTGCATCCGATTTTTTGGAGAGAAATGTGCTACCTAACTAGTTCGGCTCGGACTGAATTGCCTCCTAGACAGTATATCGTAAAATCAAATGGCTTGGATATATTATTTTTTGAACACATATTATTCCAACCACTGTGGAGTAAGTCAAGTTAGCATTTTAAGGATCTACTTCATAGATAATAAAGGGCAAATTAAATGATTATCGATGCACATCAACACGTTTACTATCATAACCTAACTCCAAAGGGTGTAATTGCAGAAATGGACACATTTGGTATCGACGTCACTTGGTTATTAACATGGTATCTACCACCATCAGAAAATGTCTGTTCCACCCATGATGCATTTAACCCTTTGAATTTCCGGCCAGATGGCACACATGCTGGAGCTATCCTCAGTGAGGTATTACAAGCTAGGGATGATTATCCGGATCGCTTCGTGGCGGGATATTGCCCATGCCCTTCTGAAGGTAGCGCATCTGAACTATTTGAAACTGCTTATCATATGCATGGTGTCAGGGTTTGTGGAGAGTGGAGTTACCGGATGTTGCTGGATGACCCACGTGCCTTAGAACTCTTTCGAACTGCTGGCAGACTGAAATGTCCAGTAATATTACACATGGATGCACCATATCTGCCAGACGGAAATGGTAGCCAGTCCTATCAAACCAACTGGTATGGTGGTGAAATTGGATCACTAGAACGCACTCTACAGAATTGTCCCGAAACCATCTTTGTTGGCCACGCCCCTGGTTTTTGGCGCTACATCAGTGGTGATGCTAAGCAAGACCCAAACACCTATCCAAAAGGTAAGATTGTTCGTGGAGGTGAAGTTCAGCGACTGTTAGGCACATATCCTAACCTTTACGCCGATTTATCAGCCGGATCAGGTTTAGGGGCAATCAGACGTGATCCTGAGTATGGACGTAAGTTTATTATCCATTATTCAGATCGTCTGCTTTTCGGTCGGGACGCTCCTGGGCAGGAGCTTCAGACGTTCCTGCCAACACTCAATCTTCCGTTGGAAGTCAGCAACAAGGTGTTTTTTCAAAATTCACTGGAGTTGGTTCCTTTTTAATCATAATGATGTAAATAATTTTAAGTATTGTGTAGCCATTGTCATCATCTAGCGGATATCAGTTGGAGAAACTGTTGATTAACACTGTGTTCGACAAGGAAACTATATGTATAAAGCTAGCGAGATAGCCAAAACATTTGAGGAGATTGCCCCTAAAGAGACCGGACTCGCCAACGATGAATTGGGTTTTGTTTATGGCAACCCTGACATCGAAGTGACTGGTTTGGCTTGCCTCTGGAATATCCATACGGGAAGTATCAACTCATGCATTAAGAAGAACATTAACATGATCATTTGTCACGAAGGTATCTGGTTACCGGAACAAAAAAGTAGTTGGTATCAAGGCCCTGACAAGCAAGATATCTATTCCAACTATAGAAGAAAGGAACTACTCGATCAATATCGCATCGTTGTATATCGCAGTCATTCCAACTGGGATGCGCTAGAGAAAAACGGTGTACCTGATCAAGCTATCTTGGCTCTTGGTATCGAAGGCCTGCGTCCAAAGGCAAGACAGAAATTCTTTTCTGTACAAGAACTGCCGCAGGAGATGTCGGTCGATGAATTGGGTGAACACGTTAAAAATGGCCTGAAATTCCGTTCGTGTCGAATATTTGGTGATGATAAGAAACGCATTCGAAGTTTCGCTTTTTTGATTGGTGGTTTTGGAGAGAATCAACTACATATGCCTCAGGCAGCTCGAGATATGGGAGCAGAGGCCATAATCATTGGTGAGATGAGTGAATTCATTGTGATAGCATGTCTTGAAATGGGCATGCCTGTAATAGAAAGCCTGCACAGTATAAGTGAGATACCAGCCATTAAGCGACAGGCAGCTATGCTGTCACACAAGTTCTCGGATCTACCTGTGCATTATATTCCAAGTGGTGCACAGGCTTTCAGTTAGGTGAGGGAATTAGAGCAGGTACGGAGAGAAGTGAGACAGCGAAACAATGACTTGAGCTGAAGTAACGAGTATGTTTATCCGATCTTCGTTCGATTGGTTAGGTAAGACAGTGTGTACTGTTGTGAGGTGCATAATCATGTAGTCACTGGGGCAGCGTTTAAAAAATGAGAGAAAGGAGGGGTATTTCTCATGACCCTCTTCTTTGAAACAGCTCCGACATTACTAGTCCTCGAATCAGGCTCTGAAGACGGTAGCCGTCGTTCTGTGCGGCTGAAACTATCGAGCGGAGCTGCTTAACGTCATCGACGGTCATGATCCGCCTCAAGGCGTAGGTGGCTAGTTGCTCCACAAACGCTTGGGTCAAGCGCCTGTCGTTCGCGGCGATCAATTTCTTGAACTCAGAGGGTCCAGCGAAGGTTTTTCCTCCAGGCAAGGTACCTGACGCATCAACGAGAGGATCCTCACCAACTCCCCCTTCAACACGCTCCTTTTCCCGCCATCGGCCGATGGCATCAAAATTTTCGAATGCCAGACCTAGCGGGTCGATCTTCGCATGGCAGGAAACACAGGTGGATGTCGTTGCGTGGGCCTCAAGCTGGGAGCGAATAGTTGTTTTCGGTTGGTCCCTTTGCACCGGCTCCAGTGGGGCTACATTGGGTGGTGGAGGGAGAGGCGTTCGGGCAAAGATTGCCTCGGAAATCCAAGCGCCTCGGTGGACGGGGCGATGGCGGGTACCGTCAGAAGTCAGCGAGAGAATAGAGGAATGGGTTAGTATACCTCCTCGTCGAGACTTGGGGGCTAGCTGAGTACGTGCGAGTTTTACCTGACTTGGTATCGGCAGGCCGTAGTGGATAGCCAAGCGAGAATTGAGCATTGTCCAGTTGGAGTCAACAATCTCTCGAAGTGGCAGATTCTTCCTGAACATCTCTGCAAAATAGGCCGTGGTCTCCATCACCATGCTCTCTTCCAACCAAGGGTCGTATTCAGGATAGAGGTTGGGATCGGGCTGGAACATACCAACTCGATGCAACTGTAGCCATTGCTGGGGAAACGAATCGAGAAAGCGGTGGATCTTCGGATCAGCGATCATCCGGTCTAGCTCGCCTGTCAGGCCTTGGACGGTGTGAAGCCTGCCATTGCGAGCCGCCGTAAATAGCTGCTCGTCAGGCATTGAACTCCAGAGAAAAAAGGAGAGGCGATTGGCTAACTCGAAGCCATTCACCTTTTGGCGCTGCTCGTTAGGAGAGCCTTCTTCAATATTGATAAAGCTGCGGGCAACCAGTATACTCGACAAGGCTGACTTATAGGCCGATCGAAACGTTTCGCCCACCTCCTGTTCAGTGGTAATGAATTCAATGAAGGGCTTGATCTCGGAATCGGATACTGGCCGACGCCACGCCCGTTCTGCAAAGCGTTTCAAGCAGGCATGTGTATGCTTCGGGTCATCTTCACTTTTGGGTATTACCCCCTTCCGTTTGGATCGATCATCCTCGCTTGCCAACGGCCCCTCCACCTCTACCCAGTCGACGAGCAAAAGGGGCACAACCGGCTGTCCCTCCTCGTCGACGATCTTGGTTCGCGAAGACAGGAAGCCGCCTTTCAAGGTTGATAACGGTTGTGTGGCGTCAACTTCCTCATTTCTGAACAGCTGGATGCTACCGTTGGGATGTTTTTGTGAACGAGCGTGATTGCGAATTTGATAATGCCCTGAGGGAAACAACCCTTCGAGTTCAATCGTTTCTGGCTTGTCTCTGGAAGTTGCCAGTTCGATTCCTGCGAACGATTTCTTGTGTTGGTGGTGCCATAGGGACAACCGTGGCGGCCTGCCTGAAAATGCCGGCAGGCCGCTCACACGGACCCTGATTCGATAATGACCGGATCCCGCCAGGTCGAATGCACCCCAGTTTTCACCCAGCTGAATGAGTTGGCGTTTTCCTTTGCTGGGCGATTTTCGGACAGTTTTTGAAGGTAAATTACGGTCGGGAAACGCCAGGTCCACCATGTCATCGGCGGCTTTCAAATATCGGCTAATATGTGACGGTGCGGTAGAAAGCAGGGCGCCAATGCGGTCGAATCCGTGCCAGAGCGGATCTTCGTTGAACGCTCCTGGCGCATCAATGTCAAATACCACGCCGAGCAGATCGTAAATGGTGTGGGCGTACTCCTGCCGGCTAAGGCGATAGTAATCCAGCAACCCACGTTTAGCCATGCGGGCCGCGGCGCCTTCACGGATATTCTCCATGATTATTTCAGCTGTCGAGCCAAGCTCAGCAGCGCTTGGCTGGGGTTCCTTCGGCGGCGGCATTTCACCAGCATTGATCCGGGATACTACCTCGTCCCACTTCTGCGCAACCTGCGGGTTCGAGAAATCTGTCGACAGGTTATCGAGTTGAAACTTGCCCTTCTGAGTTTCACTGTTGTGGCACCGAAAGCAATGAGCTTTCAGGAAATCGTGGGTCGTACCGTCCAGTGGTTCCAGCGCGACTGTGATATTGGCTGACATGCAGAGCGAGGCAACTATAATGACGTTGGCTAGCCAGACCAATGCCTGCCGTTGGGCGAACACCCAAGACTTTTTCCTTTTGATCGTGGTCATGGCAGGACCATCCTTCTGGAACTCTTCAGGTCTTCGGCAGTCATAATACATTCGTCCTGGGGTACCAGAACATAGGTCCATGGCCCCTTGGCTCGAACAATCCGGCCGGGACGGAATCCATCCAGCATTTGTGAGACCTTCAAACGTATCTGGAAGCCACTACTGCC
>JACLAC010002598.1_pt1 | contig 10017 bp, 4 predicted proteins | sample 8027881 | NCBI WGS metagenome assembly JACLAC01 (sample SAMN15725517, study PRJNA655200) | protist metagenome | isolation source: fluorescence activated cell sorting (FACS) single amplified genomes of... | place: Spain: Blaines Bay Microbial Observatory, Mediterranean Sea | collected 2016-01-19 | reverse complement strand
ATAGAGCTTTTTCAAACGTATAGTCGTATTCTCGGAAATGCGGGGTACCTGGGCATTCTCTGTGATTTTTTAATCCTTCAATTTTTTTCCCTTTGAAAAGTAAATTGAATTTAAGCTCGAAATTAAATCGAGCCAAAACCATAAAGAGCACGATTAATATTAAATACACAACGTTCCACCAGTGAAACATTGTCCACAAATAATCATTCGCTAGTAATCGACTCCTGAATGTGCATTTATAACACGAAGTATCCGACGTATCTTTTGTTGCCATTGTCTCAACTAGAAGACTATATTGAGCAGTATCTGGGCATGGTAGTTCCAACAGCATTGTATCCAACATGGCAGCAACGGACATGGTTATACCACCACTTACAAATGCCAATCCCCAATTTTGATCTCTACTAATTTCGTCATTCGTGTCACCTGGCAATATTAATTTATCTAATAACGTCGTGAATCCAAGAAGAAAGAGAGATGAACCAAGGACATACATGACCAAACTCCCCAATTCCTCTGTTTTTTTCAATGGGCTACTCACTAGAAAGCTTAAAGCAACAATGTTTGAACCCATCCTGATGCCAGCAGCTGGGTTGCCTTTTTTTGCCTCTGCATTTTCATCGTACGGTATTATTCTAAGAAAACATTTTACAAAGATCGTCATTAAAATTTGTCCTAAAGAGAAAAATAATAATGTTGCACCAATTTCTTCTCCGGCGCTACGTGCGGGTGAATCACTTAGTATTGCCCGAATATTCAACGCAGTTCCAATGAAACAACTACTTTCTACAATGGCAACATAATAATTATCATTTAATGTTTCTTTTACATGATCAACGGAAGGAAACATAATTTTACTTTGTATCAACCAGTTGATTGTTAACATTGCAACGCCAAAAAATCCCCACAGAAATGTATCTATTAACACTTCAAATTCATCGTCGGTATTTGGATCATTAGGAATTCGGCTACCGCTCATAACGATAAATAAAGAAAGCACGTATGCAGAATAGCTTAAGGCAAATGCTTTGTTATCATCTTGAATCAATTCTTCCTTTACACCTTTAAATTGTGGATATATCTCTTTGTTATTTTCATCAAGTAATACATTGTCTCCGGTTACAGTAAGTTGTTTTTCGTCGTCTTCCCTTACCTTAACCTCGTCCTGTTCGAGAGAAACATATTCCTCGCCTCCCTTAGAGCGCTTTGGTCGTTCTCTTCTTCGTCTAAGACGTAACGACGTATTCTTTTGTAACCGTTTTAGATTACGGCGAGCACGTCTAGCTTTCTTCAGTTCAACCATTTCTTTCTGCATTGTTTTTCTCTTGCTTGCAGTACGCCACTCATACAGATGATATGGGATTGAATAATATTGACTGGCAGCATATACAACAATTACTACATAAACTAGTAAAATTAAATTAATATACTGAGTGAATATTTCCCCAATAAACTCTGTATCAACTAATCGTTCCACAAATAACTCCCATTGACAATCCTCAACTCCACGCTCGCAAATTTCCTCTGGTTCTGTGGCATTCTGTGTCAAATTCGTTCCCATTGTTGTGTTGTTGTTGTGGGAATGCTTTTTTTTGTTTCTTTTTAGAAGTTTTGTTTTGGTGATACTTTTGTTGAATACTTGTTTAATTATGCGTTTTATGGAATTGGAGGCACTAATAGTCTAATAATCACAACTATTATCTTTTTACTTGCGCGCCTTGTGCTGATGATGAATGCAAGTGTACCACACTCTGGACTATATATACTACTACTATTATTTTATTATACCGTAGTACGATATAGACCAAAGTAAAACCAGATCGATATATAATACATTCCAAATGATGTATAGAATATTTGTGAAATAATATAATGTTAATAATCCAACAGCAGGGGAATGACGTAGGTATGTCTTCTTTTTTTTAGATGGGAGAGAGTAGGAGGATTTTTTTGGATGGTTTCTGGTTTTCATCCACATTCACACAACAACATTTTTTTTTATTTTTCAACACTTGACCAAATATCCCAACATTTAACATTTTAGTTATATAATCACACAACTATTTAAACTCAAACTCGCTCGCTCACAACAATATTTTAAAAAAATGTTTTTTAACAAAATTTCAAACACATTAGAGCCTCGACATTTAACGCTCTTATTTTTAGGGTATATTGTATATGGACAGAGCAGGGCTATTTTTTTACTTAAAAACAAGAAAAAGAAATATCTCGTTGAAAAATGCTAGTGTTTATTCAAATCCCAACATTGAGTAAATCCCAAAATTTAATTATTTAACTAACTAACTACCTACGGCTCGTATTCTAACGAATGATTATTATAGTTGTTTGAGTAGGTCTGGCGATAGTAGGATTTATTGGATACTTTATGCTTTTAATAATAAAGAAAACTATGTATTAGCTTATAAATATATTTATGCTGCCGCCAACATCGTAATTTAGAGTAGTAGTAGTACTAATATAAAAGAAATAAATGGAGTGTATATTAGTGTGTATTTTATTATTATTCACCGCGAAATTGTACAGACAATGGAAAGGATGAACTGTGACGAAATAGATGGAAAGAAACTCAAAGGAAAACGTGATAATAATTGTCACAACATAATGCAATGGCGAAGAGTAAAAACTGTAAAACATTTGTGGGGTTTCTGTGGGTTGCTAGCTTTTTGGGCCTAGGGGTCCTGTTTGCTTTTCTTTGGGATGGCACGGCTGATAAAGAAATTCCTCTATGGATAAATGTTGGTTTATGTAGAAACGTACATAATGCAACACCAAACTTGTATGGAAGTGCGCAATGGCTTGGTCCAATCGAGCTTGTTGCGCAAGGAAATTACGAGGATTGCAAAGTTCCGAAACCGACGTATGGATTACAATCTGAATCGAAACTTGCCGCGAAACGTCTTAAAAAGGGTCTTCCTTATTATCCAAGAATATATGCTACTGATTTAATGAATATAAAAACAATGACTATCACGGTTAAGAACGATCAAACGGAAGTAAGTCAAACATGGACATTTTCCATGACTGACCATAAGATTGAGTATTTTTCCATACCAGTTGGCCAAGCCTGTACATCGCACACTCAGTGCATTTCCGGCGCTTGTTGTATCACTGCATATCCTGGTCCATGTTTCCCCGGTAAATGTGTCTCAAAAGACCTGGATGAAACAAACAGGCTAGTATACAAGCCGTTTACAAAAAAAGGTCGATTACTAGAGGGAGCGGGGCATAACATGCTCAGAAGACGTAGACTCTTAAAGGGTGGTAATTCTGTACCAGCTGCTGCTCCACAAGTTGCCCGCTACACTAGTCGTCATGATCCCAGAGATGATGCTATTGAAAGCGAGAATGCTTTGCCATATACTACCACAGCATTTGGTGGTGTAAGAAGGCGTATAATTGATGTTTGTGATGCTGGCATGATATTTTCCATTTATTCTTTTACACCTTTGTTGGGGGAGAGGGAACAGGCAAATCCCAGTTCGCACGTGGATATTTCTCAACCTGGCAATATTTTAAGCGCATATAAAGACAAATATAATAATATTGACGCATGCAATAATTTTATAGATGGTTGCGATGTGAAGCTATTTAGCAGTTTTACTCTTTTTGATCTGAACGGTTTGGGGACTTTCTTAACACCTGAAGCAGATGCGGCCGATACAGATACTTACACTGTATCATCAACTGTCGTAGCAACGTACGACGAGTCAATGGCTGCGACAAGTAAGGTGGCAAAATTTACTGTGGAATTTCCAAAGATATTTGTAACGTTTGCAACAGAAGAAGAAGATCCTTTGGCTGCAGTGTATGGTACATTTTGCATACTTTCGTTTGTAAGTGTTTTCTTTTGGTGGTGTGTTGGATCTTGCTGGGTGAAGAAAAAGGAAGAAAAGGCGTACCATGAAGTACGCAAAAAATCACATCTTGGTTCCTGTTACCACGAGATGTTACATGACCGTTACATGTTATATGACCGTCACATTGTTAAATCAATTCCACAAGCTAAAATTGCTACAACTGAATTACCAGATAAACTACGCAAAGAATCACATCTTGGTTCCTGTTACAACGAGATGCATTCGAACCGTTACGTTGTTAAATCAATTACACAAGCTAAATATGGTATAACTGAATTACCAGATAAATATAGGAAATTAGTAGATCCATTTGCTGATGTTGGAACTGCAAAAGCTTCATGGATTGCAATGGACGAATCAGATGATGATTACACATCACTCTCTGAACTCCGGCATAATATCGGGCGTGTTAATTATCTTGACATCACAAACAATGACATTGCTACAATTGCAAATTTGCAGGCTTTCCCAAATCTTTATCATTTAAATATTAGTAACAACAACTTAAAAAGTGTAAAGGGGGTAAGAGCAGCAAATAATCTGCGAAAACTTGAAGCGAACGATAATTACCTAACGTCCTTATCAGGCTTGAACAGTACCAAAATTGTATCATTTTCGGCGCGAAGGTGTGACTTAATTAGTTTACAAGGGTGCGATTCCTCATCTTTGCAACACCTGGATTGTGTTGACAATGATATATCTTCAACGAACGGGATATCTGAATTTACAACTCCACTTTTAAGAGTGGTGAATCTTTCTAATAATGATATCACGGACATTACATCATTGTGCAGGTTTTCTTATTTGGAAGCGCTTTGTTTGAGTTCGAATGATATTGAAGATTCGAGCAATATTGTAAACATCATTAATACATGTTCAAAGTTAAAATATGTAGATGTACGCAATAATGATTTAGAACATTTGAATGGTATCTCTAGTAAATCGCTTGAAGTGCTGTACGCAAGTAGTAACAATATAACAAAGCTAGAAAATATGTTTGCTCCTGCACTTCAATCATTGGATTGCACGGATAATAATATAAATCAAATTCCTGGAATTGGAGTATCGAACACACCGATGTTAGAGACTTTGCATCTTGGAAGTAACAATTTACGAGATGTCAGTGAATTATGCGGTTTAGCACATTTGGAAATAGTGACTTTGAGTGATAATGAATTGGAAGATCATCGTAGTATTATTGAAATGGTTAAAACCTGTTCAAATCTAAAGGTCTTAAGCGTAAGTGATAACGAAGTATCAAAGGAAATAATCGAGGCTGAAACGTTGAATCGCGGTATCGCAGTCCGGTAACCACAAAGTCCCATAATTCACTGACTTTTAAGATAACAGACGACCTCTAATTATGCATGTAATACGTATATTTCTATGAATATTTATCTGATAAAAGGCGCTTGTCTATACGAAGTATAAAAGATCGAATCCTTAAATAACGGCAATATTTACTTCTTTTAAATTTAAATATCGTCATAAGTTACAACATCTTTCAAAAATTCTGGTAAATAAAACGAACCAAGATGTACAGCCTTATTGTAATACCGTGTTTGCAATTTTTCTATATCATATTTACCCCAATCGATAAATGAATTTAATGGATGAATATTGTCCGATGCGAAAACGAATGTATAATGCCCACTTACATATGTCGGCTGAAATACCTGGTACACGTAATTACGCCTGAAAACACTCGAAATTAAAGATGAGACGTGTGACACGGTATGCAATGCCCATGCTGGGCTTTCACAATTGAATACCAATATGCCCTTTTCATCATTGAGTAACTCTTGAATTTGCATATAAAATTGTCTCGAGAATAAAGGTATAGCAGGACCATAGTCTGTACTGTCGACTATTACGAGTTCAAATTCATTTTCAAACTTTGCTTTCGTAATACCTTTTTTGTCGGCTATTAATATTTCCTCTTTCTCGGCTTCTGCTACTTCTACATACGTCATATTTAGTCTTTCTGATACAAATTTGGCACCATCTCCAAATATAAGTTTTACACGAGGATCGTCATATGATTTTGCAAATTCTGGAAAAAACGTTTTACTAACTTTTACAACATCTTCATCCAATTCCACCATTGTTACTTGTTCTACATTTGAATGCTTTAGCACTTGGAATAGTGTTCCGCCATCGCCACCACCAATTAACAATACGCGGACGTTTGGAACGTCACTGAGATATGCCAAAGGTGTATGAGAAATCATTTCATGATAATTTCTTTCATCATTTTCAGTTATCATAATTTCATCTTCAACTACTAAAACATTTCCCAAAAACCTATTATTAAATACCTCTATGTCTTGCCCAATTTCTGATGTATTCCTATACAACCATTTATCTACCTCATATACCATCTGTGCTCTGGCAAAAATATCATAATCTCCGTTATGTTCGGAAAAAGGCTGTTCTCCACCGCTGTTGTTAAAGCATGTGTTTCTCTTCATGAAATTTTTATGTAGTTTATTTGAATGGTCATTACCAAATTTAAACGCGAAATAAATAGTTACGAACCATATAGAAAAAAATATTGTCAAAACATCAAGCTGTAAGCGGAAAACATTTTTCATCCGTGATTTACAAATGCGCTTAAAGTTCCTAAGGTGAGGTCGAACCATGTTGCGAAAAAGTTTTGTAATTGTATTGCGACCCATCAGCCCGCCTTGCTTATGATCTCTACCACCTTTACTCGTTTGCTCTATTGATGCTTTCAAATCGTCTTTCATTTTTTACCTCAATTTGATTTCCCTTTTTAATCACACGGCGCATTATCAGAATTTTTGAGCGCGCATATTAATTAAGTGATACAATGCGCACCAGATCTCTCCTCCTCCTATCCCTAACTGTTGTTACTTATTTAGCAATAAACTCATTCGTTTATTCAAATATACCCCCGAATATATGTAAAAAAATTATTATATTAATAATAAATGGGATTTTCCCACGGGAGGGTCCAGTTTTTTTAATATTGTCTAAGTACAAACATATCCTATCAAAATATCACCCTTTCGGACGCCTGTCAGAGGGGCCTATTTCTATAATTTACCTAATTGTCGATAGAGTGGTAAGAGCAGCTCGGTAGAGATTCTAAGCCTTCACATCACACAGGACTTGAACCTCGAGGTGGTAAAATATATTTTACAAAATATTGAAAAAACATTTTAAATGTTGTTTGAATGTTGTGTTTTAAGAATGTTTACTTAAATATCCTGGTGTTGCAACACCTGATGCTTGCTTCAGAAATTGGGGTAAGTAGAAGGATGCGTGGTGGATCCCTTTATTGTAATACCTTGTATCAATATTTTTTGCGTCCCACTTTTGCCAGTTAATAGGTGTTTTGATTGGGTGGACATTGTCAGATGCAAACATGAAGGTGTAATGCCCACTGAGGTACGTGGGCTGAAACACTTGGTACAAATAGTTCTGTTTAAATACCCTTGAAATCAAACTAGAAACATGCGACACCGTCGATAGCGCCCATGCTGGACTGCCGCACTTACAGGCTAAGATGCCATGCTCATCATTCAAAAGTTCATGTACTTGCATATAAAATTGCCTCGAAAATAAAGGCGCTGCCTCTCCGTAACCAGTGCCGTCGACAATCACAACGTCGAATTCGGTTTCCGGTTCACCCTTTGATATTCCTTTCTGGTTCGCAATGCGTAACTCCAATGGACTTGCCTTGGCAACATTAATATACTTTACACCAAGCCTCTTGGAAACATATTTTGCTCCATCGTCGAATACCAAAGATACTCTTGGGTCGCTGTAAGCTCCTGCAAACTGTGGAAAGAACCTTTTGCTTACTTCGACAACACCTTCGTCCAATTCAACCATTGTCACATATTTTACATTCGGGTGTTTAAGTACCTGAAACAAAGTACCACCATCACCCCCGCCAATTATTAGGATTCGTACATTTGGTATATCGTTAAAATAGGCCAAGGGAATGTGCGCTATCATTTCATGGTAGTTTCTTTCGTCCCTTTCAGTTATCATGATTTCATTTTCAACAGCAAGAACCTTGCGCAGGAAACTGTTTCTAAACACCTCAATCTTTTGTCCAATTTTTGAGTGGTTTGTATATAGGACTTTGTCAACCTCGTAGACCATTTGTGCCCGGGCTATAACATCGAAATTACCCAAATGCTCGACAAAAGGTCTTTCTCCACTAACACTATCGAAACATAAATTTTCTTCAAAAAACTGTCTATAATGTCCAAAAGTAATTCTAGTTCCAAAATTAAAAGCCAAATATAATGTAAACACCCACACAGCGAGTATGATAACGTAAACGTCTATTTGCATACGCCTTACATTTTTGCAACGAGCTCTACATAAGCGGCGGCATAACCTTGTTGGATGACGCAAAGAACTACTCCCGCTTTCTCCCAACGTGTTTGTAACGCTAACCAAATTCTTGCTGTCTTTCGTCACATCGACAACTTTACCGTCGACGCCGTCCCATCGCGCGTTTCGCGACCGTAGTGGCATTTTCTTTTCTCCAATACAATCTTTCGTATTCCAATTCTGTTATTTAATTCCCCGGTTGAACCCCTCTAGTGTATAACCTGTATAGTTACATGCATTTTTATTCGTAATAACAAAAGGATATAAACAAATCTCTGTATTTGTAATAGTTGTTTTCAAATCGAAAACACTCTCACACACAGGGATCTCTTGGAAAGACGACTCTATATTACGTAATCTCAAAAAAAAAATCGACACAAAAAAAAAAGTTCAAGAGGTGTCATTTTTTTTACACCCACTATTCCCATGCAAGTACAGGCGCCCAGGGGGTAGAAAAACCGAAAAACGACACCAGTTGCTATCAAACCACTTTTTTATCTCTACTCCCGAAAATAACAATTTTGTGATCGAGTTAATGCTTGTTGTCTAAGTTTTTATTTTCAACACGCAGCAGCTAAATTCATTACACCATAGCACCAAATTCTCCACATTTCTTCATAGGGAACACGAAGCACAAATTATATTGTACTAAAGCCCAAAACAAAAAGCCCAGAATTGGTTTTACCTATCTTCTACAGTATACAATTCCGTAGTTTTTTCTGCATGCTACCCATCCTCATCTTCATGGCAGAAGGAGTACTAAAGATTGTGTAGTGTGTGGCAGTTTTAAGTATGTTATGCCTATGTAGCTTTTATTGTCGGCTGCTAACACCACGGTACTTAGTACCTAAGTGTCATATTCATCTTTTTCATAGACACCAATAAGCACCTATCACAGTATACTAAATATACCTACCATCCAGCATCCGACCCTTTTTTTTTTTTTGGTGTATTGGATGATCTTGAGATAACCATGATCAAGTACGATACAGATCATAATGGCACCTTTGATATTTCTGAAGTTAAATCGATTCTGTTTGATATGGATAAAAAAACAAAAGAGGCAAACTCACTTCGTGAAAAATTACACCTTGTTGTATTAGCCAGTGTTATTGTTATAAGTCTGTTACTTGGTTTGATGCTTGGAGCTAATGAAGTGACGAAAGAAAATCATACAAAAGGTGGCAACCTTGTGGATAAGAATGGTGGTAGTGTAAAAATTCAACAAGTGCGGTCTGTAGCAAATTTATTGGAGTACACAAAATTGGATTACGAGGTTTTAAAAGAAGTAAAAGACGTATCGTTTCAATTGGAAGTTGGTAAACAAGATATATTCATGAAAGTTGCCGGTTTTGAACGTGAAAACAATGGTACTGCAATTACATTACATGGTTACAATCAAGGTGTAAGCCTTGTTATCACGTCAAGTACAGTCACGTACAAAGTGACAGGAGTTGGAGATCGGGTTGTCAATACAAAAGCGGCAAGACGCCGTCGTCAACGCCGTTTAATCCAAATGAACTCAAATGGAAGAAATGAAGAACGTTTGTTGTTTAATTCAGAGGCAGAGTTGGTAGAATCATTTGAAGAATCTGATGATGATGATGGAATGAAAGGAAATGGTCGTAAGTTGAGTTTTACAGGTGCATTAACGACTTCTGGTAGTTTTACTATGATGGCTTCGTCTAGTTTTGGATAAACAAAAAATCATTGAATTTTATCGCAAAAACTTAAAATGTTGTACTTGTAACAATGTCCTATATAA
>JACLAC010012926.1_pt1 | contig 10018 bp, 7 predicted proteins | sample 8027881 | NCBI WGS metagenome assembly JACLAC01 (sample SAMN15725517, study PRJNA655200) | protist metagenome | isolation source: fluorescence activated cell sorting (FACS) single amplified genomes of... | place: Spain: Blaines Bay Microbial Observatory, Mediterranean Sea | collected 2016-01-19 | reverse complement strand
AGTAAAATGTAAGAAACAATAGAACCATTCCAGAATTTCACCCTAAACCAATAAACAGTTAAATTTTGGAATCAGGTAAAATACTATGGGAACTAAAATAATCAATACCGTTTTATGGAATTCCTAGATACATAATCAAAAATGTAGGAGTTTAAATATTTAGAACTAAATTTAGATGCGTGTGTTGTTAGGGTTTCCAAGATCCTTCAACCTATCCTCAATAACTTGATCAAGATATATAAGACTTATTTCAGATGGAGTAACAATAACTGCAAAACCCTGAATCAAGTCGTATCCTGATGCTCCAACTTCGATGAAGGTAATACTCCAACCATCAGAGATGTGTGGTTGGATCTCTTGGTAAATATCAAATTGAGTATCATTTATCTCACGATAGACTGGAACACGATTGTCAAATAAAAACCCATAGAGTTTTTCGCCATCATCGTCTTCTTCAATCAACTTTGTATCGGGTAGAGTTTTAACCCATTTTTTGAACATGTTTGGATCTCGAACTTTGGTTAAACTCGTACGTGAAGTTGCGGAATAATTTGTCATTATGAATTCTCTAATTCTATACGGTTTAGATATGAGAGAGTTATCTGTCGGATGAATTGGGACTTTTCAGCATACTGATCGTATCGATAGATACTTGCTCGTCTATAACATCTTAATCTCCTATGATTCTCTTTTGATTTTCATTTGTTAAACTAAGGATAGAACTGATAGGTTTGTATACCAAAAATTACACCGGTTAAACTCCAAAAGCTGCCCATTATATAATCTCCTAATATCAATCCTAAGAAAAAGGGAATGGTTGCTCGATAACTTCGGACACCACCATGTTGTAAAATTCCCCATTTTAAAACTAGGCAAATCAACAATGGTAGCCAAAGATCCGACATTTCCTGATTACCTGCCATTACGTAGCCTAGTGGATGTAGAGGAAGCCAGAAAAATTTTAGACGTAAGTACACCAATCCTATCATTGTACTGAAACCGGTGGTGACAAATAAGAGCGTTAACCAATCAGTTTCAGTAGGGTTAGTAATCCATCCACTCAATCGGCCAAAAAACTCACGACCATATCCGGTTGACCAACGTTCAAAGTAACCAGAAGATGCCCCGTGCTGATAGTAAAGGTGGAGTTGGACCCAGAAAGCGATTAAAGCACCGATTACGGTAGCAACCAAGATTACAGTAATCATTGACCAACGTTGTATTTGAGCTGTTTCTGCAATTTTGAATGCTTCCATCTGGTGAGGCATTTGTTGAGGTCGATAATCGCGATTAAAAAAGCAAACTGACAAAGCTGTAAGGTTTCGTGGACCTAATCGACGAGTACCTAAAAGATCAATTAGAAAATAGCGCGGAGCTTGCCAATGATAGGCATGGACAAAGATACCGGCCTCAGCCCGAATTCGAGTTGTAATAATCGGTGTAATTAATATAAGCAAAGTCAATGATAGTGCTAGCCAAATCGACATGCCAGCTCGAAACAAAGCAAGAGAAAAAGCAAACGCTGTTACCAGTATCCCCCAAACAGCTAAGCGATAAGATAAAAATTCATTTTTATCTTCTTTTTTTTCTGTTACCCGATTAAAAGCAACGTCTAATACTTTTCTGAAGTGTGCTCGCCCAATCCAAATAAAAAATACACAAAGCCCGAAAAACGCACCCAAAGTCTGCTCATTTAAATATGGAAAGTTACCCGGTATACCAAATGCTCTGGCCGCAGCCGTCTGATTTCGATACAAGAAGTAAAATACTAAAGTAGAAAATAGAACGTCTAATGGCATTAAAAACATTATACCGATTGCAAATGGATACAGAGCAATTGTAACTGAGCCATAAAAGTTAAGTGGAGCTTCGACAAAGTGATAGGATCGACGTGTAATTGGTATCTCGGGTAAGGAAGGTACAAGAGTACTTATGCCATTCAGTAAACCAATGGCACTAGCGATACAAATCCCTAACCAAAGTTTTTTATTGGTAAAAATACTATCCTCAGTTTTTGCCATGGCCAGAGGAAGTTGAATAATGGGAAAAGTTAGCCGCTCAAGGTTGCTCCATTGGCGATACAGAATAGCATTCAAACAAAGAAACATTAAAGATAATAAAAAGAATAATAAAATCCAATTTAAAACAACGGGCAACCAAGTTTGTAAGTGTAAAGGAATGTAAAGACTTGATTCTCCCATATAGTAGCCTTTTAATACCGTCCGATTAGAAACTGTTAGCCAAGTTGGAAGGTGGTGCCCAAATAGTTCTGCCCATTCATTTTCATCAGTAGCAAACCAATTTCCATGGCCTAAAAGGGACAGTACTGCTTGTAAGACATCACATCCAGCAAGGGATGTTGCTAAACTGAGCATGACATATAACAACAATAATTCCTCGGTTTGCAAGAAATTACTAATTGGTAAATCGATAATCCGACAAAGATAGTTGAATACTTTGTTAATGATTAACAACAACAATAAAATGAAGATAACATTAGATAATGGAACTACCCATGTGGGAAAGGTATATCGCACCAATTCCATCTGAAACAGAAAATAGGAGCTGATAGGCGTGATTAAAAGAAAAACTATTACCAATCTGATGATTTGGGGTTTTTGAGATTGTTCGGATGATATTGGGAGAGATCGAGAACTTATCATAAGATCTAAGAATTGATATCCAAATTCAAAACCACTGATTTTGATTTATCCAGTTAATTAGTATGGAACAAACGTATCTAGATTGACCTCATTTTTGTCATAGCTAGTTTTTTGGCTGAAAGTCGGAATCTAATTTTGGGAATTCTCTGCAATATATTTCCCACTGAGTGTTTCGAACTTCAATTAGTGTAGATGGGCAATCATCAGCCCCTCGATGGTACTAATAATCTCCAATCTCTATTCCTACTATCAATCAAATTTGCAGAGGCTGAGGCATAAAATCTAAATCTAAACTCATACTATTGCTCCTAAATCGATATCGGTTTAGATATATGTTGATTAGTTTCAATCGTAAGTTCGCTTAGATGTCGGACATTGAAAAATCATTATCTCGTAAGAAAAAGAGTAAAGCAGAAGTAGAACCAAAAGTCAATTAGTTGTCCTAAATCACGTTTGTACTTTAGTTTTAGTTTTAGTTTGTATTTCCATTAATTCAACTCCCTCAGAAAGATAGACGAATAATTTAGAAAAATCTTTTTCCTCAAACTAATGATTTGTCGATTGTTTTTTTGGTATTATAAATTGCAACTTTACTATGAGCGACGCATGAAAGTAAATGTTCTTCAGTCTTTACAAAACACGAAAACTATGACAGTATTGGTTGGTTCCGTTCTGGTGTAATAACGGTCTTTCGGTCTATTATCCTTGTGGTTTATTCCAGTTTATCAGATTGAATTAGATACTCCTTATGACCGACATGGATCTGAGGGTTTATTTTTGGTCTACGAAATTGAAAAGATTACAAGCCCTTATTAATATTTAGTAGAAATATAAAATCGATCAATGAGGTTATTGAGGTTTTTCAATGAGATATTTATCACCTGGAAACAGTTGTCGACTTGATTGGAGATTACTTTGGCTATGGATACTTTGCTTTGTTTCACCCCATCTGATAGCACAAAATTTAGGTGAATTACTCGAATTACAGGAATCTGATAACCAGGCTTCACAAAATGACATAATTTGGGTTTTCACTTTAATCGATGGGACCGAAATCGTTGGACGTATTAGTAATCAAGATACTACTAACGTAGATATTAAGCAACTAAACGGGGAAACAAGATCTATCTTCATCGCCGATATCGCCGAAAGACGTAGAATGGACGAGTTGAAAATTGTAGATGGAGAACGTTGGGTATCCAATCCCAATCGAACACGGCACCTCTGGTCTCCATCTTCTATGCCACTGAAAAAAGGAGAGTCATATCTTTCTCAGAAAGAGCTGTTTTTTACTTCTTACGCAGTTGGTATTACAAATAATGTAGCAATACTGGTTGGTTCCATGACACCATTACTTCTGGCTGGTGGTGATGGGGCCAACTTGATTGGTGCCATTAAGTTGGCGACTAAATTGACGTCCAGATTTTACCTTTCCGGTGGTGGGGAAATGATTTTGTTTCCTGAGTGGGGTGGATTGGTCTTACCTTACCTTGGATTCAGCGTGGGTGAGCCAGATTTACAACTTTCGTTCAATATGGGCAAACCTTTTGCTTTCGATGACCAGTCCGGTGCTGATGAATTGGATGCTATGGTTTCTATATGTGGTATGTGGCGATTCGCCGGAAATCACGGATTAGTCAGTGAAAATATCTTTTTACCAGGTGTTTCCACTGAAGGTGAAGGTTGGGGAGTAGCAAGCTTACACGGACTTGCCTGGCGAAAGATTGGTAAGAGTACGGCGTTTGATCTAGGTTTTATTATACAAGGGGGAGGATTTCCGATTCCGATTCCTTGGTTTGATTATACATGGCATTTTAAATAGTATTCCGTTGGCCAATAAGTCTTTTGTAGCAGGAGACTGTCATCTAAAGACGTCAACTATTGGGAGCAACTAGTAGCCAGACGGGATATTACCAGCCTAAGGAGGAAGGTGCCCCCTTGCGCCAATGGTTGACAGATGACAGTAGTGAAGTTGCTTAGTTGAGGGCCAGATGATCGATGGTATAATCATATAAAGAAAAGTTTGATGGATAACCGTTACAAAATCTGAGTTGGAATATCCCATTTCAGTTCGCGATATAATTTTTGTTTACCGTAGTTATTCAGATTACAGATGGAAATTAATAGCTACTGACAAGATCTTAATAAAGCATGATAGACCCCAAATTACTAAAACTCAACTTTACTCCTCATCTTCTAACAGATAAACAAAAATTTAAATTAGATAATTTAGGCTATTTGATACTGCCTAATATAATCGATTCTCCATGGCGACGGAAATTGTGTCAAGCTTTCGAAAATATTATACATTTAGAAGGAAAAGACGCTGGGCAAGAGGCTGGACAAATGACGGGAGTACGTCGATTAGCAGATTTGGTGAACAAAGGGTCGGTATTTGACTCAATCTATATTCAACCACTTTTACTAACATGCGTAGCATACATATTAAAACAGCCTTTTAAAATTTATTCTCTAAACGGACACGATCCCCTTCCGGGTCAAGGCCAACAAGCCCTTCATTCAGATGGAAGTAAATCTGTTGGTCCACCAGTACAACATCAGTTAGTAAATTCAATGTGGATGCTCGACGATTTCACTACAAATAATGGTGCGACTAGGGTTATTCCTGGTTCACACCTGGAATTTCGGCCTATTAATGAACTAGTAAACGACCCAATGGGCACACATCCCAAGGAAATTACGTTATCTGCGCCAGCTGGGTCAGTAGCCATTTTTAATGGAAGTATTTGGCACAGCTGCACAAAAAACAATTCCTTACAGGCCCGTCGAGCTTTACACTGTGCCTTCTCATTACGCCATATGGTTCAGCAAACAGATCAAAGATCTCACTTGAGGTTAGAAACTGACACTCGTCTTTCCCCATTGAGTCGTTACATATTAGATGTGTAAGGATATTAAGGATAGGAAATGGGGCTGAATAAAGTGGACAGATCTTAAAGTAAAGAATTTAATTGTCGTAAAACCAAGAAGAAACCAATGTATCTATTTCTTAGTTCTAGTCTTTAGTAAAGAAAGAGTTGTCTTTTGGGTTAAATACAGAACAATTTAAGTCGTGTTCCATTTACTACAGTCGCTTATTATATTACCTAGTATGTTTTTAGATTACTTCATCTTGTAACGAATATTTATCAAAAACCGATTTTACTAGTGAAACGTATCCAAAATGTTGAATCTTACTGCTCTATTTAGGCCTAAAGGTATGTCTTATCGTCAAAACAGAGAGAAGATTGATGGAGATAAGTCATAACTTGACGGCATTATGATCTATTTATATAATCCCAGTATGTTGTTGTATTAATTAAAAAATAATTTTGTGAGAAGAAATGACAAAATCCTTGCCACTAGTAGCTTATCAGCACAGCCAAGAACAAATTGAGGCAGTCGAACGAGATGGTTTCGTTTATCTTCCCAATGTTCTCAACGATGAGGAAATCGAGACCTTAAAGCAGTTGATGTCGGATTTAGAAGCTGTCCCTCAAAATTTGGATACACATACCTGTCCAGAAAAGGGTGATAAGTTTTTGAATAAGATTATTAATAATTCTTTTAATAGACACGAACATTTTTTGCAATTTTTAGATAAAACACCAGTTATAGATATTGCTGAAGGTCTTCATGGCGAAGATTGCCACTGCATAGGAATGCAATCCTGGATCACTGGTCCAGGTCGACCAGACCAAGCATTGCATACGGATTGGTTACCCTTGTCGCTTCCTTCAGACATACTGGAAGATCCACGAGTCAAGATTCCTGTTTTTATTACTACGGCTCATTATTATCTGAATGACATGTATGAAGAATTAGGGCCAACCAAATTCGTACCGGGTTCGCATTTTTCAGGCCGAAGTCCAGAAGGTGACACTTATTGGAAGGAACGTGGTGAAGAAAGCATCTTGTGCCGCGCTGGAGACGTTGTCATTTTTCGCTCAGAAGTATGGCATAGGGGAAGTGCAAACAAAAGTGACGAGTCAAGATATTTGCTACAAGTTCACTATTCCAAACGCATGATAACACAAAAATATCCTCCCTATTTCGGGCAATTCCGTTTTGACACTTCAATTGTTAGAGAGTGTAATCCTCGGCAAAGAAGATTATTGGGAGACCATAAACCAAGCAACTATGATTGATACAAACGATTGAGCTTCATTTCCATCGACGATCTACCCAAAGAGTAAAAATATCGAAGAATAATTAGGTTACATGATTATCGTCGAACGTGCTGGCTACCCAGAACAGATTACAGGAGATATCGACGATGTTAGCGACTGACGAAAATTAAAACAGGCCATCCCAGAAATCGATTAGTAAGTTTCTTTTACCAGACCCCAGTTAGTAGCGAGTTTGTTTTTCGGTTCAATCGATAAAGTTGAAGCTAGCCCGTTGTTCATGATTAATCGGATTTGTTTCTCGGTCAGTGCAACGCTAAAAATGGCTACCTCGTCGAATGAACCATGCATGAACTGATGATGAGCTAAAAAATCTCCCATCACGACTTCTTGTGCCTTTTCATCTGTGTCCATCGCATTGGCTGCACCAGACTTTCCGTTCAACTTTCCGTCAACGTAGATGTCGTGATCTTGTACATCTTTGGCTCCTTTGGGAAATACAACAGCGTGGTGGTGCCATTTACCATCACAAACATCGACATCTCCCCAATTATTACCACCTGCATTTTCAATACGAAGCCAACATTGGGCTCCCGCCACGTGTGCTCGAACGTAGTACTTTTTGGTTACTTCGTCAGGGCCCCACTTGACCCAAGAATGTTCACGTGCACTGTCACTCTTAAACCAATACAGAACTGTTCTTGGGTCTTTCCCACCGATTCCATGATATCCCTTTACTATTAGATTGTCATCTTTTCCATCGTACACTAACCCTTGGCCAAATTTTCCTGGCCCGTACTTAACCCCACCTTCTAAAGACCCATTTCTTTTGTTGTGAGACTCGTCCTTTGCTAATTTACCTTTCCCTTCCTCAAACAGATACGCAACTTCTATTGTTTTAATATCAATAACCGCTGAGTAGACCGAATCAAAGGGAAACAAGCAAATACTAGCAATTACTAGGTGGTAGGCAATCTTTTTCATAATTCGTTCTCTTTTTTACCAGGATTTCAGGCCAGAAAATTAATAACGAGCCCTAATAATCCCCCAATGAGTAGGTAGTTTGTCATGTGATTCAACAGCCGTTGAGTTGCCATTTAGTGCAGACGCTAAACCGTTTTGAACCACTAATTGGATCTGCTTAGTAGTCAAGCCCACGTTAAAGATAGCAACTTCATCGAAAGACCCGTGCATGAAGGCATGATGAGCCAAGAAATCCCCCATTACGACTTCTTGTGTTTTGATGTCCGTATTCATGACGTTGGCTTTACCAAACTTCTGATTTAGTTTACCATCAACATATAAATCGTGATCTTGTACGTCTTTAGCTCCTTGGTGAAATACAACGGCATGATGGTGCCATTTACCATCACAAACATCGACATCCCCCCAATTATTACCACCTGCATTTTCAATTCTCAAATAGCATTTATCTTCGTCTACATGCGCTCGGATATAGTATTTTTTAGTTACTTCGTCAGGTCCCCACTTCACCCAAGAATGCTCACGCGTACTTTCACTTTTGAACCAATACAAAATGGTCCGAGCCTTGGTACCTTCAATACCATTATAGCCTTTGACAATCAGGTTATCATCCTTTCCATCATAGACCAAACCTGTACCAAATTTTCCTGGTCCATATTGAACACCACCGACTAAAGTAGCATGTCTTTTGTTGGGCGATATATCTTCAGCTGTCTTACCTTTTCCTTCTTCAAACAGGTAGGCAACTTCTAACGTTTTCATTTCTAGTTTAGAAGACGTAATTCCATTTGGAGCGCCAGTCGACAGACTGAAACTACTAATAGACAGACTTAAGATCAGAAAATATGATAAAAACCCACGCATTCTTTTAGCTCCTTTCGTATGAGACTTCTCATTAATCGAATTGAGTGCCATTTTTTTAACTCAAAAGATGAGGAAAAGTAGCAGAAAAGTAACGGTTTATCAATGAACAAAAATTTAAAGCCCAGAGCCAACAGATCAAAAATCGTAAAAAAAGAGAAACCCATGTACTCTTCTCTACGGGATCCTCACAATATCTGCACAGACGTTATTGAGAATTAGTCACAGTAGAGCGCACATTATTCAAAAATGATTCTATTTGAGCACAACCCCTAGGAGAAGTAATCCGATTTTTAATTTTGCTCAAACCAAAATCAAGTCAATAATGGAATCTCACCATCCCCCGTGCTTTCGCCTTCTAACAACCAACTCAGATTAAAGCGGGCTATTTTCGATCCTTGACTTTCAAAATGGAGATATATCCATCCTTCTGTAGCTGTGTTTGGATAACCTACATCTATGGAGGAATAGGCAAAATCACCTTCGTAAACTAGTCTTTTTATTGGCCATGTTATGCCGCCATCAAAACTAACCCAGGCAGTTCCATGTGTTCGGCTTTCTTCACTGTCACAGTTACTATAGACCAAAATATCCTGATCCTTCAGTCGTAACCTAGACAATCCACCCATACAGCCATAGTTGCTATTTTGAGCGCCATCGGGGAGGGTTTTGCAGATTTTAGTTTCGCTCCAGGTCATTCCACCATCATTACTCCATCCAGCCCAGCGTCGTCGCGGATTTTTACCTTCCGGAGCCCAGTGACGACGCGAGTTATAATATACTCGACCATCAGATAACTCAACGACGGCAGCTTCTCCTGTACCACATTCAGGGAATGGATCACTGACGTGCCATGTTTGGCCTCCATCATCACTGAAAATCGCATTGGTGAAATGGGTCGGCCACAGGCTCTCTGGACGGTTGCCTTCACCATAAAATCGAGTTGGCCTGAGTAGACGCCCCTTATATTTACTATGCTGTAAAGTAATCCCATGTTCATTCATATGCATGGACGGTTGTTTCCCGCTACTATCCGTACCGATTTTTACTTTGTGTTCTTTCCATGTTTTGCCATCATCTTTACTCTGGTAGACAAGCAAAGGAGCAGGGGGATGGCTCTCTTCGACAAAAATAAAAATTTCACCGTTTACTTCATTTACAGTCGTACCGCCGCCATGAAATCCAGATTTGGAAATGACGATTTCATTACTCCAATTTTCTCCTCCATCTTCGCTCCTGCGCACACGAATATTGGGACGCCCCCAACTGGCTAAAACTGTACCGGCAGGAGTTACAATCACATTCGGAAATCGTTCATCGTTAAAAATTTGCTGAATTTTCATTTCTGCTGGGCTTAGAAAAGCCTTAATTTCATTATGATCT
>JACLAC010009682.1_pt1 | contig 10021 bp, 10 predicted proteins | sample 8027881 | NCBI WGS metagenome assembly JACLAC01 (sample SAMN15725517, study PRJNA655200) | protist metagenome | isolation source: fluorescence activated cell sorting (FACS) single amplified genomes of... | place: Spain: Blaines Bay Microbial Observatory, Mediterranean Sea | collected 2016-01-19 | reverse complement strand
GGTCACAGGGGTAATTGGAGGTGCACTGTAGCAGGGTTCTCGGGTAATGTTCAGGAAAAGCTTCATTCCAAGCCTCGATTTCAGCAAGGGTTGCCATGCCCATGGACTGGATGACGGGTAGTCCAGACCGCCTCACACGGTTTTGGATTTGAAAATCGACCAAGTCGGCTGAAGCCACCTTGATGCGTCGGCAACCGATTGCCGCTAAAAAATCAACACTCTCGGGGTCGTAGGGGGTGGACATGAATTCGATATTCAATTCGTCGCAGTGATGCTTTACCTTTAGGGTGTCTTCGTAAGAGAGCTCTAGCTTTTTTAACATCTCGAAATGGCTCTCGTTGTCTTCAGTGCAAGATTGTCTTTGATAGGCCACTTTGGGTGTGTCTTTTTGTGCGAGCTTTTCGGTCACATAGGTTTGGAATTTTACGGCGTCGGCGCCACATGCTTTCGCCGCACGAATCAATTCGAAGGCGAGCTTGAGTTCACCATTGTGGTTGACACCGGCTTCGGCGATGATAAAGGGTTTTGCTAGCATAGCCTCTTCAAGGGATCAAATGTTTAAGAATCTTCAGGTCAAAGGCGGTGTCCACGTCAATGCCCGTTGATTCATCCATGACATGGAGACGGGTCTTTGGGGTGAACAGTTTGGCTCCCCTTAAAAAAGCCTCTCTGGTCCAAGCGTATATGGAGCCGTTCATGTCAAAAGTAGCAGGAGCGTCTTGCCTCCGAGTGCAGTTTCCCAGGCCTTTGACGACCTTTGGGGCTTGGCCTTCTAGTTCCACCATGTTGAAGTAAGGACTGCGGTGAGAGGGCACGGCGGTGATGACATTTTCGACATCTTGCTTTTGCAAAAGCTCCAGACAGGCCTGGATGTCAACATGTGAGCGCAGCGGGGCGGTGACGAGAAAATCAAAAACTAGATCATAGCGAGTGCCAAAGTGAGCTTCAGCTTGCTCAAAGGCGTGCTTTAGGACAGGGGAACGCGCTGCGGTATCGCTTGCTAGTGCTTCCGGTCGTTGAACGAGGAGATCCACTTTGTCTTGGCAGGCTGAGGCAATGGGATCTCCATCGCTACTGAGAACGAGATCATGATCCAGTTGGGATGTTTTTAAGAAATCCAAGGTGTGGTGAATGAGCGGTTTGCCGGCAACCTCGGCAAGATTTTTGTTTTTGATGCCCTTTGAGCCATTGCGGGCGCAGGTCAGAAAAAGCGCTTTCAATGGAGTTTCCTATGGAGTCTGCCCCGTTTGGAAGGGAAGTTGGCGCCGCAAAATTGCATCCACGCTTTGAGGGCATTTTGATCAAAGCTAGGGCGTTCCAATTCTGACCTGACGTGGTTCCAAAGTTTGATGGTGTTTGTGAGGGAGTTTTCATCCCAAACCCAGTATTTGCGAAGCTCCTGTTGTTGTGGCTCGTGCCAGTCCCAATTGTTATTCTCTAATGTTCCGATCAAGTTAGGTGTTCTCAGGCACGGGGTTTGTATATTGAGGACAATGGGTTGGTCGCTAGCGCTGAGCTCAAAATGATACCTCTCTTCATTGGGGTGAGCACTAAAGGGTATGGAGGGTTCCGGTTCTAAGCCGTGGTAAGGGAAGAGTTGGTGTTCGTTTGGAGTCGTTAAGGAGTGGAGGTGTCCAGGCCAACAGCACAAGGTCAAAAGCTCCGCACCAAATCTCTCGGCGCAGGCTCTGTGTGCATCAGACCAGTAGGTTTGTGCGCGTTCACGCCACCCGGAAGGAGCATTGATCTCATCACTCCAACCTCCCCACATCCAATAGATGGGTCTTGGTCGACCGGGGCATTGTTCGAGCATGGACTCCAACGCGTCGGCAAAACAAGACGCTGGCCTACCATGGCAGGCGCCGGGGTCCCGGTCGATGCACCACCAGCCTTCAAAAGGCGGCAGGTCGGCGATCATTTTAGCCAGGGGATCACAGACACTGTTTTGGAAAGCTGCTTTGTCTCCGACGTCTACGGTTGTCGTGTTGCGGACGTCCCGTTGGTCTAGGGGGAGTTTTGTGTCCTTTAAAACGGTATTGGCCGAACGTCCTAGCCAAACTTCAAGACCATGTTGGTGACAGCAGGAAACGATGGTGTGACAGCGTTTCTGTAGGGTGCGTATTTCATTTTCGTTCGAATGATCGACAAACTCAAAGCCGGGCCAAACCATCAGCCGTTTGAGAGCCGAATTGCCCAATATTTTTATCCAAGCTTGCCATTCTTCTGCGCTCCAAGTTCGGGGAGAAAAAGGGTAATTCATGGCCCAGCCCATGTGCAGGTATAGGGTTTCTGCTTTCATCGAGACTCTAGGTTGATCAATTGATGAAGGGCTGAGGCGATTTGCATGGGGTGTAGACTCCCTTGCTTGGGCTGTTCTGTCTTGGGGTGAAAAAAGATAGCCCCCCCCTCTAGGTTGAGCTCATCCTCTGGGCAACAACGCAATAGGGTCGGTTGGTCGAATCGACGACAAGAGGACCAACTGCCGCTGATGACAAGTTTGGGGCCTTCGGGGAGTCCACTGAATTCGTCGTCGGTGCAGATGACGGTTTTTAGGCATTTGGGGTTGTTTTTGCTTTCAGCTTGTTGTTTAGGCCCTTGAGTGTATGAGCTGTTCCACCAGTTTTTGGTTGATTCACTCCAGCGCCAAGCAGCTGTTTGTTCCATCCATTGCTCAAGGGCCATTTGTGCCGAAGACCATAAGTGCAGTTCTTCGTGGCCACAAAGTTTGACGATGCGTTGCTTCAGATTTTCGGGGCGATAGACCTCGTGCTTGCGATGTTTAGCCCACTGAAAAAGGGCCTTGGTTTGCAGAGAAGCGCGGTCAGAAGCTTTGGGTTTGACGCTGAACACGTCCGATGGGTGGATGATTTTCGTTAGGGCTCCATTTTCGTTGACGATGGGGATGAATTTGATCATGTGGCTGAAGTGATGGACAGCCTCGTTTTCTTTGTCTTGGTGTAGGGTGAAGAAATCTGTATCCATGATCGTTTCGATGGAGTCGTCGAGTTGGACGCCTTTCAAGAGGGCTCTCCTGACAGTGCCATCGGTGACAATGCCTACGGGGCAACGGTCGTCGTTGAGCACCAAGACATAGCCACTGCCATAAAAGTCGATTTGTTCAAGGGCTGTGTTGATGTGGGAGTGGTGACTGACCGTGGGCTTTAAAGCTGTTGTTGGGCTAGGGTGTTGTTCCATATTCGTTATGCGTGCGGGGTTGCCCACAACGGTTGCGCCATCGGGTACATCGGAAACCACCACGGCCCCTGCGCCAACGCGGGCCCACTTGCCGATGGAAACCTTATCGCGAATCATGGCCCTCAGGCCGATGAAGCTGCCCTCGCCAACCTGTACCTTGCCAGCTAGGGAAGCATCTGGGGCGATGTGAACGTGGTCTCCAATTAGACTGTCGTGTTCAATCAGTGCCCTAGAGTTGATGATGACGTTGGCCCCTATCGCTGCATTTGGACACACCATAGCCCCTTGGGCAACTAAGCTTCCGGTTCCAAGTGTTGCTGATGCCGCAACACTAGCGTTGGGGTCGATCAGGGTTGTCAGTTCTCCCTTTTTGAGCCTGATGCGATTGAAGTGTTCCATGCGGGTGACGTTATCGCCGATGGCAACAATAAAGCTATTTTTGTCCACATGTCGAATGAATCGGGGTATGTCGCCAATGATGTCAACGCCGAGGACGGTTTCGGAGTCCTTCTGTTTTTGATCTAAGATGCCCGAGATCTCCCGCTGACAATTTTGCAGGGTGTGCAACACCGTTTTGGCGTGTCCACCTGCTCCAATCACGACCACGGGCAAGGGTTGGGTCGAGTTTTGAGGCAGTGTGTCGTTGGCGTTCAATGGTTATACACTGCTCCAACCGCCATCGACCATGATGTCTTGGCCCGTGATGTAACTGGCTTGGTCACTCAGTAAAAAGGCAACCAGTGGGGCGACCTCTTCGGCCCTGCCCATGCGCCTCAACGGGGTTTTGGCGGCGTAGCGTTTGATGAAGTCAGGGTCTTGGTCGTTCTCTACGCCCCCCGGGGAGACGGTGTTGACCCTCACTCCCATGGGGCCAAAGTAAGAGGCTAGGTACTTAGAGAAATTGATGAGCCCACCTTTTATGGCTGCGTAAGCCGGTGGCATGGTCATGCCGCTGTCACCGTAAACGTCGAACTGTGGACCTAAAGAACCATAAATACTGCCGAGGCTGACAAGGCTGCCTCGGCCCTGTTGCGCCATTTGTAGCCCAACTCGTCTCAGGATTTCACAAACCGAATTCATCTGTAGATCGACGTTCTCTTGCCACGAGTGTTGATTTTGTTGCTCAAGGCTCGCCCCCCAGTCTTGGCTTTTGGGGTAAGCGGCATTGACCCAAGCCGTCGGGAAAGTATTGGCGTGTTGCCATGAGGCCAAGAGCGCTTCGATACAAGCCATGTCGGTGACGTCGCAGTGGATGTATTGAATCGTGTTGGCAGAGGCGCTACTGGTGATGTTATCGTTTTCCTGAATGAGTCCGATGACCTGGGCGCCGGCTTCGGAGCAGGTCTTTGTGATCGATGACCCAAGGAGACCATTGGCGCCTGTGACAACAACGGTTTGTCCCTCAAGGTGAGCGATGCGATTCAATTATGATATGGGCTTGCTGATTGGAAATAAGGTTTGTACTATCGCCCTTGGAAAATCAAGACGCTTTTGTGAACCGAGATCAACCCAGTATCCCAACCGCACACTTTTTGCTCGAGTTGAAGCGAGCTATGGAGGTGTGGCTCAAGGCAGGTGCAACTGGAGAGAGATTGAAATTGCTGCGTTGTCATGCTAAAGCGAGTCGTCCTTGGGCGACGATGTTAGAAGCTTTTGAGAATCATGATGAAGATGAGGATTGGATGATCTCTTGGTGTGAGAACTCCATCCCTTTGCTTTGAAGCATAATGCCGTTCGACCCTTTAATGGTACATCACTAAATAACATGCCCTCAACCATAAAAGAGCTTTACGAGTCGGTTCTGGCATCTATCTCTAAAGCTGAGCAGTATCTCTTGGCTTATAGGGACGACCAAGTGCTCAGTTCATCAACTTGGACTTTGTTTGAGCAGCTAGAGCATTTGGGCATCACCGGTCGCAGTACCCCGCCCTTGATCATGAAAGCCCACGGTGGATCAGATGAATGTCCTCTGAACGCAGACGGTCTGCGTCTGTTTGATTTGGGGGCCTTCCCCCGCGGCGAAACCGATGCCCCTGATTTTGCAATGCCTAAAGGGGCAAAGGGGGCCAAGATAGCTCAGTCCTTCAAGCGCATGAGGAAGGGCTTTGAGGACATGGAGCCTCTTTTGGGAGAGATGGAGTGCTCAAAGGGTCGCAGTGAGCATCCACGCTTGGGCGGTCTGACCGCCTTCCAGTGGTGGACGTTTGTGGACATGCATTTGCGTCACCATTTGGAGATCATTGCTGAAGGTTTAGAAAAGAGCCCTGGGCAAGGTTGATCGTGGTATTATTCAAAATGAAAAGTTTTTTAAGATGAGCTTGTCTTTTTTGAGCGATCAAGTTTTGTTTGAGCCCACGAGCGGATGTCCGCATTTACAGCCCCTTGAATTGATCGAGATGGCGACGAAAAAAGCTTCGGAAATACCTACGGATCAGTGGTTGGAGAGCGAGGTGATCATAACCGAGTACTCCCCCGACAACATGTTCAAAGGGGTGAAAACCACGCTTCATTACAGTGGACAAGCTTGGATGATATCTGGTGTCGAACGTTTGTTGTCCGTCGATGCTTTTGAGACCACCACTTTGATCCAAAAAAAGCTCAAAAGTTCTTGAGGCTGCTCAAGTTTAGCTCGACTCAGCAGTGCTGAGTCGAGCGATCTCTTTATTGGGAGCAATCCCTCAGGGAGGACTTTCCGCCCATGTAGGGCCTGAGTGCTTCGGGGATGATGACATCGCCGTCTTCGGTCTGGTAGTTCTCAAAGATGGCCACCAGTGTTCTGCCTACTGCTAAACCAGAACCATTGATGGTGTGAGCGATGGTGTTTTTCTTGGTCTCCTTGTCTTTGAAGCGAATGCCTGCACGGCGCGCTTGGAAATCCCAGAAATTTGAACAACTTGAGATCTCGCGATAGGTGTTCTGGGAGGGCAGCCAAACTTCGAGGTCGTAGGTCTTTGCCGCACTGAAACCGAGATCTCCTCCGCACAAGATAACTTTGCGGTAGGGCAGGTTCAAGGCTTTTAGGATGGCTTCGGCATCATCGGTGAGGCGCTCGTGCTCTTTGCTAGAGTCTTCGGGGTGCACGATTTTGACGAGCTCAACCTTGTTGAATTGGTGCTGTCTCAAGTAGCCCTTGGTGTCCTTGCCATAACTGCCCGCTTCGGAACGGAAGCATGGTGTGTAAGCGCAAAGGTTGATGCCTTTTCCCTTTTCGATCGTTTTGAGAACGCCACCGGAGACCATATTGGTGAGAGGGACTTCAGCCGTTGGGATCAAGTAGAGGTCTTCGCCCTCTAGGCGAAAGAGATCTTCTGAGAATTTGGGCAGTTGGCCCGTTCCTGTGAGGGTTTTTGAGTTGGCCATGAAGGGCGGTAAAACCTCTTCGTAACCCTTCTCTCCGTGGCTGTTGAGCATGAAGTTGATGAGAGCCCGCTCGAGGCGAGCCCCCCCCAGAGCGAAGCAAGGTAAAGCGACTTTTGGCTAAAGCCACCCCAGCTTCGCTGTCCATGACGCCAAGGGCTTTGCCCAAATCGTCGTGAGCTTTTGGCGTGAAATCAAATTGAGGAACTGAGCCCCACTTTCCGACCTCTACATTGCTCGCTTCGTCCGCTCCGGCAGGAACATCCTTAAGTGGGCAGTTGGGGAAGCGCAAAAGCTTGTCTTGGAGTTCGGTCTCGATGCTAGCAAGGGAGTCTGCTTCGACCGCAATCTTGGCTTTGATGTTGTGAGTGGCCTCCATCTCGGCGCTGGCATCTTCGCCATCGCGTTTTTTTAAGCCAATGGCTTTTGATGCGGCGTTCAGCTCTTGTCGCATGGATTCGCTGCTAGCGATGTGCTGACGTCGTTTCTCGTCGAGTTCGAGCACCTTCGAGAAGTCCGGTCGGTCACCCCTAACGGCGATAGCGTTGGCTAAACTTTCTTGATCCTTACGGATGAGATGGATATCAAGCACGGGCTTTGATGTCTTGAATGGCTAGGTGAACATTTTTGATGATAACAGGGATGTCCGCTGCTGAAGCCGAGCTGAAGGCGATCCTCAGTAGGCCTTGGAGAGCGATGAGTCCGGTGTCGTATTTTTCAAGCAGTAATTGTCTCACGGCTTCGGCATCAACGCCATCGATGGGTTGAACGCACATGAAATAGCCGGAGTTGTAGGGCAAGGTGCTAAACGACTCTTCGTACTCGGGGTGCTCAGCGATGGCCTTTTTGATGGCGTCATAGCGGCTTTTGAGCAGTTGAAATTTCTCGGCTTTTTGTTGCTTGTATTCACTAGAGCTGTAAGCTTTGAGCATCAAAGATTGGCTCAATTGAGAGCAGTTTGAGATGATGCCACGAATAAAACCTGCGGTTTTGTCGTTCATGGCTTTGTAGAGATCCTTGCTGCCCCCTTTGACCCCATAGGTGATGAATCCAACCCGAAAGCCCCACGCGTAGTCTTCCTTTGTTGCGCCGTCAATTTTTACAGCCAACAGATTTTCATGGGCTTGGGCGAGTTTGGCAAAAATCGACTCGGTGGCCACGCCATCCTCAAAAACCAAACCAAAGTAGGCGTCGTCTACGATCACAACAAGTTTGGTGCCTTGCTCTGCAGCGGCGCGCAGGATATCGGCGGCCTTGTCGAGCTCCGAAGCTAGGGGGGTGTAGCCCGTTGGGTTGTTGGGGAAGTTGAGCAGGAGGACAACTTTTTCGCCGACTTTATTGGCGAGGGTTTCTTGTAGACCTTCGAGGTTGAAGCCTCCGGCGGAGAAGCACGGGAAGGACTCGACTTTGGCGCCGAGGCTTTCTTCAAAGAGAAGATTGTAGTTGTCCCAATAAGGATCTGGAACCAAGATGGTTTGGCCTGGGTCGAGGAACATCAGTCCCGCCAACGATAGGCCGTGGGTTAGAGCTTGGGTAACCACTGGGGTGCTCAAGCTATCGGTGGAGCCCAGGCTAGGGTTTTTTTCGAGGATTTTTTCTTGCCACAGCGACCTCAGTTTTGGGTTTCCTGGGCTGGGTGCATAGGGGAAGGCCTCTTGGGGAGAGAGTTTGATGAATTCATCTAAGGTGGACAGACGTATTGGGGAGCGGTCGTCTTCGGTGGCGATGCCAATGGTGGCGTTGTACTTTTTGCCCTTAGCGGCAGCGCTTTGGCCGAGAATGCCAGCGTGGGGAAAGTACATGGCCGTTGCTTTTTGACTCAACATGGTGCCGATGGCAGGTGCTTCGGCCAAGATGGTTTTATTGAGTTGCTCCGCTTGTGAATTCACAGAAGTCCTCCTGTTGGTGGTTGAAATAGTAAACGCAATTTCTGCCGCAAGACTTTGCTTTGTACAGTGCTTCGTCAGCGTACTTGATGAGTTGTTCTTGATTGAGTTTGCGGTGAAACCGAGCTACACCAATGCTAACGGTGATGCTTTTGCCTTCTAGTTTTGGAAGCTTCTCCTCAACACTTTTTCGCAACCGTTCGGCTGTTTTTAGAGCCCCGTGAAGACCGGTCATGGGAAGAACGATTGAGAATTCCTCCCCGCCGTAGCGGGCGGCCCAGTCGGTGTCCCTGAGCAAGAGACGAATGAGTTCGCCGAGTTGAACGAGGATATCGTCACCGAAGGGATGGCCGTAGTTGTCGTTGATGGACTTGAAGTGGTCAACGTCCATGATCAACAAGGATAATTTTGTGTTGTAACGTTGGCTTTGATGGATCTCACGGGGGAGTTGGAAGTCAAAAAAACGTCGGTTGTTGACTTTCGTGAGGGGGTCCATCAAGCTGAGGAGCTCCACTCGTTCTTTCGCTCTTTTTAACTCGACAGACCGTTTGAGTAAGCGGTCGTTGAGGTCCAATTGGATTTTTTGGTTTTTAGAGATCTTAGCTTTGTGGGTGATGAGTTCACGGTATTTGGTGAACTGTTGAAGTCCAAAGCGGATTCGGGTGGTGAACTCTTCGGTGGAGTGAGGGGGGAAGATGATCTCATTTGCCGCCTTGAGGGGGAGTTGCTCTTCGTCTTCGAGAACCTGAAAGAAGGGGATCTTTGGGTTGTGTTCGCAAAAAAGTTCCCAGAAAGGGTCGTCGTAAAAGGACGACAGCACGCAAGTGGGCAGCGAGTTGGGACTATTGTCGCTAGAGATTTCCCTGAGGCTATCGACAACCTGATGAGACCAAGTGTGGTGGAGCTTGGTGATGAGTCGAGTCGATTCGCTACAGCGATAGAAGACGATGTGAAGTGGGTCGTGATCCATTGATAGGATAGAACTATATAAAGTCACTATAAATTGGCGGGAAGGGGAGCAACGTATCCAGAAATCATTAGTGGACCCACAGGCAGAAACGATTCGAGCATTGCGGCAAAAGCATGGCGCTTTTCCGCTGATCCAATTGATAAGACGATTGGTTGTGGCTATTGATCAGACCGACATGGGTTCTGAACATCGACGGCAGACTCTGCGATTGTTGAACCTGTTGACGGGGCAAGGAGATTTGCCGCCCAATTCACACGCGTGGTTGGATTGGGTTGAAGAGAACGAAGGTGAGCTCACTTGGGAGAGTTTGGAACAGAAGCACTTGAGTTCATCAAAAGCAGGGCGGCTGCGCAAGACCGTAGAACTACCCGAAGATGAAGGGCCTAAGCTGCGACCGCGGCCCATGACCAAAGAGCAGCAGATCTGGGATAAGGCACTGTCTCGTCAAGGTCAAAAAAAACATCGCCGGGCTTTTTTGTTGATCTCCTCATTGGTCTTAGCCGTGCTTATGGTGAGTGTGGTTTTGTTATGGGGCAACCGGTATTGGGATGAACACTTCTCTTTTAAGAATGCTCCTATTGTTGAAGCTGAGGTTGCCCGTGGTAAAGAATTG
>JACLAC010007772.1_pt1 | contig 10021 bp, 6 predicted proteins | sample 8027881 | NCBI WGS metagenome assembly JACLAC01 (sample SAMN15725517, study PRJNA655200) | protist metagenome | isolation source: fluorescence activated cell sorting (FACS) single amplified genomes of... | place: Spain: Blaines Bay Microbial Observatory, Mediterranean Sea | collected 2016-01-19 | reverse complement strand
GCCGGGCACGCGACGAGTTCGTCACCGCCGTCAAGTTGGAGGCGCTTCCTTTGACTACCACCACCATGTCGGCCTACGATGCACCGGCGAAGGTGTGCCGCACGCTTGTGCACGCACCATCCACCAACCACCCCGTAGTGGAGTGACGCACGCCCCAGTCCGAGTCGCTCTGACCACGGAGCGGCGCGTCGCTCGCACCGTAGCGTAGACCGAGATGCCGCGTGCGGTAGAGGTAGCCGAGCACTCGCAGCGCCGCGTCGTACAGCTCAGGAGTAGGACGCGACATGGCGCGGCAAAGCATGGCCACGGCGAACGCAACGTCGGGGCGCGTGTTGCCCGAGCAGTAGAGCAACGCGCCCACGAGGCTCTGATAGCGCTTGACTAGCGCCGGGTCCACAGCCTCCGTCTGCGACATGGCCTCCACGACAGCGAGCGGCAGCGTAGCATCAGCGGGCGGCTTGTTGGCCTGCCACGTGGCCGGCACACCATCCGGGAAGAAGTCCGCCGAGAGCTTCTCGATATACGTTTGCTGATGCAGCGTGAGATGGCCGTTGTCGAAGCGCAGGAAATGCGCGCATCGACAGTTGCACATCTAGAGAGCATGTAATCGTCGAAATCGCACATTTTGCCCCTTGGCCGAACTCTCTCGGGGCGAGGGGTGATTCTAAGCTTGGCTACAGCATAGATAAGCCTGCGGCGGAAATGGTTATCTACTGTTATCTACTGACGACTTCCAGGCAGCTCCCTGACTTCCAGGCAGCTCCCAAGCCGTCTTATCTACCGTTATCTACAGAGGCGCCATATCAGAACTCGGGTACCCCTTGACCCCTGGGGCCGAAGCTTGATGGTACATCCATGGGGCACCGTGCCCCATGCCAGGTGCCGCAGTCCCGGCCTTTGGAGCCGTCGTCGTGTTGGCCTCATCCCATATCGCCCCTTGGGGCGCCCATTAGCAGCAAGTGACGCAACGAGTGGCGGGGGCTGTATACTGGCCGTATCAATATAACGACCGGTAGGTCTGCCCCCCCCGCCACCCACTCTATATGCCACACGGATCCTACTATAGCTTCGTGTGTGCTAAAAAGCATTTTGTTGAGCACACGCACAACGACTTTTCGGCGCGCCTCCGCCGCACGCGGGCTCAGGAGGCTCATCAAAATGCAGACAGTCGTCTCGGCGGCTGCGCAGCACAGTGGCTCGTCTCTGGCACCCCGGCCCGCAGTAGCTGACGGACTGACAGCGAGCACCGGCCCGCAGTAGCTGACGTGACAGCGAGCACTGGCTGCTCGCGGCGCGTCCGCGGCGGCAGTGGCTACGGCAAAAGGCCCTCATGCGCACGTTGTGGCTTGTGCTTGATGTCGAGACTGGAGCGACGCGGGGCGCGGGGCAGGGTTGAGTCGTGTGGCGGGTGGGGGTGGTCATATTCTCGCTGCACAGAGTTCGAGCCTTCTCCTCACCCTGAGGGACGATTCGACTTGGCAGGACGCAAGGCTGCGACGCGCAGCGTCGTCGGCACAGTCGATTCCATCTTCTCGCACGGCGCGCGGCTGCTCGGGAAGATCTCAACTCACCACCTGCGCAAAAGATGTGGAAGGCGGCGCAGGACTTGAGTGCGGTTGGTTTGGGTGGTTCAGGGTGGCGGTCTGCGCCGGAGGAGCGTGGGCGCCTGTGCGAGGGCATAGCGATTGACAGCGTCACGGCGATGCAGCGCCGCTCAAAGCCGCTGCGCCACCCAGTCCGTCGAACTCCATCAAAGACGGCACAATCCATCAGTGGAGATCGGCCGGCGTCGTCAATTCAGATCATCTCCGCTCCAGATTTTGTACAGCCCGGACGCAAATGCCACTGAAAGCGCTTATCTCCTCGCGCGCCCGCATCTTCTGGGAAGACGGGCCCCCCCCGCACCCTCTACGCTCTGCTCGCGGGAGGCGGGGGGGCTATGATCTGTACAACCACTTGGGATGGCTCATATGGCCCAAGAAGGTCCATATAACATGTTTTTTGAGCCCAGGGACCATCAGCCATGCCAATAGCAGCCAATTTCCTCACCTTGCTGTAGCTGACCCTAGGTTCACCCCGAGGGTAACTTTTTGTGTATCTTTGAGCCCGACGACCGATCTGAGGCGGCAGCCTTGGCGGCAGTACATGTGGGGAGACCAAAACAGGGCTCTTGGGCTATGGACATCGCCTCTCGGCCCTGGTTGAATTAAATAGACCTATGGGTGGATCAAGGGGTCGCCAAACACCGCCATTTTGGCGCCGTGTCGACCCTCGGGGTAGGTCTGGGCCACTTCCACGGGCTACCAAACTTACCAGAAAACCGCCCCCGGTTCTGGTGGCGACGGGGGAGCCCTGGGAGCCGTCTGGTTCGGCCGTAGTGGTCTGTATATAAGCTATAAGTAGTAATTGATTCAGAATCATGTGAAATGACTGTACCAACGGTGGCTAGCTAAGCACCCTAAACTAGCACTTTTTGGGAGATCGTAGGACTATAGCGCCTTTGGCGTATTGGCTGGTCTTTTTTCTCAATTTGGCCCGCCGCAGGATTCAGAGAGCGATTCTGGGCCGGGGTACTGATGTTTATTTTCCCCTAGTACGTGTACCGAATCACGGCAACGGGTTGCCGGCCTCGTTTGCCGCGGGCGTTACGGATACTTAAAACTTCGCACCGCCTGACAGTGCGTGGGCGGAGGGCTGTGTGGGTTTCAGGGTTGGGCTGCGGGAGGCGGCACATCTCCTCTGCTTAGTAGGTGTTGAGGCGTCTGCCGACCGGCGAGGCTGCACCTTGATAGGCCTGGTGCAAGCGTGCGAACGGTGACAGGTGCAAAAGGGGGGTTGGTGGATGGTGCGTGCACAAGCGTGCGGCACACCTTCGCCGGTGCATCGTAGGCCGACATGGTGGTGGTAGTCAAAGGAAGCGCCTCCAACTTGACGGCGGTGACGAACTCGTCGCGTGCCCGGCGCCATCCTGTGTGGGCTTTCTAGGGGGCGAGCAGCGGCTGAAAACGCCACAAGGCACCGCCGAGTTGAGTCATATTCGTCATACATATTTTAAACGCCTGAAAACAACAACGAACAATCCACCGTCCACCGAGTGTCCAGGCTTGGCCAGGCGTGTGTGGCGCACCCTCCGCACCACGCAGTGAGGTGCTCCGCTTGAGGCACTGAGGTGGTACTCCGCAGAAGCAGGAGCAGCGGGGGGCGTGTGCGTGTGGCTGGCGCGGTGGCTGGGAGGTGAGCGAGGCAAGCGAGTCGGCTTGAGATGTGAGGTCGAGAGGCTAGCGGTCCCGACGCGCCCAGAACTGAGGCAAGTCATGGCGGCATCAACACGAACGAGACGTCAACGACATGTAAGCGTAAGCGTCCGCTGTGCGGCTCTTTGCGGACCCCAGCAGCCAGAGCGCGTAATGAGATAGAATGATGCACGCTTTGAAGAGCTTGCCGAGGCGGAGCAAAACACAGTAAATATATTGCAATTGTGCTGACAATATAGATAATGCGGGCTCTGTGGCCTAATGGACAAGGCGTCCGACTTCGGATCGGAAGATTGGGGGTTCGAGTCCCCTCAGAGTCTTTTGTTTTTTCTATTTCCCATAGAAAAGAGCGGAGACTTTCGTGTTTTTTGATGCCGAACGCCGACGCCGCAGCCGCCGCGCCTGCTGCGGCCGATGGAATGATTCCAATCTGTGGCGTGGGTCAAGGGCCTAGAATGTGAACACGTATTTAACGTATTTACTTTGAGATCTCAAGGGAGCGCCCTGAGTGTCGCAGCGATATGGGCTGGTATGACGCATTCGGACGGAGAGCCCGGCAAGCCCGACAAGCCCGACAACTGGGGCCAACCAAGGAGAGCAGCAGGCTGAGCCCAACCTAGAGAACGACCCGAGCCCGCCGCTCCCTCTGTCGCCTGCATCGCTGCCTCGCTGGCACTAGCTCTCCTCCACACAGCCTTTGTGATAGAAGTGCGGCAGGAACTTGGCGTGGCCGACGAATGGAAACGCCACCTTGTCGAAGTTCTCGTCGTGACGGCGCTGGCGCGATGTCGGAGACGGCTGCGTACACCTCATGATGAGCCGTGAGGCCGCGTGCCTAGGGTGAAGATGATTCATTCTCGTCTGAGGCGGACGTGCTCTTCGAGCGTTCTGCCCAGTCCGAGATCACCGAGCTCGACCCCTACAGCGTTCACCTCGATTCGCCTGACGAGACGAGGGACTTGGGTGAGAACGAGCCCCCGCGGTCTGCAATCGCACCACTGGAGCTTGCGAGCTGCCGGTCTCTCGCTCTTCCGCTCACGCCGCCCCGCGCGCTCGAGTGCGCGCTGCACTTGCTCGAGATGGCCTACGACGACCGCTACGACGGCTCGCCGCCGGCTGACACCGCGCCGCGTGAGGGCGCCGGGTGCACGTTCCAGGCGGTGCTCGATCTCGAGGGCGCGCCGCCGGCCGTGGGCGAAATCATGGCGGACACAACGTGGGGCACGGCGAACGACCGCTGGGCCATGACGCTCACGCACGCGCACGGCTTGGCGGCGCTCAAGGTGAAGACGCTCCGAGGCATCATGGGCTCCTCCGCGGAGGCCGAAGGCGTGGCGAGCTCGAAGGCCGGCGAGATGGCGCAGGAGCTTGCCGAAATCAAGCGGGCGACAGGCGCGCCGGTCGAGGGGCCAATAGTCATCGGCTCCGACTCGCTCACTGAAAAGTGTGGGTCCTCGTAGGCCCCGTTTGGTTCGGTTACTTGTCCGCCTGAGTCCTCAGCGCAACGCTGCTTGAGGTTCTTGGAGGTGCTCTGCATTGGGCTGGCTGCGAGAGCGCCACGCCCGCCCGAGTCGGCGGTCGCGATGCCGACGCTGCCCGGCTTCTGACGGGCGTCTTCTTTGCGGGATGAAACGGACATGACGCCGGCCGGCAGCGCTAATGCAGCTGCCTGCGGCGGCGTCTCACTTGGTGCAATACTCGTGGACCGCATGGATGCGGCACCCCAAGGCTTTGTATCTGAGCCACTCAGATACACCTGAGCCAAATCTGAGCCACTCAGATTTACACTACGATTAACTGACTAATGGACGCGACAAATGCATCCGAGTATAACGTCAGCTATACCGTACTTTACTTACTGCCTACCGACTTACCCGCACAGGGCTGGACACGCGGACTGGGGGAGGCGAAACCTCCTTGCTCGACACGGCCCGCCAAGGCCGCTCTTACTTAGTTATTATGTGGGAAGGGAGCGACGGTGAGGTCTGGTAACCCTCGGGCGGAGATTACTCGACGCCCTGGGACCGCCCGACGTCACTACATCACCCCCCCCACCTGAATCTCGAGCACGACCCCGTGCTCGACCGAGACGCCGGAGGGCGAGAAGTCGGTCTCTCCAGTTAGGGGCCACGCCCTTGGGACGTCGGCGGGCCCTTATACCCGTCACAGTATTCGGAGGTGTAACCGGAAATCCTCGTCGAGAGCCCGTTCTGCAATCGCCGTCCGCCCCCGTTGCAGAGCCCACCGCTGATGATGCCGCCGTTCGCCAGCAGCCTGCGCCCGTCACGTCAGTGGCGCCAGCACCCGCACCTATAGCCATCACCAAACCCAAGCGCACGACCCAGCAGCCCGAGCGACTCAGCTACCCGACCCAGCGCAAAACGCGCTCTGGCCGCACCGTGCAGGCAGCCATACGCAGGTTGGCTCTTGTGTCGTTTGCCATGCCCGTGTCAGGCAGTCTGTTGCAGGCAGATCCGCTCAACATCCCAGGCCCGCAGAGGTACAGCAGCCCCAAAGTGCACAGTGTGCCTTCAAGTTGCAGACCAAAGTTGCAAAAAGGTGTTTTCAAGTTGCAGCAAAGTGTGTTTTCAAGTTGCGACACAGAACTGACATAAACGCACATCCATGCACAGAACTGAACACTCACGTGAGGTAACATACTGGTACCAGGGAGATTTCTCTCTCCTCACTTTAACAGTTCCCCGGGGCAGGCCCCGGCTTAGGTAGGGAGGGAATAACGTCCCACCGGGGCTGAGCCACGCCGGTGGTCAAGTTACACACCACCCCCACGCCCGACTTCATCACTCTGGTGCTGACCGTTCTCGCGTAGCGCACGACGGCAAAATGAAGCCAGACGAGGCTTTGTTGATACTTGAAGTGACAGATAGGCGACGTTACCAAGGTGGCTTCTCTCGCAGGTGCACCCAGACAAGCACCCAGGGCGGCAAGAAGAGGCAACTCAGGACACAGCGCGTGTCAACCAAGCCATGGACGTGCGTACTAGGCATGTGACTGAGGTGTAGTCTGTACTGTAGAGTGACTGTGATGGAACCTGGGAAGGGGGGCCTGGCCTCCCTCGTCATTTCCTGCGTTTCAGGCTTGCTTTCAGTACAGTTTACACCGTGTTTATGCGTTTTTTGGATCATTATGTTTTTTTGGCAGGATCGGCCGCAAAGCGAAAGAAGGCGTTACGCGGATCCGAGGATCAAGTTATCACCGGTATAAAGCTGTGTAGGAAAACACCGTGTGCCGCTTTAGCCAACGAACGTATACGACATACTGTGTACAACTCACCAACTGAAACATGGCACTACCCAGCGGTCTCATCGCGACCGGAACGCGGCGGGTCTGTGCTGAAATAGTACGAGCGCTTTAAATTGGGTGTCCACGGGTCGTAGCCCAAGTCGCTGGCGGGCGCGGGTTTACCCCTGGTCGTCGCGTCCGTCTCGCCCTCAAACATTGGAATCGCCACGCCCCGGCAGCGGCAGTATTTTTTGCACGCGCACTTCATTTCGCCACACCGGTTCGGGTCGCAGATGTATTTGGCATAGTGCACTCGCCTGAACCCTGGGTCGCTCCCAAAGTGCAGGAGCGACTCCTGAGTCCGAAAGGGCGAGCCCATGCTCATGTTGAGCTGGAGCCAGCTGGCCGGCCGTTGATCGAGATCCGGCTCGCATGGCGGCCCTCTCGAACGAACGGCCCCGCGCAACGGCCGAGAAGAAGCTTGTGACGCCGTGCCACAAGCCAAAGGCGTCGTGCTGCCACCCTGCTCGATGAAGGACTCTTCAGGCTGGAAGAACGTTTGGAATGCTGCATGCCGACGCGCCTGCTTCGCGAATGCCCTCGTCTTCGAGTCCTGAGGATATGCTGATTTGCCCGGGGTCTCTCGGGCTGCTTCCTCAAACTTGCCTACCCGACCAGCCATTGGGTCGAAGCTCGAACGCTGCCCGTCGGGCTTTGCGTAGCATGTGCATGTCTTGCTGCAGTTGCATTGCAGTGGAGCGCAGCGGCACAGCACTCGGTCATAGGTGCTCCTGACCCTCTTATCCGGCATGGGCGCCGCGCCACGGCCGGGATCGCCGCCATTTCTGCGTGCATCGGCTGCTGCCGCAGCCTCCGCGGCTAACCCCTGGTTCTTCTTCTTAGCAGATGCTTCGACTTGTTTGGCTTTTGCCTTAAGCTCTGGGTCCTCCTCGCGTCCCTCCTCCTGTTTCGGCTGAATCTCTAAGAAGGCAGACGAAGTTCTTGCATCTGGCTGTGGCAAAGGCGGCGTCGCTCGAGCAGGCACGTCACGTGCCACCGACGTGGACTCGCTTTTGTAGAGCCAGTCCCGATATTGAGCGCCGAATCCGACAACGGAAGGATGCAGTGGAGCTGCGATGGGCTCGGCGGCAGAATCGCTTGTATTCGTCGTGATTAGCTGTGATTTCCCGGTGTTGTGAATTGGAGGGATTGGACGGGTGCGTGCCCTTGACCAAATCATGCTGCCGTTGATATTCATGGTTGGGCTGTGCCTTGTTCCGAACGCATCGAGCGCTCCCAGGCTGGAGGAAATGACAAGCAGCCCTGTGGTCGTGCGGACCACTCCCTGCTCATGACCGAGCTGTCCCACCGACGTTGCGCTTCGGCCCAACGAGCTCATGGTCGTCGCGATAATCGTAAGATTGCGACGCCCAAAAACGGAATGCATATACAGCGTAATGGCCCGTGGCTACGTGCAGGCAACTAAAGACCTGCTACAGGCCCAAAGCCCCCCGGACCGTGGTTTCGCACGATATAAAGGCGCCGCACGTAAGGTTTTTGGGCGATGTGCTGGTGAGACGGCGTGCCTGCTACTGCGAGTACTGCGAGGATGTATTCATGTTCTGCGTCTCGATCGGTGACGCGGTAACGCACACTGGCTACCGCGCAAAAGAACAGAGGTGGAGGTTTGACGCACGCACCTCCTACTTGCAGTCCCGAAGGAACTTTCGTCCGCCTTTTCAGCAACTCAACCAGTGCGGTGCGGCGACAAAGAGTGGTTGTTCACAATAGCGCACAACCTGTGAGCGTATTGAATAGCAGTTTGCGGTACTCCAGGAGGATGTGCAGAAGCGAGTCTTCAGGCGGAACATCCGGAAGTATCAGTGAAGTCGTGCTCGAGCTGGGCGTCCCAGTGAGAGCCGTCGGCCGCTGCATCGGGCATCTTGAGAACTAGGATGCCGCCCGCGCTAAACAGCGCCCGGAACCAAGCTTCCACAGAGTGCGCAAGTCGACGACCGCCACAGACTTGTCGGGGCATCAAAACTGACGAACAGGATGTCAAAAAAGCCGCGAGCAGATCGGCAAAAATCAGCTTCGCCTTGAAGATCTGCTGAAGTCCCCCTTCGGTTGAGAATCAACCTGCCCAACAGAGGAGAGGATTGCTCGACGCCAAAATTTTCTCTGACTATACTGCTGCACAAGCGCACTGCCTATGATACCTACAGTGCCCCCCGCGCCTTCCCGCACTGATGGCAATAGAGTGTTCGTGTATAGACAGGTGTAAGCCAGCGGATTTAATCCGCTGGCTGTGTCCCCTGTGACGTCATCCATGTCGTCGAGCGCGCTTTGTTGACCAACCATTTATGGAAGTTGGATCATGATGATTTCTGCGATTACTGTCTGAACGCCATCAAGTACGAGCCTGGTTATCTAAACACGCCGTATCAAACACGGCGCGAGCTACGCGAAGCGATTCTCAGCGGCCAATGGAGGGACAATAAAGACTCTTGGTTACCGCTAGATGAAATGCCTAAAGAAATGTGGTGCGAGCGGCCGCGTGGAGGTCAGAAGCGTCGGCGGCGCATTCGAGGATCGCGTGGACATGGGCGTGGACCTGACAAGAAACCACGGCATCGCAGCTGCAGGCGGTGCGAATACGAAGCGTCCGAAACGACTCCGCCAAGCTCGAAAGAGAGGGTGATAAGCGAGCAAGTTGACACCCTCAAGATGATCCACGGAATTCCAACATGGAGTAAAGAGGATGGGGAAGATCCCGACATGCGCTGGGTGCAAGACCGCGATGGGCAGCTGCGCTGTGCAGGCAAAGCGCCGTCGAAGGAAGAATTGCTTCGGTTGAGTGCCCTCAAACCCTCTCTGTTTGAAAACTCTCGCCATTCGCAAAACCCTCGCAGGACGCGCGATCCTAGAGTGATCTTGCCCCTGTGCTTCGACCCTTTGTATGGTCTTCCGTCGGCAGAAGAACCCAGTAATCCGAACATCATTGATGGCATTGACCATACCATCGATGAAGATCTCATCGCGCCCAAGTCACTGCTTCCGCATACGCATCATACCAGATATCAAGCTCGCATGCAGGCTGTGGGCTCTATCTAGGTCCCAATACGTGATTGATTCTGGCACTTGCTAGACGCAGACCGCTGGAGAATACACTCAATGCCCAGAAATGTACCGACTCCATGGCATGTTCGCCGGGGGGGGCTGATGGCAATAGAGTGTTCGTGTATAGACAGGTGTAAGCCAGCGGATTTAATCCGCTGGCTGTGTCCCCTGTGACGTCATCCATCCAAGTGTTGCAGGCGCTGCCCGTCGGTCGGTGATCCTGTCGTCGTCCATCCCGTTGGTATATCTCCATTTATTCATACGATTGGCATCACGCACCCTTCTTGCTGCCAGTTGGGCTGCTGTGTGCCCGCAACACCCAACCCATGCTGCTGCCCTTCCGCGGCAACCCACAAAATGCGCAGGCAAGTGTGCGGGCAGGGAGCTTCGGCAGCGGCTGCGCA
>JACLAC010017430.1_pt1 | contig 10022 bp, 6 predicted proteins | sample 8027881 | NCBI WGS metagenome assembly JACLAC01 (sample SAMN15725517, study PRJNA655200) | protist metagenome | isolation source: fluorescence activated cell sorting (FACS) single amplified genomes of... | place: Spain: Blaines Bay Microbial Observatory, Mediterranean Sea | collected 2016-01-19 | reverse complement strand
CCCAAATGCAGCATAATGCCCAAATGGGTGGTGGTGGTGGCGGTACAAGTCAACCAATGCATTTTGGAGGCCAGCAGTCTGTGAATCAAGCCCCAAACATCTTGCAGACTCAGACACAACAACCTCAGCAAGCTACAAAACCAGGCAAGAACCACGACCCATTTGCCTTCGACGATGGACCCGGGCTCTTTTGATGGCCGCCGTTCTGATAGTATTGCTATGATGTGATGAATGTTGTTAGTGTCAGCTTATTGAGATGATCGGGTTTCTTCCCAGGGGGGCGTCGTGAGTGGTAGCTTTAACAGTTGTGCTGAGCTTACCACGATCCAGTTGAGGGCAGCAGACTTGGATCATCGCCAAGCGGATAGACAGACTGGGGAAAGATCCGTCTGAGTTGTAGTGGGTTCAAAGAGTGCAGTAAGCACAAGGGACTGCACGTAGTGGAAACACCCGCGCTGTAGTGCCAGTAGGGAATTCGAATCATCAACCCTCGGCGACCCAGCTGAGCGACCCATCTGATCGAGGATCATACTACCCTAGAGAGATAGACTAATTCTACGTCAGATCCTCTCTCGAGAGAGACATATGATACTATTACTGCTATTTGGCGTCCGACGGCGACGGACTATTTAGAGGCCGGACGTGTCCGATGGAGATGTCGATGACAACAGTGTATGTACTGCATTTTGTAACTCGTTTAATTTTGTGAAGACTGTATTTCGTGAAGACGACTAATAATTGTTATACGTGTCATAATTATGCTATCATGTAAATCAGTCATGCTATGCGTCGCCACGTATAAGACAAAGGCATAATGATATACGTAAGGTTGGGCATTCAACTTGCTCGACTAGAGGTGTTTGAGAAAATACGCTGGCGTCGAAGACTTCATAGTTACGGAGATGCGTTCTGTCAGACACCTGTCTGCAAGGTCTGTAAGGGTCTGTAATGGTGTTCAGGAGGCTTAGCTGGAACACGAGGAGTTGACACAGATCTGATCAGGCTTGTCAGCAGATTCAATTACCAGAAAGGAATGTCTGATTCACCGATAACTAAGGTTAATATCATCATCTCCAAAAACCTGGACTTGTCCTGTGGAGGCGGGAGGTGACCGTGAACTTATCCGATTCCAGGTGAACTAATATCGGGGAGAAAAGACCCGGCGAGCGAAGAGCAGTGTTGACTGGTAATACATCGCAAGTTTTTGTCAGGGGAGTAATGGACTCAAAGAAACTCAAAGAAACTCAAGAACACTCAGAATCTCAGTGAGTTCGTTTTTTAGATCTATTTAATTTGCATCGGTCCTTGAATTTGCATTGGTAATAACTCCCTGTGGATGAGGAAACGCGCCGGAATAATGAAATCATGGTTTCGGTCGTTCGCGTGACTTTTCCCAATCATTTGAGTCCATACTTCTTCGTAGTCTTTGATAAGTTTCTTGTTCTGGTGCTATCGATATGGACAATATCATTTCGGGTATGATAATGATTATCGCGGTCTTCATGTACTACGTGGCAAAACGCTTTTGCATTATTCGGCGCGATCTTGTCCTGAAACAGAAGTTGGAAAGACGTTCGCGAAAAACTTCCTCGCGTCATTCGCGTGACCTGCTTTGTTCGCGCGGTTCGCGTGTTTTCCGTTTTTCGTCGTCGCGATTCGAATGACTCTCCGCAATGAGCAGATCCATATGATTCAAGGTGTTATTCATCTGGTCCAATAGCGAGCGTCGAAGTTTGTTACGGTTTAACAATCGAACTCCGCATACAGTAACACACTCTAGGAGTAGTTTGTCCGCTAACATACTAACATTCCTGTCAACTTCAAGCAATATTGCAAGGAAGAAGCTCTCAAAGAAGTTTGTTTCCCTCTTCTGAATCATCGGCTCCGAATCGGTGTTTTTTTTTTTGGATCTGAATAATTTCATCGAGAACACAGCAAAATGGATCCGAAATTCCGGCGCCAACAGCAGGCCTATAGGGACCTGCTGTACAAGCAGATTGGGAGCAGTATGCAGCGGGTTCGGGAGGTGAGAACACTAGAAAAGAGCAAAATAATCATTCTTATTACAACTATTTCCGTGTAAACTTTTCTTACTCGTCGTAAGAAATTAAATCATACTTGTAAGAGGTAATTTTCCCTTTTTTTCAAGTTTTTACAATCATATGCTATGAAACAAGAATTCCTGAAGTATTTTTTACTCAATCAGGCGTCCAGCGGCAAGAGTCTCCCCTCGATTGTGCAGGAGTACCGGATGAAAGAGGAGACCGAGAGTGACAAGAGGCTAATGAAGCGCGTCGACAGTAAGACTTAGACTCTTTATGGAAAGTTGATCTGGTATCTGATTCTATTAATGGTAAGTTCAGCTTCTTTTTCCCTTTTTCGTACTGTATCATTCGACCGTTAATTGTATCGCCTGACCCTGACACTGGCAGTCTGCCAGGTGTTCTGGTATGTACTGACACATAGCATTATATGTTCGCAGGTACATGCATAATATTACATTCCTCTCCACTATCATGAATACTCTCAGAGCGTCAAGGCAACGAGGACATCGGTGGTGTGGAGCAGTATCATCGGGGATTGCGAGCGGGGCACATCCTTCGAAAGAAGAAGGAACTGGCCCAAATCGAGACGCAGGGACCCAGTGCTGCTGAAGCCGGTAAGACTATTAAGGAGTTTGGTGTGAATCTGATGTGTAAATCATCATTCTAGTAGTAATATATTCTTAGTCTAGCTTGCAATGGTATTTAAATTTTAGCCACGTGTGTCAAGTGCCCAAGGTCCATCAAATAGTTCTCAATGTTTCTCATCATCAAATTATAATATTTCCTTCAGCCGGCCAGACGCAGCAACCGTTTTCCGATACACGGCGAATGCTCCTAACGCAGGTCACCGTCGCGGAAAGTCAACGAGGTAGGAAGTTAAATGGTTTCTGGAAAGTTTTTATAGCAATACTAACTCTCGGTAATACTGAGTTCGAGCGTCATTAATTATAACACCGTGTGAGTAAAACTTACAGCGGCATTAATTTATAACACCTACTACATTGTGATCACTGTAACGGCTCCACACAACAGATCTCGAGTACGCGGCACGCTGCAATATTACACCTACATTGTGACTATAACATCCACAGATCGAGTACGGGGCACCCTGCAGAAGAGACCTGCTTGTGGAAGCGCTAACACGTTGTTGAAGGACAATGTGATGTCACGGTCGCATGGGTGAGGCTGGAGTGCGTAATCAGTATGTACTCTGTTTGTGTTGAACTTGTTGCGTCTTAGAGATTCAGAACCAAGATGTTGTTTTTATTCAGTCACCTACCAGGTCAGCAGTCACGGACAGACTGATATCATGTTTAATGTAACACTAATACTACTAATTACAACCAGGTTCCTCGATAACGTGTACACCCATGCAGCCGCCCGGATGGGGTTCACGGGGACGCTCGTTGTGGACGATTCCCCTCCCAAGACGCACTTTGGCGCGTCCCACAAAAAGAAAAGTTCAGCATCCCGAAGCGACGGCTTCCATGGTGCGGGTTCAAACCTCTTAACAATGACGGGCAAAAACTTCCGAATACCACCACGGTCCGAGCTAGGCTCGGACGGCGTTTATAAGAGGGCGGTGCAGACGCATGGGGGGGGGATTCTTTGGTGCAGGGGATTCCACAGTGACAGATGGACCCTCCAGATACGGTAACGAACCAAGTCAGGATTCAAGTAGTCGCTCCAAGGCCGGAGAAACAGCAGAAAGTCAGGTCCTCAATGCAAACGCATCGTCCGACTTCGCAAACGATGACCTCGCGACCTCCGACATCGCGGCACAAAGTGGCGGCGCTGCTCAAAGTCTAGTACAGAGTAACACAACAGCAGGTGGGGCAGTACGGAAAAAGAGGAGGAAGAAGGGCAGTGCTGGAGCGGATGCGGATGAAGCTGGAAGTGGGGGGGAAGGCGATGAAGAGTCAGATGAAGATGCAGAAGATGAAATATCATCCCCAGAAGACGATGCTGGTGGCGGAGATGCAGGAGGGAGAGACCTGCAGGAAGAGGCTCCTAGCGAAGGAGGAGCACAAAATTCAACAGCAACCCAACAGCTTTCAATTCCAGCGGCAGCCGATTCAGGCTTGCTGTTCAAAAAGGAGGAACTTTACAGCTCGCACGAACTCGCACATCAACGACCCATAGTCTGGGAGCAGAAGTTCGGTTACTTGGATAAGATGGTCATCCAGGAGGGGGCTCGCGAAGATGAGCAGAAGAAGCGGGATCTGGAGGAAAGGAAGCGAAACGAGGAAGTCGAGAGCAAAACAGCTGGGTCTTCGTCAGATCTTACGGCTGGTCAACAAACTAGTCTAGGAGCATCATCAGCTTCACAGATGGCGCAGACCCACGGTGGTGCCTTTTCAGGCGGAGCAGGTAACCGTAGTGCAAGCAATTTGGCGATGGCCAGGACAGCAGGCCCTCGGCCGTTTGGGATCAACGGTTTTTCAGTTCGGGCGAGTGAGGAGCCGCAGCATATGCCAGCACAAGGTTTTTCATCCTCTGATAATTTCAATAAAAGTAACAACAATCAGAGCAATCTTGGAGCTTCGCAATCAACTGGGTTCGGAAATGTGCGCCGACGGCTGGCCAAGTTCCAGGAGAAGAACGGGGGGAAAGGTTTAAGCTCCTCAGTAGGCTTCCAAGGGGCTTCTGCCATGTCCTCCACTGCGCGGTCGCCTGCCAGAAATAACGCGGCAGCGGCAACCCCATCAGCAGGGCGCTTCAACATGTCGCGCAGCTATTCTGGCGGGTTCGGGAGTGGGTTACCTAATTCTGGTGCAGGCGCGATGTCCAATATGATAGTACAAAATGACAACCATTACGACGCAACAAATCACAGCAGTCTAGAGGACAACCATTACGGTTCATCATCAGGTGTGCAGGTGGGTGAGGGTGGAGCCTTACAAGCATCCAGTCCGCAAGGCTTCCTCGGGGAAGGAGCTTTGGAGGAGCTGCAGAGGCAGCACTCGATTTCTAGTTCGCAATTCTACCCAGCTAATGACCAAAAGGGAGACTCAATCTACAGTTCTACTGGTGGACCTCCTGCAGCTATGGGCGGTGGCGGGAATGGCATCCTGCCACCGGGCAGTAGCAGTGCTGATGTTATGATTCAGAGCAGCTCAACTGGATTTAATAATTTTGCGGCCAGAGGACCTCGAGGGGAAGGCGATGTTGTTCATGCAGGAGCCGCAGGAGAGGACCCTAGTATTTACGAGACATTTGCAGACAACCCCAACATAAATCGCAACATCCCAGCCTATGCCAAGGAACAGTTAAGAGCTGATTCGTCGAGCACAGTGACCGGTGACGCTGCAGCGTCAAGTGCATATAACAACTACGGGTTTTCCTCCATACAAAATGGACCTGGTGGTGCTTCTTCAAAATCAGCTCAGATGGTGCACGACCCTCACCTCGACCCCTACCATCCGGCCAATCTGGACGACCCCTACTCACGCAAACCGTTTAGTCCTAAATCGTACTCACCGAACAAGTCACCCGCCCCGGCGCTCCAGCCCCGGCCAAATGCCCACGCCGCCACAGCCTACAGCGATTTTCACCCAGACAAGCAGAGGTTTCCTGGCAGCTTCCAGCATCCACCAGACAGATACGCCCAAAACCCCTACAGCGCCAGCAACCCTTACAGTACGAATGTTGCGACGCCGTTTGGCGGTGCAGCATCCGGAAGAGGACCACCTGGAGGCGCGGCGCGACACTACTCAGACAGACGTCTGGACGCTAGCATGCGGGAGTTTGCCACGTTTTTGAAGCAGTGGCAGGATGTTTATTATGGGGGAGATGGGGAGTGTTTGCATGAGGATATTCTGCATTTGAGTAACCCGAAAATCTTCAAAATGCGACAAATATTCCCGAAAAATCCTCTCACTGGACAGAAGCAGAAATGATCATGAAGGATCCCGAAAAACCCGCTCACTGGACAGAAGCAGAAATGAAGGAAGCTGCTACTAGTATATCAGAGGTGTATCAGAGAACTCCTCGATTAGTAGTGGTATATGATCATCGAAGTAGGTACTCGGAGGAGGAAAGAGCGCAAACGTGGAGAAGGGATTGGGCAGTATGAAATGGCAGTCTGCGAACGTTAGTGGTAGCGGCTGTTTCACAGGCATGGTGCCGTGTGGATCGCTGTCTTCATTGCTGTCCTTCGTCGGAAGCGAGGAGTGTTTGTGGGCCTGCTGCGCAAGCAGTAGACTCTGAACTCTCGGGTCCCTACTATCAGTGCAGGAATATTTGTCAGCGATTATAGTGTGAACCTGATTGACACAATAACAAGTGAAAAGAGCATCTAGTCGCTTCCTTGATATTATCGCGTTGGTTTTATGCGCGTTGGTTTTATTCAACTTGGTACAAAAGTGAACTTGGTGAACTTGAACTGGGACTTAATGAACCTTCATACAACGAACATTGGAAATCCTAGGACAATCATACAACGACCCGTTTATAATCTGACTCAGAGTAGTTTATAGCGACCCAGATCTTTTTGGCGAGCCTTTCGCTCCTCAGTAGTCGACACGTGGTCAGCAGGGGACATAAAGAGATTTTTGAAAGGGGAGACTGTCTCACAGCAGTCCTCCTCACGTTTTTGAAAAACGGATTTTCTCACGGGAATTCTCTGATTATTTCATCAGTCATTTATTAGCGCAATGATCTCAAAGAAGCTGGCTCTTGTCGATGTTGTTGACGACAATGTCAATGTGATGTTCCTCCAAGCTGGTTGTGCTTCCTTCGGAAAAGTGTGACGTCCTTCCTAGGTCCGCGTCGCGACGTGTGTGTTACTCCAGTAATGGAGCTTCATGAACGCAAAACCGTACGTCAGAGTGGGATTGATCAAGATCGTCAAAAACGTTTGTTTGACGCGGTGTCGCGATAATCATAGTCAGAATGAGGTGGTTTGTTGGTTGTAGAATGAAGTGTGGTGCTCGCGTGGTAAGTTCGAGTTTCGTAATGTTTTGTGAGGTGAGGTGTTGTGTGAGGTCACGTGCAGTCGACTCTGTGTGAGAAACTTGACTTCTTGGATGATGATGAAGATTAGCGCGTCAGACACGTCAGGTGTATTAAAGCATGAAAAACATGAGAAATATCCGAATGATCGTGGATTATGGGTGCGTGGATAGATGGATGATTATGACTAGTCTTCTTAAAGATAGCAGTAGTGTAGTCAAATGATTTTTCCAGCGGAAAACATAATCATCATTTTTTTCTGCTGGAAAGAAAATTCGCTGAATCTAATTAGGATATATAGAGCGCTTGTCGGCAAGTTGGTACTATTTCCGTCTTCCCAGAAGGTAGTCAGAATCATTGTCTAGCGGACGGTATCCTAGAAGTCAATCTAGAGGCTTAGGAGTAAACGCAAGGTTTTCGCATTGAAATATATAATATTTAGAAATGTCTTTCGCATTGATAAATGTCCTCTGTTCATTTCCTTATAATGTTACACCAACAATTGCTGAACACAACAATTCTGCAGGGACAGCAAGTGCCATTACTTTACGCGGGTTCAAACCCTTTAAGCGAAATTAGCAACCTTATCCGGTGTCAATTCTTAGAGCCGAGTTCAACTTCATACTAATAGCAGCAAATTCTACTTTCGAATAATCTTTCTATTTCGTCAATAATATTACTTCGTCAATATTCTTTAAAGTCTAAGAGCATAGATTTAAGAGTCAATTTTCCGCAAACACTTCCTTAAAATACAAAATAGAGAGCCATTTGTCCAGTATATATCCTTATAATATCAGTCAATATTTTAAGAGAAAACGCAAACTACAGCAGCATACTAATAGTATCATACAATCATATCTATCAATATCTATTACAATATCAATATCAATCCTCCAATTTTCCAAGATGCAAAGTGTAACAGATTTTTTGACGAGCGGTGTGGTGTTTTTGGGTCGCCTGCCGGTGCTGCAGCCGGTGATTCCCATCTTCAACGAAGCCCACGAAATCGTCCTACAGCAGCTCTTCGAGAAAACCAAGATCGCTGGCGGGCTTTTCGAGAAAGCGGTCTTATTTTCCGTGGACTACACCTTTGAAGCTTCCCAGATCTGGAATCAGAATGGAGCGCCGATCTTGCAGTGTAAGGGAACTTGAAGTGCCGGAATTAATACTATTAGCTACAGGAGACTGAGTTATTGAATTGCCAATGACAACAATAATACTAAATAATAATATCATCGTCAACTTGCCATCTCAGACTTACTTCTTCTAAAATATCGTCTTCTAAAATATCTATCAACATCCAGTTCTCCCTTTCCCTCCTCCCAGACTTCTTCCGTCAGCTGATTTCGGGCATTTTCGCGATGTTTGTGCTGATTCGCGCAAACTTTGACTATGACATGGAAGAAAAGATCGAGAAGGCGACTGGGTACGTGATCCCCATCGAAGATGTGGCCCTGCAGAGATACGATAAGATGAATTTCTTCACCTTGGCTTCCGGCGACAACATCGACGAAGTAAAAGAATCCATCCAGGAAAGCAAGGTGTTGTCGGACTTGGATGTTCACCTCAGTTTGTTCTTGCAATGGTTCAGCTGCTACATCATGGTGTTTCTACTCTTCCTGCCGGTGCTGTTCGTCAGCCTGCTGGTAAGGAGTTTTGATAAATTTTTTTCAAAATATTTTTAAGTTGCTTTTTTTTGGACGACGTCAACTCATACTATTAGAGTTATGCATCTTATGTACTGCGTGAAATCCTTTTGTACTTCTTATGATCTCTGATTGGACAGTAGGCGTCACCAAATATTTGCTTTTTCTTAAAACATTCATCTGTAAGCAAGCAACTCCCTCTGTACAGTCTTCAACATACATGTTTAATTCTTCATTAAATTCTCAAAACTCCTCAAAACATTTAATATTATTTAACTCAGGTCCTGCGCCTCTGCCTGCCGAATGCGCGCTTCGAGGTGTTCACTTTGCCTGGCGAGGAGAAGCTGTCCGCCACCCAGCACCTGATCCGCTTGCCGCGGACTGTGTTGGTGAAGATGATGACGCTCTTTGTGGTGGTGCCATTCGACATCATCTTTCGTCTCATCACCGTCCCACTGAAAGCGGTCTGGTATGTCCTCACGCTGCCGTTCCGCCTCGTTCTGGGCATTTGCGGCTGCGGGGGGAAGCGAAACACTAAGTCTGCTAAGTCTGCTACTGGGAAGTTTTCTACCGAAGGTGGTGGTGGGCAGCAAAAAACTGCAAATAGTTCTGCGAAGAAGAAGGCTGGTGGAGCGACTGCGAAAGGCAGTGCGAAGAATATGGCCGGCAGTGAAAATGCCACCTTGCTGACCACGCGGGAAAATCGTATGCCACAAAGCGATGATGTAACCACCAGTGATAATAACGCTGGAAAGACCAAGAAGGGAAAGAAGAAGGGCGGGGTTGCGAAGGCAGCTGGAGGTCGCTCTTTCCTGGACAAGCTAGAGATGAAGAGCAAAGAGCAGACCGAGCAGCGCGAGCTAGCAGCTGAGGAGAAGCGAGTGAAAGAGGAGAAAGAACGCCAGGCAACTTTCGAGCGGGAGGTTCGTGCGAAAAAGGCGATCAGGAGAGCCGAAATCGCCGGCACCGCAAGAGGGGCGGTGGTGCAGGATGGTGGTGCATCATCCAATGATGTGTTTGCGCCTGCTGCTGCCGCGGACGACGGGTGGACCAAGGTCGCGCCGAAGAAAAAGGGGACGAGGCGGTGAGTCTGTCCACCACAAGAACACATTGTCGGACCATCGAAGATATTGACCACCGAATGTTCCACGGAACCGGACACGCAGCGGACTTGAAGGGAGGACCCACGGACGACGAGGCCTCTGAGACGATGCGCAGCCGAGCAACCACCTCTCGAACAGGTTGAGGGACGCAGGAGTTGGATCAACAGCACCCCTCATTCTTGCTGTCCGTGACAGCAGTTGGGCGGGACAGCAAGCAGAGAAATCCCAGGAAAGCCATCAAAATGGGATTGAATCTCACGTCAAGAAGACTCCCG
>JACLAC010012803.1_pt1 | contig 10024 bp, 7 predicted proteins | sample 8027881 | NCBI WGS metagenome assembly JACLAC01 (sample SAMN15725517, study PRJNA655200) | protist metagenome | isolation source: fluorescence activated cell sorting (FACS) single amplified genomes of... | place: Spain: Blaines Bay Microbial Observatory, Mediterranean Sea | collected 2016-01-19 | reverse complement strand
AAACCGTCCTTTTGCTTAAGTTGCTTTGGAATTCGATACAGAGATATCTCCATGAATGTGTGGATGTGAAGGTTCCCACTTTGAAGATGTAGCAGAGCTACTTCGAGGAGTTGGGGTTCAGAACAGACGCATGTTCACAAAGATATATCGAAGTTGAAACGAAAGCCCTCGGTCATCTGTTATTCCTTAACGTCTCTTCCCCGATACGGAATCCAGTTAAGCCATACATGGAAAGGATTCTATGCGACAATTGGGATTGAAAGATTGGGTGTGTAGAAAGTGATTTCTTAAAAATCCCTTGGCTTCACCCACGTCGAAATTGCGCATAGAGATTTCGTTTCGATTTTCTGACACGAGGGTTCAGAGGAGGAAGGTGTATGAAGAATACTCCGACGACTTCGGGTTCCGAGTGGAAGAGACTTCGGAATGAAAGATCGCTGCGCAAAGCGATGTCTGAGGCCATATATTATCTATACCTAATAGGGAATCCGATCGCTCTTATCGGTTTGGACTTGCACCGGTGTTTTCTTACGATTGATAAGCAGCACGGCTGTACCAATAGAGAAAAGAAGCAGAGCACCATATTGCGCTGGAGTGAGACCAAAATAGCGGACATCATTGGTTCGCAGATAGTCAAAGCTGAATCGAATGGGCCCATAATACATCGGAATAAAGGCCAAAAAGAATCCGGGAAAGCGCGGTTTTGCCTTGTTGAGGAAGTACACAATCGGAATCAAAGAGCAAGCCCAGATCGCTTCATACAGACCGAGATCATGGCAAGCAACCGACATATCCCAGCACCATCCATAGGAATCCATGTGATAGCCTTCACCACATGTTCCCCCAGAAAATGTGCTTTTGTGTCGTTTTAGACTCTGGCAGATTCCCTTTGTTGCCAAGACAAAATCCGATTCAAGACCCGGATGATCATGCGCCATAAAACATCCAATGCGACCCAAGCCAAAGGCCATGGGAAAGCCATAGATGACACAATCCCCATAGTGTAAGGCTCGAATGGGGAACAGCAAAGGCAATTCCTCTTCTGACTTGTCATTGCTTTTCGCTCGTTTTTTGTTTTCTTTGACAATGCGACGATTCTCTTTTTTGAAGAACACCCAGCACAAAAAACTGGTGACAATAAAGCCACCAAAACTGGATAGACCATCCCAAAACTTGAGCAGATAAAGAATGTCGCCTTGTATGTATTTTCCAGAAGGATCGATTCCACCAAAGGCTTTGTATGGCTCATAGAAAAGGGCGTGGCCGAGATGCCCACCGACAAAAATCCCCACAATCATCCAGTTGAGGACACGATTGATAATATCCGGATCCAGCCCATCTTTTTGGGCCTTGTTCATCGCCATATTGGTTCCAAGCCACAAACCAAGTGCGACCATAATACCAAAACCATGAATTTCGAAGTCGAGCACCGGAATGTGAAATTTGACGGGTTCAAAAAAAGGAATCATGCATATACCAGATGAAAGAGTTCGCAATTGTCCGACCATTTTTTGACCGAAGCTGATTTATCTATTGCAAAAAACAAAAAATTAAGAACATATTCTAATAGAGTGCAGGAAAATCACAAAAATGTAGAGGATAAAAAACAAAGTGGAGGTGTACTTTGGTGTATGCCGGCCATAGTGTTAAGTTCTTTCTGATTATGTGATTTTTGCGTCATATTGTACCGCTCAGTCTATAACATTAAGACTTCTCTTCTTCAATCCACAAACATTTCCATTACCTTGTTTCCTCTCGAGATTGTTTCTCTATCATGTCATCTTCCTCCTTTCTTTCCTTTAGCAATAAACAATGGACTCTTGAAGAATGCGATATCATTAAGGCCCGTCGTTTGGAGCGTACATATGGATTGCCACCACTCGTAGCGCGTTGTCTTCAGCCCATGATCAAAGATCAAGAACCCGAAGAGTGGTTGCTTCCTTCTTTTGCGCAGCTGCACGATCCTTTCCTAATGAAAAATATGGAAACTGCTTGTCTTCGTCTAGAAAAAGCATTTGCCAATCGAGAGACGATTCGAATCGTTACAGATTATGATGTCGATGGTACCACTTCAAGCCTTATTTTACAGGCCTTGTGCCGCATGATGGGTGCTGGTGATTTGATTGATTACCACATTCCATCTCGCTTTACCGAAGGATATGGTTTTTCTCTTGAGGCAGCGAAAAAAGCGGTAGAAGATAAGATCTCATTAATTGTGACAGCAGATATCGGTGTGCGAGATCATGTGGCAGTATCCTTTGCCAGCCAAGCCGGCATCGATGTTATTGTTTGCGATCATCATCTGCCATCGGGAGAATCGGTGCCCCAAGACGCAGTGGCGGTTCTCTGTCCTCCACAAGATGGCTGTACCTATCCCAATCCCGCTTTGGCTGCATGTGGTGTGTCATTTAAACTGGCTCATGCGATGATGCTGCGCTCCCAAAAGTGGGGCTCCAATCCGGATCTTATGAATAAGATTCTTCGTTCCATGCTCAAAATCGTTTCCATTGGGACGGTTGCTGATGTTGTTTCTTTGGCTACACTCGAAAACCGTAGCATCGTTTCTTTGGGGCTTGCCGAGCTCCAAAATGGCTCCCGCCACTCCGTCGGTCTTCGTGCTTTATTAGACGCTTCGGGTGTCAATTCGGCATGGATTACATCCTCAACAATCGGTTATCAAATCGCACCCAGAATCAATGCAGCAGGTCGCTTGCGAAGGGCAACAGAAGTGATAGAGCTGTTGGACGAAAAAAACATTCACAAAGCGCGGGTATTGGCAAAAAAACTAGACGATCTCAATGTTGAGCGTCGTGTTATCGAGCGCAAATTGGTACAGCGCTGCTTTGCGCATATGCCCGATCCACTACCAGATTTTATCACCATATGGGGACATGAAAGTGATGGTTGGCATCGTGGGATTGTCGGCATTGTGGCCTCTCGAATTCGAGACAAAACAAATCGCAGCACTGCAGTCATTACAGTGTGTGGAGATGAGGCCAGAGGCAGCGTTCGAACGGTTCCCGGTGTACATGCAGTACACGCCCTAACCTATGCCAAGGATTTGTTGCCCAATTTTGGAGGACATGCAGCAGCCGCGGGTTTTTCAGTACCGATCGAAAACTTAGAAGCGCTGCAAGAGCGTCTCGATACATATGTTCGGGTCTATTGCTCTGAGATCAGTGCGTACGAAACACTATCCTTACGAACCCAGTGCACACCAGAAGATATCGATCTGGCGTTTGCACAATCTCTATACAAGCTTGGTCCATTTGGAAAAGACAATCCCAAGCCCTTGTTGTGGCTAAAAAATGTAAAGCCAACCCATATCAAGCTCCTAAAAGATGCTCATATTAAATTCAAAGCCGGTAAGCATGATGTAATCTGGTGGAATTCCAAAGAACATATCTCCAAGATTCAAGCGGGAAATGTCGATATTGCTGTCGAGATAGAGCTCGATCGCTGGAATCAACGCCTACGGGTAAAGCTGATGGCCAAGGATGTTCGAGAGAGTGTTTTGGATTAGGATCACTCCAAAAAATCACCATTCTCTTCGATTTTTTGTTTGAGTGCTCTCCGTTGCGCAACCGCAGACGGCAATATTAATGTGAATGCCATTTTCCATTTTTGTGAGGCAAGGTCGGTGTGGTTTAATTTTTGTGCCGCATCTCCCCAATGAATATAGATCCATGGATCATTTGGTGCTTGATCTGCAGCTTGTTGAAACCATAGAGTTGCTTGTTCCCATTCCTTTCTGTGGGTATGGTACCAGGCTTTGAGGATGGTATTGCGAGGTGTCTTTGTCTCAGGAATGGTGTGTATCGCTTGATGCTCTACTGTTGGAATTGGGATGGGAATCGGATCGTGCTTACATCCGTATAACAAACCCAACAACACAACCGACATTAGATTTCTCGTTCCCATAGCATTTTGGCACCTCTTTGCATCGGGATTTTGTAGCAGGCATACCACAAGAGCATTGTTAGCACTGCAAAAAAACCAATGGCGATATATTGGTTGCTGTGCAGAGGAACTTGTCGAAGTGATGATGAAATGAGTATATATACCGGATAGCTTTCTAGCAATAGGGTACCAAAAACGGTACTTAGGGCCAACACCATATATAAGACTCCAGAAGGGCTGGCTGCAAGTTTGGAGGCATTGTCTGCTTTAAAGTCTGGATACATAGCACCGATTCCGACCGCCAATCCAGAAAGAGCAAAGCTGAGACCCGCAGCTGTGAAAACAGCGATGGCAATCAGAGCCGGATCGGCTCGCAGGATCGAAGAGGAAGACACTGCAAGCATCTCTCCGATAATAAGCATGGGAGGAATGGTGGGCCACAGCTTGGAGTTGAGGTATTCTTCCGCTGTGATCGGACTGGTTCGCACAATCCAAAAACCACGACCTTCAATCGATACAGCGGAGAATTGAAATCGTGCAGCAAGGGCCGCCATCACGAATCCCACCAATGCCAAGATTAAGAATGAAAGAGCATTGATCCACGGCTTCATCCACGGTCCTTTGAAGGCTTCTACGGGAAGTGCAGCCACAGAAATAAGGGCGATTACGACAATCGAACCAACCAGAAATACCTGTGTCCATTGTGCGGGATCTCGTATAAAGCTTCGAATGTCTTTGTTCACGATCACCTTGGTCAATGGTTTCATCGGTATGGTAATAATATTGATAAAGTTATTGAGTATCGGTGATTTGGCCATTCTTGCCACACGTGCTTCTTGGGCTTTGCTTCGACCATCATCGTATAAAGAACCATTGATCCAGCGGGCTATTCCCAAAATTCCAATTCCACCAAAAATGAGGAGACCAAATTCGATGAGGGGAATGCTCTGGCCAGAAAGTGTAGCAAGGATGACTTTGGCTGACCAACTCGGAGGACTGAGAAGTGGGAGTGGGGTTTGAATCTCTGCAACATAATCGGCAACACTGTCGAAGTTTTCGGTATTGGCCAATCGCTCAGGGCGAAGGGAGCGAAGCCAGATAAAGACAGTGATCATGCCGATGACACCGATAACCATCAGGGACTCTCGAATCCTTCGTGCAGGGAATGCACTGACCAAAATACTGGCGATCCCAATCCCGATGGCACAAGGAATGATAGAAAACATCAGCATGCTGAGCAGCATAATGGGATAGAAAAACCAATCCGAATCGTAGACGATACCATAGGATATTAATATGGGTATGGCCAAAGCGAGAGGCATCCATGCTGATTGGATGAGGGTATCGATCATGCGTCCAAAGAAAAAATGTGCGCGACTGATAGGCAAGGACAGAAGCAATTCAAGATCGTCGGAGAGATAATAAGAAGAGAGTGCGGTTACTGTACTCGAGAAGCACAACAGTCCAAAGAGACTGAGCATCAAAATATCAAGAAGTTTGCGCAAGATGAAAGGCCCACCGATTTCGATGCCATACATCGTACTGATGGCCCACCAGAAGAGTGTGGAAAGACCAATCCAGAAGACAATCCCAAAAATGCCAAAAACCGAGATAATCCGTTTTTCATTGAGAGAAGACTTTTTCCATTGATTCACGAGCCCCATATAGCGGGGCCAGAGGAGTTTTTGGATCATTGGCTGGGTCCTGATTGTGTGTTGGCCTCCTCTGCTTCTTGGATGGTCCAACGAATAAATGATCGAAGCAGTTGATTTCTCTTGGCACCACCAACCAGCGTGCGGAGATCTTCATAGAGGGTCGGATCTCTTAGCAGAAGGGCAGCAGTTCCAGTTCCTTCATTTAGACTTTTACTCGCCAATTGCAATTCATCAACAGCCAGATTGATTTTTTTGAGGACCTCTTTTTGTTTCGGGTCGTAGAGTAGCGAATAGATCAGAGAATCAGATTTTTCGAAGTTGTCGGCGAGTCTTCCGATGGTTGTGGCTGCTTGGCGAAGCTCGGCAATCGCTTCTTTGCCATTGTTTCCATAGACCAATTCATGCGCGACACCATCTCCATGCTCCAATGCCTGCATCGAAGTGTTGAGAGAATTTGTGGCTTTGTTGAGACTGCTGAGGCTTTTTGAGATATTACGGGAGAGTTTTTTGTCATAGAGTAGGGCGTGAATAAGACCATCGCCCTCTTTGACTTCATTGATCATCGACTCCATATTTTGAACGCTTTTGGTGATCGATCGACTGGTGAGCAGAGCATCTTCTTCTGTTCCCAACATAATATTGACCTTTTTACTGATGGTATCGAGTCGGTTGAGAGTTTGGGTCAGGTTTTTTGCATACTCTACAAAATCAAGTGCTTCCTCGGAATGAATGAATTCACCATTTCCAATCACTCGACAACTCGCATCTCCCATATTGATATTGACCAATTTGTCTCCCAAGATACCTACGGTGTCGATTCGAGCCAAAGAAGAGGCCTTGGGTAGGATGGCTTCTCCAGGTTTTTCTTGCGCCGGCGTACATTGTCGAATCAAGTTTTTGTATTTGTTTTCGATAGATAGATGAACAACCAACGTTCTTTTTTCATCCGATGCGAACGCAATGCTTACCACTTCTCCAACATCCCAGCCAGAAAGGCGAACAATCGCGCCTTCTTTGAGGCCAGAGACATCCTTCCACTCTGTGATTAGGGTATATCTGTCTTCGAAAATCTTGGTCGAACCACTGACCATGAAGAGAAATGCACCAAGAAGCGCAAGTAGGAAGGCTACGAATAGTCCTACACGCAAATTGTTGTTTGAACGCATACACACTCCACACACAGTAACAGATAGATCTTGGTCATGAGTATACCATTTAACCTGATTTCTGTCTCTTTCATGAGAAGTCTTTCTCTACCGCAGAAGATATCGCTTGGTTTGGGGATCTTGGGTATGATCATCATCAACTGGCTTCCTACACCGATGGGGCTAACGGTACAAGGACAGGGGGCATTGTCGATATTGTTCTTGTCTGTATTATGGTGGATAACCACACCTGTTGCACTATCAACAACAGCCATATGTGCTCTTGCACTGCTGCCTTTGCTCAACGTTGCGCATGGGGTCGATATTATTCTTGCGCTGGGAAACCAAACCCTATTTTTCATTTTTGCGGTATTTGTGATTGCGGCTGCCTGTACACAAAATGGTTTGTCCAAGCGAGTCAGTTTGATCGGTTTGCGTCACTTCTCCTCCTCAGCATCCATGCTTTGCAACGGTGTACTGCTTTTGTCATGGGGACTTTGTACAGTGATCGTCTCACACGCAGTTTGTGCTCTAATGTTACCGATTGTTTTGGGAATTATTCACCTGCTTGGCTGTAGAGAAGGAGATGACATGTCCAAACGATTGCTGTTGTCAATGGCTTGGGGGAGCATTTGTGGTTCGAACTTGTCATTGCTCTCCAGTGCGCGGGCAAGTCTCTCTTTGTCAATGCTCGCTGAGCATGTACCCGATCATGGAATTGGAATGTTGTCTTATTCTATGATTGCTGCTCCGATTTCTCTTCTCTCTGTGATTTTTGTCGGATTGCTTCTCCATTGGCGTTACCCATGTCGAGAAATATCGATACAAACGGTGCAAGAAGACCTGTGTATACAGATCGAGCAGTGTGGCAATATATCTTCGCGGGAACGTATGACGGTGCTGTTGTTGGGTGGAATGATATTGAGTATTTTGCTTGTAGGGGTCTCATCAATGGGCGTGATAGCACTCTTGTTTTCGGCTCTGTTCTTTGTCTTTGGCATCATGAAATGGACAGATGCAAAAGCGCATATCCATTGGGGCGTAATTGTGTTGTATGGTGCTGCGATTGTACTGGGAGGTGTTCTCTATGATACGGGTGCGGCGATGTGGATGGTGGAGAACCTACTCATTCTTTCTGATCCCGTATGGATGATGTTGTCGCTTTGTTTTCTGGTTATTGTGGGAACAGAACTCATTAGCAATGCAGCGGTGATCGCCATCGTTCTTCCCATAGCATTGGGCTGTTGCACAGCTCTCGGTATACCAAAGGAGACAATTGCTGTTCTTCTGCCGGTTTGTGCAGGCTTTGCCTTTGTTCTTCCTACCTCTACCCCCGCAATGGCAATGGTCTTTGGAGCGCGTCATGTGACGGTTCGCGATACGGCTTGGGGTGTGATATTGTCTATCGGAATGTTGGTTGTAATGATGTTGTGGGTTGTGTGTATAGGATAGAAGAAATGGTCTTTCATATTCGTCCTTCATGGCGAAGGCTGATTCCGATTGTCAAATATGTACAACGGGCTGTGTCAACAAAACCATCAGAATCTTTATATACGTGCAAGCGTCGCTTTCAAAGTGTGATATAAGAGGGCGAAACCATCGGATTTACGCGATATCCAAGAGGAATTATGGAACTCATTACGGACACCGATATCATTTCTGGCTACCTGTCCGATGCATCAAATACACACGGACACGCGGAGGCTTTGCTGCGTCCAAAAACCGCAAAAGAAGTATCAGAAATATTAAAAATGGCACAAAGATACGGCATTCCGATTACGGTGACGGCACAGCGTACCTCTACCACAGGAGGTCCTGTACCCGATGGTGGGTGGCTACTCTCTATGGAGCGAATGAATCGTATCATTTCACCAACCGAACTCGAAGGTGGTGCAATTTTGGGTGCCTATCAGCGACAGATAGAGCAGCGCGGCTGGCTTTTCCCTCCCGATCCGACCTCGCGCAACGAATGTAGTATTGGTGCAGCGATTGCTTGCAATGCCAGTGGAGCCCGCAGTTTTCGTTATGGGGGAACACGACCTTGGATTGAAGCCATTGAGGTGGTTTTGCCAACTGGTGAGATCATATATGCCGATCGCAGTACAGAAATTCCTTCTCATTGGCCGCTCATTCAGTGGACCGAACCCAAGGTAAAAACCGCTGCAGGGTATGTTCCTACTAGAAATCTTCTTGATCTCATGATTGGACAAGAAGGAACTCTTGGTGTCATTACCAAGGCGTATACCAAAATCATTCCGCTCCCCAAAGAGGTGATGGGGATGATTGTGTATTTTCCTGATTTGGAATCTTGTCTGTCGTGTGTTGAATCTTTGCGTATTGGAGCACAGCGGCCTGGACAAAAGGCTGTGAAAGGAGCCCTTAACCCACGTGCCATTGAATTTTTCGATGATCGCAGTATTCTTCTCATGCGGGCTCGTGTCGATGTACCGGATGAAGCGAATTGTGGACTCTTTGTTGAAGTAGAGTACGAAGGAGAATTGGATCTCGATCCATGGTTCGATTGTTTAGAGGAACACAATGCACTGACGGACGATATTATTGCGGCCGAGAATGATTCCGAGCGTGAGAAGCTCTATCAAGTACGCCATGCCATTCCCGCCGGTGTCAATGAGCAGATAATCGCAAACAATATGCCCAAAGTGGGAACTGATTTTTCGGTTCCCGATTCAGGATTGCGCAAGATGATGAGAGCATATGCCAATGTTCCAATGCAAGCTGTTTTGTTCGGACATATTGGTGATAATCATCTTCACCTCAATCTTCTACCCAAGAGTGAAGAACAATTGGAAGAAGCCCGTGCCTTATATAAGGTGTTGGCAAAAAAAGCGGTGCAGCTCGGTGGCTCGGTTTCTGCAGAGCATGGCATTGGTAAGATCAAGCGTTCTCTCCTTGCATACATGATAGGAGAAGAAGTTCTCGCGTCTTTTCGAGAGCTCAAAAAGACCCTTGATCCCAACTGGATATTGGGAAGAGGCATACTTTTCGAAAAAAATCATTGAGAAGCAACAAAAAGACCAATAGGTGAACAGCAAGAATATTTTTGTTGTTTGTGTAAGTTTTGCGCTGGGAGTCACGTTGTCACAAAGAGAGGAAAAACCTCCAACCTTAGAGGAGGAGAAACACGTGATCACATTGGCCCAAAAAGGGGATCGAAACGCTGCGACCCAGCTATACAACTGGTTCGGTTTGCGTATATTTCGCAGTGTGATCCTCACCCGACTTCCCGAGGTCGATCGCGCGGAAGATGTGTTGTGGGAAACCTTCCGAATCGTATTCGAAAAAATCGAACAATTTCAGCCTCAA
>JACLAC010002948.1_pt1 | contig 10027 bp, 9 predicted proteins | sample 8027881 | NCBI WGS metagenome assembly JACLAC01 (sample SAMN15725517, study PRJNA655200) | protist metagenome | isolation source: fluorescence activated cell sorting (FACS) single amplified genomes of... | place: Spain: Blaines Bay Microbial Observatory, Mediterranean Sea | collected 2016-01-19 | reverse complement strand
GATTCACACTGAACTGGGGAATCACCGCTCGGTTGCTGCGATCTTCTGGCACAAGATGGACCCCCTTGTCGATCGCAGAGGAAATCGATTCGGGTTTCAAGGGCTGGTCATCCAGAAATATTTCTCCAGAAACGGGCTCTCGCATGCCATAGAGAATCTCTGCCAACTCTGACTTTCCGGCTCCAATCAAACCTGTCAAACCAACAATTTCTCCAGCCCTCAGCTGGAGATTTAATGGTGGGTCTCCTGGACGCACAATAAGATCCTTCAACTCCAGTCGAACTTTTCCAGCTTGAACAGCATGTGGATGGTCGTGAGAAGTTGTATCTATTTCACCTACCATCGCACGAACCAAATTTTGGGATTTCACTGGACGAGTCAGATCAGCGCTTTTCAGCCCATCTCGAACCACACCGGCACGGTCAGCCAGCAACTCAACCTCATGGAGTCGATGAGAAACATAGACAATCCCAACTCCTTGCGAGCGTAACTGGTTTAGCTTATCAAACAGTCGGTCTGTCTCACGGGTACTCAATGAGGAGGTCGGTTCATCCAAGATCAGTAACTTTGGTTCACCAACCAGAGAGCGGGCGATGCTGATCAACTGACGATCACTTTGGGACAAATCGGAGACAGGAAGATCCCAATTAGTAAACGTCAGGCCCATCGGTTCTGCGATTTCCTGAGCACGAGTTCGAATGTGTTGACGACGGTAACGCAATCCGGTTGCTTGGTCCAGCAACTCGTTGAGAGCTAAGTTTTCAGCAATACTCATTGTGGGCACTACACCTTGATCGATAATCTGGTGAACCGTGCGAATGCCCTGACGAAAGGAGTCTTGAGGACTGTGAAACCGAACACGTTGGCCCTCAATACGAATTTCACCTTCGTAATCCTCATAGTAGCCACAGATGATCTTGATCAGAGTGGATTTGCCGGCCCCATTCGCTCCCACCAAGGCGAAGATCTCCCCTGAAAAAAAGGAGAAGGAGACACCCCGCAGCGCCTGGGTTGCTCCAAAGGATTTGCTGATTTGTTGTACTTCAACGATTGGATTCACGAAACTTCAGCGTAAGGGAGATATTTCTTGGGCTAACGCCGTTAGTTCCTTAATGGAACGGAAGGAGCTGCGTTGTTGAACCATCACTTTAGCCATGCGCATGACATTACGTTCCACCTCCAAGCGAGCTTTTAAATCAGGGATCTCAGCGATGTCAGCCACTTTGGCAAGTCCGTAAATGCGCCGCATCATTTTGCAGGCAGCAAAGCCAATGGTGTCTTCAAAAATGTGGCGTAAGAATCGCTGACGCTGCAAGGCGAAGCCAATGTGTCCTTCTTGATAGTTCCAGTAGCTACTGGGAGCATCTTGTTCGTGCGCAACCCAATTTACTTCAAACTTTGCCTGGAATTGATTCCAAGTCTCCTCCGCTGTCCGTAAAATCCAATTGCGATACTCAAAAGGCTCACGCCCCAGCATCTTTTGACGTACTTCGTGCGCATAGTATGCGAGGAATAGATTGCCAATGAAAGCCCCCACATCAAAGCCGATAGGACCAAAGAAAGCGAACTCAGGATCAATTACGTAGGTTTCCTCCTCATTGGCCATGATACTGCCGATATGTAGATCCCCGTGAAGCAGCGCCTCACTGTGGTTCATGAAGGCATATTTCATTTCGGCAACTGCGACCTTCAGTTGGGAATCCTGCTGAAGATAGTCTTTGTCTGCCTGGGTGACTTCATCGTGGTAGACATTTGTCTCATGGTCTTCGTACGGATTAGTCAGCACAAAATCTTCAGTGATCTTGCAGAGTTCCGGGTTAATGAACCTGTCCACCATCGCTTTTTTCTCACCCCCGGTCAGACACCAGTCTGTTGTAGGGAAGAGGGTGTTCGCCAGAAAGGATGAAATATGCTCAGCCAGTTTTGGGAAGATCTTCCCCAAGATCATTTCACCACGAAGGACTGCATGCCGATTCAGGTTTTGCATCACCACCAGCGACATGTCTGTGGAAGAGTAAAAGATGTCGGGGACATGCTGGGGGCAATACTTCGTGTGGTGCTCCAGTGCCTGAATCTCAAAGTTCATACGGGTCCGAGAAAGAGGCCAGGATTCGCCAACAATTCGCAAGAAAGGCACGGCCTGCTTGATTACTACCGTTTGTTCGGGATTCTTTCGCTGTCTTACTTTGTAGACAAAGTTCAGGTTGCCGTCCCCTACCTCCTCAACTTCTAGATCATCCAGATCCGAAAAGATCTGTTGCACACTGGGGATGTCCTTCAGAAATCCCGGGACCGTTTCCGGGCTGAGCTGACGGTATTCCATGATTTCTTCCTCTGATTAAATGGGTTTAAGAATCAGTCCAAGGGACGCTTACGGATGATCTTGAATTCAAAAACCTGACTACTGTAGTAGTCGTTGCTGTAGCAGACTGGGAAGCCACTGACGTCGTAGTTTACTTCTTCAAACAGTAGAAAATACGCAGACTCACTATTCAATTCTGGTAGTTCCTGCTGTGTCAAAAGGGTCGGGGTGATGTAACTCTCCGTATGTGAAACCAGATGTCCGCTTTTGCTCAGTAGCTCAAAGAGTGAATCCCGAAAGACCTGCTCTTTGAGTCCGTCCGGCAACAGATTCTCAGGGATGACGTCAATGCAATAGGCAGCTGGTACGTCGTCTGCGAACCGGACTCTTTCAATCCAGTAACAGCTTGTTCCCTGGGGCAACTGAAGTTTTTGACTGAGTCGCTCATCAGCAGGAATCTTTTCCACCTGGATTCTCTGCGTTGAAGGCTTGGCACCAATTTTTCGGATGTGCTCCGTAACACTGGTCAACTCCTCCAAGCCACTTTCGAGAACGATTGGGAGCTGCCTTAGGAACGTTCCTCGACCGTGAGATTTTTGCAGGATTCCTTGCTCGACAAGGTTGCCGATGGCTTCTCTAAGCGTTGAACGTCCAACCCCAAACAATTGTCCCAACTCTGCTTCCGTCGGTACCTTTTCACCAGGTTGGCAATTGCGTTCACGGATCAGCCGCAACAGAGCTTCCTGAACCCGACGTGTCAGTGGCTTGTCAACTCGCAGTAGCATAATTTCTCCCTCTGCATCACAATCAGTTCATGAAATCCAAAGGGCCCTCAGACATCAGATGTCTTAGCATCGCAAGAATCTAGCGAAGGTGTTTCTGTAGCGCAATGCAAAATTTTATTGGTTAAAATATTGATTGTATGGGAACTTCGCATTCATGGCTTTTGCAGTTTTGGCAGGCAGAGAAAGATGGATTAATTCTGACAGATGACGGTAGCTTCTAGCAAAACTCCTTAAAACAACCCAGAATTTTATGAGTAACTCAGCGCCACGCAGTTGGCTACTACCCTTCTCAATCGGCCATTTTGCAAATGATATTGCACCTGTATCACTGGTTGTCTTGGCCCCAGCGATTGCCTTGGAGATGGATCTATCCACAGCAGAGGTTGGCTTGCTGTTGGCTCTACAAGGTTGGGGCTCTGCCATAGGCTTCTTGCCAGCTGGATTGGTGGCAGATGCAACGTTGAACCGTGGCCGTTTGCTGATGATCACCTTTTGGTGGGTGGTGATCGGCTACTGGTTGGCGTCTTTAGCTCCTGGCTTTTGGCTCCTGGCGTTACTGCTCGCTTTTGGTGGAAGTGGCGATGCTGCCTGGCATCCTCTGGCCACTTCCATTCTTGTGCAGCAAGCTCCCTCACGCAGGGCCCAAGCACTGGGAATTCATGCGATTGGGGGGACACTCTCAGCAGTGGTTGGTCCGCTGATTGTTGGCTTCCTGCTGACCATGATTGACTGGAGAAACACTTTACAACTGATCACACTTCCTGCTGCGCTGATGGGAATCTGGTTCATCATTCAAATGAAACACATCCCCCTTCAAACGAGTCGTATGAGATGGAATCGTCAGGAATTTGGAGCGATTGTCAAAACCTGGTCTGGTTTCAAAGGCCGCCGGATTGTTCTTATGATGAGTACCTATCATATGGCGATGGTGGCCTTGATCAGTATGATTCCGCTTTATTTGCAGCAGGACAAAGGTTTGTCTTCATCTGAAACTGGACTGATCTATGCGGTGATGGTTCTTGTAGGTGCGTTGGCTCAGCCTTATGTGGGCAAACTTTCAGATCTGGTAGGACGTCGAAAGGTGATTTTAAGTTTCAACGGTGGTGCAGCTCTGGCTGCGTTTGCTGCTTATACATTAGACGCAACCTCTTATTTGTTTGCTGTACTTGCGATGCTCTTACTGGCAGTGGCGTTGCTGCAAGGTGTCCGGGCTGCGATTCTGGCTGCAGCTGTTGAATTTGCTGGCTCACGAGAAGGGGCTGCTCTTGGATTTTCCTTCTCTTTGATGGATGGAATCGGAGCCTTGGGTGCACTTCTAGCCGGTTGGGTCGCTGGGTACGCCTTTAGTAATGCCTTCCTCTTGTCTGGTGCCTTAGCACTTTGTGCCCTGTTTGCTTGTCTTAGTGTGGCGATGCCCGCTTCCGCACCTTCTTTAGAAAATCCTGAAAATCAGCCGACCTGAGTTCTAGTAATTGAATTGGGGATAGCTAAAAACAGTCAGAAAATTTATTGACTGATTAGTCAGTTGAATTTAGTAAATTTTTCTGGGCACACGATGCGCAATCTACCCTCTTTAATTTTGATGACCTTTGATTTGGCAGTTTTATTAGGTTCCTGTTCAATCTGGGAGCAGTTGGGCAAGGGTCCCTCTCAGCAGGAACTATCTGACTTCGGGAGATCCCCACATTTCAACAAAGAGCAGCAGGTATTTGAGAATAGGCGCCCCAAGATTCTGTAAGAAATGAACGAACGGATTGATTGGCGACTGACTCTCGAGTATTTTACAAGCGATTCATCTCGCCGAACACCGGACAAGCCACTGCCTGAAGTCAATCCTCCCGATCTCCAAGCTTTTTTAGAAACAACAGATTCTCTACGGTTTATCTGGCTGGGACATTCCACAGTATTAGTAAATGTCCAAAACAAACTGATCCTGTTTGATCCTGTTTTTTCGAATTCAGCAGCCCCAGTTAATTTCTTGGTACAACGCTTTCAGCCAGCTGTCCTAAGTTTGGAAGAGTTGCCTCCGATTGACTATATCGTGATCTCATATGACCACTACGATCATCTCGATATGCGTTCCGTCCAGTTCTTTCGTGATAAAGAGACAACATTTCTGGTTCCCCTGGGAATCAAATCTCACCTGGAATATTGGGGAGTCGCCACCAAGAAGATCATTGAGTTGGATTGGTGGGCAGAGCATGAATTTGAAGGAATTCGCTTTGTATGCACACCAGCCCAACACTTCTCTGGATGGACGGGGACCAATCAAACAACCCTTTGGGCATCGTGGGTAGTAGATTCCCCCAACAGTAAAATCTATTTCAGTGGTGACTCAGGGTATGATGAACATTATCAAAAATTGCCGATCAACTTGGCCCTTTTGATGCGGCCTTTATCGATAGTGGCCAATACAATGAGCGTTGGCGAGAAGTCCACAATCTGCCTGAAGAAGCTGTCCAGGCTGCCATTGATTTGAGAGCAAAACAGATGATCCCGATCCACTGGGCGATGTTTGAGCTTTCCTTACATGAATGGGATGAGCCGATTAAGCGTTCCCAACAAGCTGCTGAAGAGCTTGGGATGGAGTTGATGACTCCAAAACTGGGTCAAGTTGTCGACCTCGCAGTGAAAAATCAATTTTCTCATTGGTGGGATCAGGTACAATAAGTTTTTCTGGAGTTGCTGAACTTGATCAGGAACGACCATCTTGATAGGAAGCGACTATTGAGTAAGACCAATGAACCCTTCACCTAAAAAGCAAGCGTTGCTAGAAGCCGCCATTGAACTTTTTGCAAAAGATGGCTTCTGGAATACCACAACAGCGAATATTGCAAAACATGCTGGGGTGGCCACTGGTACCTTGTTCACCTATTTTCCAACAAAAAATGATTTGCTGGACGAGGTGTACCTAATGATCAAGCTTGAGGCACTAGCTGAAGTTCAACGGGAACCGAAGCCCCAGGGGGCTTTTGAAGCTGTATTTAAAGAGATCCACACACGACTGCAGAAATGGGGTTCAGCAAATCCGAAGAAGTTCCAACTGATGCTACAACTGCGGCAGGGTAATCAAGTCAGTCAGCGTATTCACGAAACCATCGAGGATGATTGGAAAGAATCTTATGATTGGATCAAGTTGGGTCAACAGGAGGGCAAGTTAGCAAGTTTCCCAACCAATCTATTGCTTTCCATCATCCATGGACATCTGGAGGCAGTGATTCAACATAATATCCAGCACAATCTCTCCGAAAAAGAAGTAGCTGAAGTCGCTACAATTTCCTCTGAAATTCTCTGGCGCTATCTTTCACCCCAGTCCAAATCTCCTCAGTAAAAAATCCATGAAGAAGACTTTTAAAATCAATCAAACCGCCATCGAACTAGATCTTGAGCCGGACACCCCACTGCTTTGGGTATTACGGGATGAGGTTGGTTTAACCGGAACAAAGTTTGGTTGTGGGATTGCGCAATGCGGTGCTTGTACAGTTCATCTGGATGGCAAGCCTATACGCTCCTGCAGCCTCCCCTTTGAAGCAGTCCCAGAGAACGCTGAAATCAGGACCATTGAAGGACTGGGACAGAGTCGATTACATCCGGTTCAACAAGCCTGGCTGGAAGAACAAGTCCCTCAATGTGGATACTGTCAATCAGGACAGCTAATGGCTGCCGCTGCCTTGCTTCAAGACAACCCTCAACCCACAGACTCTCAGATTGATCAAGCGATGAGTAATATCTGTCGCTGTGGAACCTATCCACGAATCCGCAAGGCCATCAGACGAGCTGCAGAACTTCAAACACAGGAAGCTTGATGAGTTTAACAAGACGGGCTTTTCTTCACTCATCACTGTTGGTGACTGGGGGTTTGTTACTGGGCTGCACTTCAAATTCTCCACGAATCTTGAGTAGCCCCAAGGAAGCTGCAAATGAGTTGGGACTGTGGCTGAGAATTAGCACGGACAATCGGATCGGTTTTGTGGTGCCTTCCGTGGAGATGGGCCAGGGGGTTACTACTTCAATGCCCACGATCCTGGCAGAGGAACTGGATGTGGAGCCAGAGCAGATCGATATCGTCCTGGCTTCCGTCCACAAAGCGTATCGGCAGCAGGGGATGTTCACACAGGGAACTGGTGGCAGTACATCAATTGTGAAATGGTGGGGGCCCCTCAGTAAAACAGGTGCTGCTGCTCGAAGTATGCTTGTCCAGGCGGCTGCAAATCGCTGGCAGGTACCTCCAAACGAATGTCAAACCCAAGCCGGACAAGTCCTGCATGTTGATAGTGGAAGGAAGCTGAGTTACGGAGAATTGGCGGAAGCAGCTTCCAAGCTCGAGGTGCCTGAAGATCCACCTCGCAAAGATCCTTCGAAGTATCGACTCGTTGGTCAACCCCTAAAGCGCTTGGACGGTCTGGCTAAGGTCACAGGCCAGGCTCAGTTCGGGATTGATGTTAAAGTGCCCCGTATGCTCCACGCAACGGTGCGGCAGTCTCCCGTTTTTGAAGGTGAGGTTTTGCGTTATGAAGAATCCAGTGCTTTGGAAGTGAAAGGAGTTGTCAAAGTTGTCGAAATTCTCAACGGAGTAGCCGTTGTTGCAGAAAAATTCTGGCAGGCTAAAAAGGGTGCTGATGCCTTGCGCATTGAGTTTAGCGAAGGCAAGAGCCAGGGATTGGATGATCAGAAATTAGAGCAGCAGTTGACCGAGGTTCTGGATAATCTGGGAAAAACGGAAATTTCAGGAGAGAAGACCCTGGATGTTGAGTACTTCCTGCCCTATCTTGCCCATGCTACGATGGAACCGATGAACTGCACGGCTGATGTGCGTTCAGACCGCTGTGAGGTGTGGGTGCCGACCCAGTTTCCCGAAGTGGTCCGAGACAAGGCAGCTGAAATCACAGGATTGGAACCGGAGCAAGTGACGGTTCACACCACCTATTTGGGCGGAGGCTTTGGACGCAAAGGTTGGGACTTCGCAATTCAAGCGGTTCAGGCATCCAAAGCAGTTGGACGTCCGGTCAAGTTGATCTGGACCAGAGAGGAGGATACACAGCATGATTTCTATCGGCCGGCCTACAAAAGTCGCTTGCAGGTTCAGCTAGGTGAAGACGGATTCCCTAGTTCATGGAACCATCAACTGGCAGGTCCATCGGCTATCTCTGAATTTGCTTGGCAGTTTGTGGATACTAGAGCTGTGGGTAGTGCTTTGAAATGGATCGATTGGGATGTGACCTCCACGAAAGGAACCCAGCTGCCTTATGCGATCCCTGAGCACGAAATGGACTATGAGGTGGTTGAGCCCGGTATTCGTGTGGGCTTCTGGCGATCTGTTGGCAACTCTCATAATGCCTTTACCGTCGAAAGTGTACTGGATGAAGCCGCAAACCTTGTGGGTCGTGATCCACTGGAATATCGTTTGGCATTGTTAAACGACCAGCCACGTCATCGAACTGTGCTGAAGCGTGCTGCTAAGGAGGCCGGCTGGGGCGCTGAACTGCCAGAGGGGCATGCCAGAGGCATTGCTCTCCATGAGTCCTTTAAAAGTATTGTTGCCCAGGTTGTTGAAGTTTCTGTTGACGCAGGCACCGTTCGTGTTCATAAAGTTCATTGTGCGATTGACTGCGGACGATACGTCAACCCCAACATCATCCGCCAGCAATTGGAGGGAGCAGTGGTCTTCGGGCTCTCTGCTGCTCTCTACGAACAAATTTCCTTGAAGGATGGGGCTGTGGCTAACAGCAACTTCCATGATTATCGGGTCGCTCGCCTTTCGGAGTCTCCCGAAGTATTTGTGAGTATCATCGAAAATGATGAAGCTCCAGGTGGGGTTGGGGAACCAGGAGTGCCACCGATTGCTCCTGCGCTCTGTAACGCCATCTACACTGCAACTAGAAAACGAATTCGCCGATTGCCGGTTGCCACCCAACTTATCTGAAAAACCACGACCAGTTTATTGGTCCATAATTGAACAGGAGATGTTTCCATGCGCTATCTGCACACCATGCTTCGAGTGAAGGATCTCGATGAATCCGTTGCCTTTTACAAGCTGCTCGGTCTACAGGAAGTTCGACGACGTGACAGCGAAGCGGGCCGTTATACTCTTGTTTTCCTTGCTCCAGAGGGCCAAGAAGAAGCTCAGATTGAGCTGACCTACAACTGGGATGGTGACGAGGGCTTGCCCAATGACAGTCGACACTTTGGACACCTGGCCTATCAGGTTGAAAATATTTATGACAAGTGCCAGGAATTGATGGACAACGGCGTCTTGATCAATCGACCTCCTCGCTGTGGACGCATGGCCTTTGTTCGTTCTCCCGATAACGTTTCGATTGAACTGCTCCAGGCGGGAGAGGCCCTTTCTCCTGCTGAACCCTGGTCGAGTATGGAAAACACAGGGCACTGGTAAGAGTATTGTTTGATTGATGTTTTGAAGAATCGTTTCGTTAGAGCGATTCCCTACCAAACCAACATCAGATTGTTGGAGCAGCCAGTTGCTTTTGGCTTCCTGAGAAATCCAACTTGGGATTTTACCTGGCTGCTCTGTGGGTTGTGGCTATTGCCATTGGTCATCTTGCTGGATTGGGGAGAAGGACTAGAAACCTTCTTTCTGCTCTGCACATTGTTGTTCTGGCTCACGCACCGCTTCAGTTCTCTCCTGCTGGCTTTCACTTCCCCAAGTTATTCTTCTGTACGCCAAGCTCAGCCCCTGCGCTTTTTGGGTGTCCCCATTTTGGTGACTCTGTCTGTCTTCACCTGGCTTTATAGTCCTTGGCCGACTTGGACACTGGTGGAAAAAATCTTGGTTCTGGCAGTCATCGACTATGCCTGGGCGCTCTACCACTTTGCAATTCAGCACTACGGAGTGCTGCGGCTCTATCAGCTACGCAATCCAAGGCAACAAGAACTGTCGAGTTCACAGCAGCGAAATTGGTGTTTGCTGTTGGGAGGCGTC
>JACLAC010004173.1_pt1 | contig 10030 bp, 8 predicted proteins | sample 8027881 | NCBI WGS metagenome assembly JACLAC01 (sample SAMN15725517, study PRJNA655200) | protist metagenome | isolation source: fluorescence activated cell sorting (FACS) single amplified genomes of... | place: Spain: Blaines Bay Microbial Observatory, Mediterranean Sea | collected 2016-01-19 | reverse complement strand
TAATTGAACCTCAATGTCCCTGTCGGACCAGCTCACCCCATTGGGCTGGTCCGCAACGTTCGTTGGTAGCGAACGAAACAAATGTCATCGTTCGAGCGAAGCAAACACTATTTTGTCTGATTTTATTCATAATTCGATAAAACAAAAGACGGAAACAACACCTTTATCCTGCTGAAATCGCCATGCGAAAATATTTTCTGATTGCGGCTATTTGTATCTGTATGATATCTGCCCAGATGATTGTTAGTAGTGCGTCAATTCATGTGCAGATTTTCGAAGAGGGACTGACAGACTATAAAACAATTCCAAGTACCTTACTAGTCGAAACTGAAAACTTTGCTGAAGAGGCGTTTGCCTTTTTTCACATTCCACACCGATATGTTTACAGTGGTGTTCGCGCGGATCGACCAAAATTGTTGCTGGTTCGAGCTACTGGACAAATTGAGCTACCTGCAGGTGAACACCAATTTCTTATTCGGTCGTTAGGAAAATCACAGTTAAAAATCGACGACCAGATGCTGGCCCAGACGCCTCCAGCACGGCATCGTACCGATGGACAGGACTCGTTTCAATTCCAGCAACTTGATCTAGGGGACGATATTCGACGGCCATCTCCCGGTGTTTCTGAACAGTTAGCTACTTTCCAATCTCAGGGTAGCCTTCATCAAGTGGTTTTTGAATTCTTAGTGGGGGGTATCTTAGAACCGCCAGAGTCTGACTATAAAAAGGTGCTTCGTGCTGAGGTGAACGAAACCACAGTTAGTATTCAACTGAACGGAGACAAAAACTTTTATTTACTCACAACTAAGCCTGGGAATCTGCTATATACCGATAAGGTCTGGTGGGACTTTAAGCAACGTCGTGAGAATTACTACAGTCAGCTGGAAGCCAACCGGAGAAAGAATCAATGGCAACAATGGGAACCCTATTGGGATCATCGCCATGAGTACGCCAGAAGTTGGAGCCAAGAAAATCCTGCTCCCGAGCCAAGGCCGAATAACAATATCGCTCCCAATTCTAACCAGATTGATCAGTTCCTGATACCAGATTTGCATGACCTGATCACTGCAGGTGATTCAAATCACCCTTTGGATAATACTACATCTATCTCAGGACCAGGTCCAAACTTTCAGCAAACAGTACAGCCTATTATAGAAGCCAAGTGTAGCGCTTGCCATAGCGGAGAGAAAGCAGCAGGAGGCCTACGGCTGGATCTGCCTAGCACGGCGTGGTTTGAGGTATCTGGTAGTGGAACTGTTCCAATCATAGCTGGGAATGCCATCGATAGCGAACTGTTTCGCCGTATTACTATTGACGATGATTCCCAAAGAATGCCTCCCCCCAGTAGTGGCAAAGCTTTGACTGCAGAAGAAGTCGTGATATTTCGCAGATGGATTAATACTGGAGCTAAGCTGAATCGACCTATAGCCGCTAAGCCTTATCAACACAGTCAGCCTTTATCTGATTTGGCTTTTCTGAGAAAGGTCTATTATGATACTGTCGGCATTCCTCCCACCGAAATAGAAATCGAGCAGTTTCAAGCTGATCCTAGCAATAAACGTCGATCCAAGGTGATTACACAACTTTTACGGGATCCTAGATGGGCGGACCATTGGGTTTCCTATTGGCAGGAAGTCTTAGCTGAAAATCCAAATCTTATCAATGCTACACTGAACAATACAGGACCATTCCGATATTGGATTTACGAAACCCTGCTGGACAACAAACCGTTCGATGTCTTCGTGACAGAATTGCTGAGCATGGAAGGAGGAGTTTATGCTGGCGGACCGAAGGGATTTGGTCTTGCTTCGCAGAATGATGTACCCATGGCGGCCAAAGCCATTATTGTTTCCTCTGCCTTTCTCGGTATCAATATGAAATGTGCACGGTGCCACGATGCCCCTTTTCACCGGACAAAACAACGCGACTTGTTTGAGCTGGCAGCAATGCTTAAACAGGAAACAATCGAAGTTCCTACTTCCAGTAGCGTTGATCTAAGCAAGCTACCAAGTGGACGAAAACCTTTGATTGCGGTAACACTTCAGGTAGGCACAAAAGTAGAACCCCGATGGACACTGACTAACTTAGTCAATGATCCAGTTGCAGGAAGATTTTTACCGGCGAATCCCTCTTTACGCGAGCAACTGGCATTTCAAATAACACGACCAGAGAATCAACGTTTTTCAAAAGTGATTGTTAATCGAATTTGGGCGAGGCTGACTGGAGAAGGTTTAATTGAGCCAGTGGATGATTGGGAAGGCAAAAAGATCCACAACTCGGACCTACTGACTTGGTTAGCCAGTCAGTTTATCACCCACAATTACGATACAAAACACATTATTTCCCTGATTTTAAATAGTCGATTCTACCAAAGTGTCTCTAATGAGGCCAGCGAGCCCAGGCCTAAGTTTATAGCCCCTCAGCGTCGTTTACTAGGTGCAGAGCAAATTGTGGACAGTCTAGCTGCCGTCTTCGGAAAGAGACTAAGTACAGAACAACTCAGTCTTGACCTTGATATTTCAAGGGGACGCCAAAACGCTATCAACTTTGGCTTACCACACCGTAGTTGGCAGCTGACCAGCTTATCCAACGAGCGCGATCGACCCAGTTTAGCTTTGCCAGAAACACAATCTATTGTTGATGTCCTAGAGGAATTCGGCTGGCATGGCTCCCGCATGGAACCAAGAACCCGAACCAAGGTAGAATTGAATTTGACTCAGCCAGGTATACTGGCTAATGGAGTCTTCGCGCAGAAAATGACCACAATTACACCTGGGTCAGAAATGGAAAAATTAGTAGCTAAATCACCTACACTAGATCGACTGGTTCAATCAATTTTCCTACGGCTACTGACCCGGTATCCTACCGCAAACGAATTGATTGTTTGTAATAACCTCCTAAGGGATGGGTTTGAAGGCCGTGTTGTCGGGAAATTTGGAGAGGCAAGTAAAGCTAATGCCCTACCTAATCCAGCTAAATATGTCACCTGGTCAAATCACTTACAAGAAGAAGCCAACTCATTTATGGTTGACAAACAACGGCTTATTAAGAATGGCCCTACACCAAGTTCGGCCTTACAAAAACACTGGCGTGAGCGTTGTGAAGACTTATTATGGGCTCTCGTTAATTCACCAGAAATGGTTTTCTCACCCTAAAGGTGAAGTGAAAGGAAAAGAAAAACGTGCAACGACGTGATTTTTTGATTGCGGCTTCCACTGTTAGCCTAGCAACTATAGCTAATCCTATGCCAACTGTTTCTAAATGGGCTGATCTTCGAGGTAAAGCCCAACACTGCATTTTTATTTGGCTCGGTGGTGGCATGGCACAAATTGATACTTTCGATCCCAAGAAATTGGGAGACGCTAAGACAAACAAACCAGGTTCATACTATCCTTCGATTGATACTGCTGTATCCACAGTGCAAGTTTGTGAGCACCTGTCGAGTTTGGCTCCCTTGATGGATAGGGTGACGGCAGTTCGAAGTGTTCATCACGACGTGGTCGATGAACATGCGGCAGCAACAATCCGAGTCCATACAGGGCGCCGGACCTCTGGCACTATCCAATATCCGTCTGTGGGTTCAATTGTTGCTCATGAGTATGCTTCCACAAACAGTAATATCCCTGCCTACGTCTTGATCGGTTACCCTAACGTGGCACGTGGTCCAGGCTATCTTGGACCACGATATGGACATTTGTATTTGACTGATGTAGAGACGGGACCTGTAGCTCTAACCCCTTCCCCGCAGCTAACCGACTCGCGTCGCTTGCGTCGGCAAAAATTGATGCAAACTCTTCGTGGTTCAACCACAGCTGAAAATGCCAAGCAAATTCAAGAATATCATCAGATAATTGATCAAGCCGAAAAATTATCCTCCGGGTCGTTTATGAAAACATTTGATCTGACTTCAGAATCCACTCAAACGAGAGAATTGTACGGTGCAGACGTAACCACTGGGCTTGGGAAACGGTGTTTACTTGCCAGACGATTAATTGAATCAGGTGTTAGTTTTGTTGAGGTTTCACACAATCTGAATTTCCGCAATGGGACGGGATGGGACACACATTATAAAGGACAGATGAAACAACATTTACTAATTCGAGAATTAGATTTGGCTTTATCAGCTTTAATCACAGATTTGGAACAAAGGCATCTATTAGATCGCACGTTAATTGTAGTTGCCACTGAGTTTGGACGACCTGCTGGATTTGATAGTGGCGGCGGCCGTGGCCACCAGTCAACGGCATTTTCACTGGTTTTAGCCGGTGGGGGATTAAACCATCGAGGGGCATATGGCGTAACCGATGAACTGGCTACCGCCATCCTAGAAAACCCAGTCTCAGTACCTAATTTTCATGCAACTATATATGCAACCCTCGGTATCGACCCCTCTAAAATCCTCTATGACCAGCAAAACCGTCCCATCCCAATCACTGACGGCGGACAACCTATTCACCAATTACTGCTTTAGCTACTGTGACTCGGAAATAGGCGAGCGTAAATGTATAGTTTACATTCTGATCTTTTAAATTGATTTCTTGGATGTATTGACAACTTACCGATATCCCAGCAAAAGGTAGTTTGTACATGGAGCAATCAGGTAAGTATTAGCATATGTTTAATAACCTTGTTGGGATTGGTCAGTATTTGCCTGATACCCGGAACTGTTCCTTACTAAGAATTATATGCAACCGTGTCAGGCGACTCACCTTTGCTGAGGTATCATACAACTATAGCCAAGAAACTATATGTCCCTATCCAAAACAAGAGAGTGTAGCTTGAACTTACGGAGTGATTATGGATGGACTCCTTTGTTTACATATCTCAATAGTTTTGATAAAATGCCGTCAATCCTGTTTGATTACTGCTTAGGCTAAGTATTGCAAGTTATTAGTTGCTAGTCTCATCACATAAGCTAGGATTTTCACCCAAGTCATAATAATTTTAGCTGGAGCTTAAAGTGGAAATGCGGCCATGTCTGCATTTCCCATTTGTTTGTTGCTTGTTGGTCGTTAACTTAGTCCAAAGTACCACTCAAATTATTAGAACTGTAATAAAGGATAGCAATTTGGAGACAATTATCAGAAAAGTTTTAGAGAAAGAAGGTTAATTTATGGAACATCTTATTTCATCCAAGGATATGGCGAGGTTCGTCGCTTCCGGATACCTGAAATATGAAGATATGGTGCCTGAGGATCTATGTAAAGCGTGCCGCAAGGAGATGGAAAACAACAGAGGCTATCTGGCTGTAGGTGCGCCGTTTGAGGAAACATGGCCGAAGGATACTGCCTTGGGTGAGGCCTTTCGGCTACCGAAAGTAAAAGGACTTATTCATTCACTGATCGGACCAGAACCACTGTACGATCATCACGCTGCACACCTAGTAAGAGCGCATACAGCTAGAGGACCTAATACGCATCAGGACTCGGTAATAGACTTTCGCCAGAACTACTTCGACATTCAATTGTCCTTCTTTCCAGTCAACACAACCGACGAGATGGGTGGGACATTCTTGATACCAGGGTCGCATTTTCGAAATGTTCGGACGGGTGAGATCCGTGGATACCAGCATGTTGTCGGTAAGATCTGGGCCACTTGTCCCGTTGGCACTATCTACGTGTGGAATACGCGCGTCTGGCACGGAGGGCGAAGCAACCATACGGATCAAGACCGCTACATGTACAAGTTACGCCTAAACCCGACGAAACCACAGATTCGGAACTTCGATACGTCGGATATGCACGATCCGGAGATTGGGAGGATTCTAAATACACATCATGGTTGGGAAGGAAACGATCACCGATATGAGCTGATGAAACGTGTTGAACTTTGGCGGTATGTGTCCGATCAGCCTGACTACGATGTAGGAGAACGCTTCCTGCGACGACGCGAGTATCAACCACAAAAGGCGATAATGTAGCTAATTATTGTTGGAATTAATACTAGTTTAGATGCCCGACTTAATATTTAATATTCAGTCGGGCATCTTTGGTTTTAACTTCCAAACGCAAAAGATAAGCTTCCAAAACAGCATAGTGGCTTCCTCCCAGCGAGATCAACAAAAGTTATATGACTCATCTATGTTCATCTGAACTAGATTTCAGGCTGATGTGGGTAAATTCATTTCGTCTACATGTTGAAGGTGTTTAACCTATTAAAAAGACTCAAAATTTACAAATAATAAAATGTTAGACTGGGGGTGGATTGTTGAATTCAAGATATCAAAGGATGAGAACTGATTATCTTGTTTTAATGTGCCTATGGCTGGTTTACTGTTCGTCGATAGGTTTACCAGAATATCCTACTCTGAACGGTCATAAGAATGATACCTGGTTAACAGTCTGTAGTTCAGAGGGACAAAAGATTACAACTGCTAGTCGGGACAAAACAGCCAAGACTTGAAACACTCAGATGGGCAAATAACTTTTCACTCTCTAGGACTATGAGAATAAGTTCAATTCCTGTTGGTCGAAATTCGAACGGGAAACAAGAGGACTGTCTGTAATGATGGCACAGAAAAATTATGGAGAAAGATAAAATGAAAAAGTTTGCTTGCTACTTGTTATTATTCATTTTGATAAGCTGTGGTCGAGATGTTGTGTTGAGTAACCAAATAACTTTAGATTGTGTTCAGAGTCAGCCTACAGGTCATATCCCAGAAGACCTGTATCTTCTGGGTTCCATCCAGCAAACATCCCATTATCCACCCTTTACAAAAAAATTGACTGTTTGTGGTGTCACCCTTGTTGCTCATGATAATGTCAGCAACATGTTTATCATACATGATGGGATAGATATCGCCTTACAGCAAGAGTTGTTGACCAATTTATACCTTTATCGGACGGTGATTCCGATATTTCGGGGTGAGGATTGGCATCTTTCATCAACTGAAGAACGCCTAATGAATCAGACGAGAGGAGAGGAGAGGAGAGAATAGCATATGCGACATCATTATGGAAGACGTTTCGGGGCAGGTTACGGAAGTAATAGAGCATATCCTACATCATATAAGTGATGTGGGGCTGCATTATACAATGCCTAAAGAGTGGGGTTTATCTAATTCCTCAAGTCTCTATAAAATCACGCAAGAGGCCATCAAAAAAGGATATTACAAGGTAGATGATTATTCAGAAATTAAAGAAGTCGGAGTGAGAAACCGTGTGATATTGCAAGAATACACATACTGGGTCATCTACACAGCTTGGAATCTAAAGGAAACTTTTGGATCCAAGGAGAGTGAGTGGAGAATTCTAACAGCGGAGGAATTAGAATCAAAGTTACCAGAATCTCGTCAACTGTATGAGCGGACAATTCCAAAAGTAATAACATGTCCAAAAAAAGAGACGTTGAGCAAGTTTATTGAAGGCACTAATACTAAGCCTTAAGAGAGTGTTAGGTTATACTGCCAAGTATAAAGGACGATACCCGAATGAATAGCAATTTCCCTCCGACGGTTCAAAAACCGGCATTCAGCTTACTCCTATACTTCAATTTGGCAATACTTGCCAGCTGAAATCTAAAACCAAAGCCAAACACCCCATCTATTCTGGTTTGAACTAGATTTTAAACTGATGTGGTTGGGTTTATTTTGCTTCCATTATAGGTTCAGGATATTCTTCCACGTTAATAGTTCTAACACTAACACCATCTAAACTAGTAGCGTTGACATTTAGTACTATGCTGTGCTATTTTGAAATTGACATAGTCTACTAATATGAGGTTGTAATTTCTGATGACAACAATACTTTACTCCAGCACTTATGGAACTGATGATCCAACACGTGCAACATTGCCGTTTTTGGCTGCTCTTGGGGCAATTGAGGCTGGTTTTAAAGCACAATTATTATTGCAGGGGGAAGCTGCATTTTTAATGCTAGATCACCTTGTAGATCAGATTCATGGTGTGGGATGGCCTCCCTTGAGAGAAATCATTGAAGAGGTGTTCGAGCACAAAATCCCCATCTTCGTGTGAGGCGGATGTGCCGTAGCCCGTGGGGTTACAGAAGAAGATCTAGCCGATAAAAACGCAGAATTGATATCACCTACAAGAGGAGCAGAATTAACTGTAGAGGCTGATAAAATATTCAATTACTAATTTCCGAGAATCCTGTTCAACAAACCCCGATCAAACGCTTCAAGGTTGGGGTTCTTTTTCATGATTCGTTAGTAATGTTTCAACTCTATTTGTAGATGGTTCCAGTCGCAACAGCATCCGATTTAGCAACGTTGATCGTGTTTCCAGATATTGATCTGTTAACTTCAGCTCTTGTTTTCAGAGGATAAAAAATCAATGAATGCTAGTAGTTAAGCAACACGCACTGATATCTGCTCAAAAGAACACGTGTACAGGGTAACTAAGGTTCCTTGCATGGTTACTCTATACCCATCTACAAGATCAGCATAGGTTATGTTGACCCGATCCAATGTATACACAGAATATATTGTTTTTCTTAAGATAAACTTTCTACTAGGAAATTTGGTTGGTACAAAACGCCTACACTTTGGCGGCATTGATATGATTGACGTCTTTATCGCATTTAATAAGGGGGCATCATGAAAGTTACTCTGAAGGAACTTAAATTTGTAACTACCGAAGAAAAAGGGTATGTTTCTGCCCTGTATGCAGAGCCAGAAACAGTTGAGGCACTATTAGTACTTGGTCATGGAGCAGGTACGCATATGCAACATTCATTTATGCAAGATCTGAGTAACGCTTTGAACCAAGCAAAGATTGCCACTTTTCGATTTAACTATCCTTATTCGGAAAAGGGAGGTGGTATGGATGGAGAGAAAGTACGCTTGGCTACCGTGTGTGCAGCTGTGACTACTGCCAATAATGAAGTTCAAGAACTGCCTATCTTCGCTGGGGGGCATTCTATGAGTGGGCGAATGGTTTCCATGGCTTGTGCCCAAGGGAAAATGGATCAACTGAAGGGAATTATACTTTTTGCTTTCCCACTTTATTCAAGTAAACCAAGTACTGAACGTGCTGAACATCTAAATTCTGTTATTGCTCCAATGCTATTTCTTTCCGGTCAACGCGATAAAATGGCCAATCTAAAATTATTACGACCAGTAGTAGAAGGATTAGGTCAGGCAACTTTACACATCATAGACACCGCCGACCACAGTTTCAAAACATTAAAACGGAGAAACACGGACGAACCAGTAATGAACGAATTGGCTCGTATCTCAGCAAGTTGGATGTTAGAAAAAACGTAAACGAATTAAACTCTACAAGTGGAGTGCAATGGATTTCACCTATGAATGAATGGCAAATATTGCGTATCTTAATCTGCTTAATTATATTTAGTGTTACTGTACGAACACCGACTCAATAAAATTCAAACTTGACATCAATTGGTGCAGCAGAAATAGTTGAGGAGGTATTTGCTGATGAGGTAGATCAAATTCTATTGCTGTCAAAGCTAGAGCAGCAAATGATCTCTACCACGCCACCATACTCTTATACAGACTATGTTACTTTCGCTTTGTTAGCCTCGGGGTTGACTGGGGGTCAACTAGATGGACCAAAGCAAAAAATAGACCAGCTGATCGGTCAACTAACGAATGAGCTAGAGCTACGACAAGTATCGGAAAATGTAGTCTCACGTTCTAATCATATCCTTCAGTTGCTCCATACCTTTGTTTTTGAAAAGTACGACCCAGCTCAAAATCGCATTAATGGTATCCTTAATCAAAAAACATTCAACTGTGTATCATCAGCGGTATTTTATGCTGTTGCTTGTCGGAAGTTTGATATTCATATTACTGGTGTAGTAACGGCTGACCATTCTCTTGCGCAACTCAAGCTATCCGAGACAGCAAAATTTGACATCGAAACAACCATCAGCTCCGGTTTCGATCCATCAAGCAAAACGGGCATTTTGGATCAGTTTGGCCAACTAACAGGCTTTGCTTATGTAAGCTCCAAAAATTATCGTCAACGGAAGGAAGTTGGCGATCGACAAATGTTGGCTCTAATTTTTTCTAACCGATATGATCAATTAACCAAAGAAGGTAAACTAAA
>JACLAC010020306.1_pt1 | contig 10031 bp, 6 predicted proteins | sample 8027881 | NCBI WGS metagenome assembly JACLAC01 (sample SAMN15725517, study PRJNA655200) | protist metagenome | isolation source: fluorescence activated cell sorting (FACS) single amplified genomes of... | place: Spain: Blaines Bay Microbial Observatory, Mediterranean Sea | collected 2016-01-19 | reverse complement strand
CCCGCTCTGCTTCGGCGATGATTTCATCAAAAGACTGATCCAAAAACTCATTCCGGCAGGCCTGTTCAATTCCAGGCCGCAAGGCCTCTCCGTACTTTAGGAAAAGGAGTTCATCGACTAACTCCCTTTGGACGTCAAGATTTCGCAACGCCTCTCGGATGACTTCCGATGCATTGTTGAACATACCACTTGCAACTTTATCGTGGACCAACTCCATGAGTTGGGGTGTTAGGGATACATTCATCGTTGGCATAAATCACCTCATAGGTAATCGCATCTGGGAGTAATTATAACAAAATACATGCAAACATTGCCATCTCAAGTTGCCAAAATCAAAGGTGTTTTGTTAGAGGGACTGGCTTCAAAAAGGCGCCTGGTGCCAGGTCGTGTCCAGTGAAAACCTGGCGCCACGCTTAATCCAATTGCTTGGCTTGATAGATTTTTACACAATTCCTCCCGCTCGCCTTCGCCTCGTATAATGCATGATCCGCTTGCTTCAACAAGGTGTGAGCATGATTGTTTTGTGCATGATTGCATGATACACCGATACTCACCGTCACCTGCAGACACTTCCCCTCAAATTCAAATGGTATTTGCCGGCAATTGGTTCGTACCTTTTGGGCTAAAGAAAGTCCTCCATCACAAGGAGTTTGAGGAAGTAGGGCCAGGAACTCTTCACCACCGTATCGAAACAGATAATCAGTTTTTCGAACCGCGAGTTTCAATCGACTCGCGAATTCGGTGAGCACGTAATCTCCACATAAATGCCCGTGTAGGTCGTTCACTTTCTTGAAAAAGTCGAGATCAAGGAGGAGGCAAACCAAATCCGTGCCATAGCGGTTGGAACGATGGAATTCCCGCTCGAGGACCTCCTCCATGTAGCGTCGATTGTATAGACCCGTCAGCTGGTCGCGCCTGGAAAGCTCAATGGTCTTCTGTACCGAGTTTCCGACTTCTTCCCGGAATCTATACTTCGCCAGGGCTGTGTTCATCGCGGAGATTAAATGCTCTCTGGTCGCCATATTCTTCTTGATGTAGTCACAGGCCCCACCACGGAACAAATTGGCAGCAATTTGCTCATTGCCTTTGCCGGTCAATACGATCAAGGGGATCCTAATGCTTTGGCTCTTTATATGGTTCAAAAAATCCATCCCGGTTCCATCCGGCAATTCGGTTTCCATGAGAATGATATCGAATTCCCTCTGATCAAGCAGGTTGACGGCTTCTTCCATGGTAACCGCACGTGTTAAATGGACATGTTCCAAAGAACTGAATATTTCCTCCAAAAATAGGAAATAATCCGAATCTTCCAGGGACAAGACCTCCAATTCAGTGTGGCCGGGTACCTTTGAAGCATAACCATCATGGAAAATCTTATCATTGAAATCCAGCTTTTGGAACATTTTTACCACTTGGGAAATCATGTGTCCGGAGTTCTGGACACTGGTAAGCAACTCCCTGGCTTCGACCGGAAGATGCTCGGTCTGGTAAAGTTTCCTGATATCTTCCAAGAGGCTCATCAGAGGTTGATCAAGCTCCTGCGCTGCAGAACCGGTGAGCTGAAGAAGGATCTTCAGCCGTTCCTCTTCAACCAATGCCTCTTGTTGCTCTCTTATTTTTCTATTGGCCTCCTTGAGTTCCTCGTTTTGGTTTAGTATCATTTTTCTCTGCCGATCCAAATCCACGAATACCTTGACTTTGCTTCTTAAAATAGTAGGGTCCAACGGTTTGGAAATATAGTCCACTCCACCGGCTTGGTAACCTTTGAAAACAAAACTCTCATCTTTACTTATCGCCGTTACAAAAATGATAGGTACATGCTTTGTCTTTTTGCGTTTCCTCATCAATGTTGCAGTCTCAAAACCATCCATATCAGGCATTTGCACATCAAGCAGCAAAACAGCAAAGTCATATTGAAGGAGGATGCCCAGAGCCTCATTTCCCGATCGAGCCTTAAATATTTCAAGATCCATGTCACCAAGAATGGCCTCTAGGGATATGAGATTGGCCTCTTTGTCATCAACTATGAGAATTCTCGGACGTTCCTTTTCTTTCACTTTCTCATCCCTTCATTATTTAATTGGATTTGGTTTAATAATTGGGAGATTTGATCTAATGGAAGGACGTAATCAGGAGTGAAGGTTTCCAGCGCCTTTCGAGGCATAAAACCAAAATCTGCCGTCTCGGGGTCTTGAACCACCGTTAGACCACCCGAGTCCTTTATCGCCCTCAGGCCCTGGCTCCCATCCTTGCTGGCTCCGGTCAGCAATACTCCCACCACCTGCATGCCTAGGGCAAAAGCGGCCGTTTCGAATAGGACGTCAATGCTGGGTCGAGCTAAATTGACCTTGGCCTCGATTGAAAGTGACAAACTGAAATCTTCTTCAACCAATAAATGATAGTCAGGTGGAGCAAAATATATGTGGTGGTCAACAATCCGTTCTTTATCATCAGCCTGTTTGATGGTGAAACAGAAATCCTTCAGATAATAACCTATTAAAGAGTCATCGATTTGGGAGGGTATATGCTGGACTATCAGGATCGGAAGGTGGAATTGAGAAACCAGGCCTCTCAAAATGGTTTCCATGGCCGACATACCACCTGCGGACGTGCCGATTACTATCGCCTTGATTTGAACAGTTGGAAGTAACCATCTCATCTCGATTCCAATTGGTATATTTTTACCCTGGGATCAATGTCATGGAAAGCATCTGAGTATCTGGAGACACGGATGGTCTCTTTGCCTCCGAGACAAAGATACCCGTTCTGTTCGTTGAGGCTATCGACAAAAAGCTTGATCACGCGATCTTGCAGCTCCCTTTCAAAATAAATCAGGACATTACGGCAAATAATCAGATCAAACCGTCCAAAAATACTGTCAATGGCCAAATTGTGATTGGAAAAGAGAATATTCTTTTTCAAGGAGGGGTCGAGTTGGGCGAATTCATACCTGGCATTGTAATATTCACTAAACGAACGGCTTCCACCTGACTTATTGTAATTGGCTGTGTATTGCTGCATGAGTTTAGCAGGATAAATCCCGCTTTTGGCTTTTTGAAGGACATGGTCATCTATATCGGTTGCATAAATCTGACATTTTTCATATAACTCTTCCTCCTTCAGGAGAATAGCCAATGAGTAGGCCTCCTCACCAGTTGAACAGCCCGCGTGCCAGATTTTAGTGAAGGGTTGAGCTTTCAGTTTTGGCAACACGAGATTTTTGAGGGCTTTATAAAAGGGGGGATCACGGAACATGCTCGTGACATTGATAGATAGCCTATTGAGGAGTTGCTTGAATATTTCTTGTTGATAAAGAATTCGATGCTGAAGATCAGAAATGGAGGAATACTGCATATCAGAAATAAACCCGATAATCCTCCTCCTGAGGGACGCTTTCGAGTAACATCTAAAGTCATAACCATACTTCTGATAAATACCTTCCAACAACAGATTTAGTTCTATGGTCTCGTTTCTTTGGGTGTTCATCAGTAAAGCCAGACCCTCATCATGGAAAGGAGCTTCTCGGTATTAACCGGTTTAGCCAGGTAATCATTGGCACCGGCTTCAATACATTTTTGCCGATCACCTCTCATGGCTTTGGCCGTGAGGGCAATAATGGGTAGGTTTTTATTCCGACTATCTTCTCGAATCTTCACGATAGCTTCATAGCCATCCATTTCCGGCATCATGATGTCCATTAGAACGAGATCAATATCAGGATTTTCTCCCACCATCCGGACCCCGATCAAGCCATTCTTCGCTTCAATGATCTCCATCCCCGTTTCTTCCAATACACTGCTGATGGCGTACACATTGCGCATGTCATCGTCAACCACGAGTATTTTCTTTCCTTCAAATACGGATTCACGATCGTGAAGCAGGCGGATCATTTTGCGTTTAAAGGCAGGCAAATTCGCTTCCACCTGGTGCAGGAATAGGGCCGTTTCATCAACCAGCCTCTCTGCCGACTTGACGCCTTTGATGATCGTTTTCTCCGTGTATTCATTAATAAGGGCTAATTCTTTCCGAGTCAGGTCTTTGCCTGTGTAAACGATAACAGGCATCTCCTGTATGAGTTCACTCAGCCTGGTAAGAAGCTCGACACCAGTCATGTCCGGAAGCCCGATGTCAAGGATGATGCAATCATAAACTCGGCTCTTGACGGCTTCCAAGGCCTCGCCCCCTGTCTTGGCTTCAGTGATATGAACATTACCATTACCAATTAATTCCAATATGGCTTTCCTCTGGCGGGGATCATCCTCAACGACCAGCACCTCTTTGATATCTCTTGAAATCACGTATTCAATCTTTTCGAAGGCATCGTTCAACATGGATATACTGACAGGCTTCGTCAAAAATCCAACAGCCCCCATTTTCCTGGCTTCAATATGTCGGTCACTTGCTGAAATAAAGTGAACTGGGATGTGACGGGTAGATGCTCCTTCTTTAAGTCGGGTCATCACCGACCAGCCATCCATGCCAGGCAACTCAATATCCAGGATGATGGCATCGGGCTTATAATATTCGGCAAAATGGAGACCCGTCTCTCCATCTCCCGCAATTAGGACCTTGAACCCATTCTCTCGTGAAAGATCACAGAGTATTTTGGCGAACCTGGGGTCGTTCTCTATAATCAGGATACTCTTATCTCCCTTTTCAAGGTTATTGCGATCATCGGGAATAAAGCCAACTTCCGGATCTGGTTTTTTTCCTGGTCTCTCCGTTTGGGAAGTTCCGGGTTCGGGGTCCGGAGGTTCAGAAACAGGTTCATCCGGGGTCTCCGGAAGTAAAATACGGAATTCGCTTCCCTTCCCAGCTTCGCTTATCACCTGAATCACGCCACCCAACAATTTGGTCAGTTCGCGCGAAATGGATAGACCCAGTCCCGATCCACCGTACTTTCTGCTTGTGGTTCCGTCTCCTTGGTGAAAGGGTTCAAACAACTGGTTCTGCTTGTCAATGGGAATCCCAATGCCTGTATCCTTACATGAGAAGACCAAGGTTCGTTTCGGGTCAAGACCAGTATCCTTGATATTCTCATTTCCGAGACGTTTGATAGAAATGGTAATACCTCCATTTGAAGTGAACTTCAAGGCATTTGAAATAAAATTCTTGAGGATCTGTACCAATCTCTGATGGTCGGTTTGGATGTAGGAGGGGATATCCGGACCGTAGTCGATTCGGAAAAAAAGGTTTTTATCTTGGGCATGAGGCCTGAAGTCACGATCCAATCGAGAGCCCAGCTCCTGGATTTTAACTCTTTCAACATTGAGGTCCATTTTTCCGGATTCCACTTTCGAGAGGTCCAGAATTTCGTTGATGAGATCGAGGAGCTCGGAACCCGACAGGTGAATCGTTTGCGAATATTCCTGTTGTCTGGGAGTTAAATTATCCTCCTTGTTCTCTGATAAGAGCTTGGATAAAAGTAGGATGCTGTTGAGCGGAGTTCTGAGTTCGTGAGACATGTTAGCCAGAAACTCGGTCTTGTATTTGGATGTTAGTTCCAAATCCCGCGCCTTTTCTTCGATCAACTTACGATTATGCTCGATCTCGAGGTTTTGTTCTTGAATAGCATTCTTTTGTTCTTCGAGGATCTCGGTTTGTTCTTCCAATTCCTCGTTGGTCTGACGAAGTTCCTCCTGTTGATGTTGTAACAACGATTCTGATTCCATCAATTCGGTTTTCTGTTTTTCGAGAGACAGGTTGGCTTCCTTCAACTCCTCCTGCTGATGTTTTAAATTCTTCGCCTGTTCCTGGGTCTTGGTAAGCAAGGCCTTCATTTTCTGGCTCGATTTGGCCGAATAAAGCGCCGTCGCGACACTCTCAGCGATCAGATCGAGGAATCCCAGGTCATGGTCATCGAATAAGTGAAAGCTACCAATCTCAATCACACCAAGGAATTGATCCCGGTACAAGATCGGATAAACCAGAATGGATGCTGGAGATGAACTACCCAATCCAGAAGTGATGTGGACATAATCATCCGGCATCTCCGTTATAATTATCGGTTTCTTTTCCTTGGCCGCTTGACCAACTAATCCGTCTCCTATCCCGTAGCAATTAGAAAGGGTCTTGCGACGCTGATAAGCATAGCTTGTTTTCAGCTCAAGAACACCATCCTCATTCAAGAGAAAAAATGCAGCAACATGGGCATCCAGGTACCTGACAAGGAAAGTGAGTGTTGTATCGCATACCCTTTCAATTGTATTTATCCTCCCCAAGAGCTGGTTCAAGTTGTTTTGGCCCGTTTTCTGCCTGGTATTGAGTTCATTCTCCTCCGTTGTCTGTTTTAGCTGTTCAGTCATTTTCAAAAGGGCGTGACCCAATTCATCCTTGTCTGATAAGGGCTCCAGGGTGGTTTTGTAATTTCCCTGGGAAATAGTGTTTACCTGGCTGGTGACTGACTTCATGGTGGTTATCATCTTTTGGACGGATGCGTAGACGCCTGTCAATGAGGACAATTCCCGATCATCGTTTTCAAGAATGCCCAGGGAAACTTTGGATGTGATTTCTGCAAGGGTATTCGGTTCATGGCCCAACTGCCCCATCAACGTTTTTACAGTGAAGAAGGCGATGAATCCGCCCATAAATATGGCGATCAGACTCCCAAAAACTGTGCTCATGATAGTCATCACGGACCTTTTTTCGCTTTCCATAGATCTGTGACTCAGTAATCGTTCCTCCTCCAGAACGATTTCACCAATAACCTCGCGCATTTTGTCCATCAACTGTTTGCCCTGAGCTGTCTTGAGAGCTTTTGAAACACTCTCGATGGTTTTAGGATGTTGATTGACTTTTCTGCGCGCGGACATCTCAGGGATCGCAACTTTTTGTTGCCATTGAAGAACTAAATCCTTGAAGTGACCGATTTCATCATCGCGGATTCCTGCGGACCTGTAATCCATACCTGTAAATTCGTCAAAGTGTAGGGCAAATTTCTCGATCCCACGGATATAACGATCAAGCGATTCTTCATCTCCTGTTAACAAAAATTCCTTAAAACCTGCTTCCTGGTTAAAAAGATCGAAAGTCAAATCGTGAATGATTTCCGAGTCCATGGCGTTTTTTGAGCCGTCAATTTTGCCATGCAGGATATCGAGGGTTTTCCAGACCTCAACGAGAATTTTCCTTCCGACGCCTCGAGAAGACAACTTTCTTAGCTCAGCCCAAGCCAGCTGACCCCTCTGGACCTCCTCTCGAATCTCGATTTCCGGTTCCGCCACTGTTTTAAGCCATTTATCCTTGAACGTCTCCAGTTTAGCCCAGCGAGGGCCCTGAACGGGGTTATCTGTTGTCAGTTCTTTTCCCATTTGGATCTCAGCTTCGATGGCATTTTTCCCTGCCTCAAAGGGTTCCAGGAACTCCTTACTGCCAGTCACCAGATAACCCCTCATGCCCGTTTCCATATCAATTAGAAACCCCATGCTGTGTTCGGCAGTTCGAATCACTTCATAGGTGTGATCCAACCACCGGGACACCTCAATCAGTTTTTTTAGCTCATAATAAACGATCCCGGACATCAGGGTCGTGATGGCAAGAATAGACCCATAACCCAGAACAAGTTTTGTGCGAAACCTCATCGATCCACTCCCCTTCCAAAATGATGAGGCCAGACCTTTAAGGAAGTCCTTTGATATCCTGAAATCATTTGGAATGTGAAATATGAGATATTTTCGTAAATACCCTTGGGTTGGTTGCAAGCCTCAACCCGATTTTGGGCCTTTGAAATTTAATAAGAATTTCCTGTTTTTTTGGATTGGAAACGAGGGGATTGGAAACGAGGGGATTGGAAACGAGGGGATTGGAAACAAGAGATGGGAAATTAGTGGATTTGGAAAAGATGTTTTTTGATCTTTGTATAAATCCATAAATATTCTGAAATCACTCAGAATCTGAAACGTTAGATCTATTCTAACAAACTTTTCAAGTAGGTGATAGGATTGAAATCCAATTTTGTGCCAGAGACATGAAAAAGGGTTTCCTCGTCAAGCCTTGGTCCACAAAATCATGGTGCATCGCATCCACACGAACTGCTCTTTCTAGGGACAATCCGGTCCTTATCTCAGGGAAAGAGTTAAAAAAAAACGAGAGCTTGATCAGATTGAACACGAAACCGTGCTTGTAGTTCTAAGGACCGGAATTGTCCACGGGAACCGGCTCCAACACGACCGGAGTTGGACCGCCTTTGGCGACTGGGACCGAAGTTGGCACATAGGTAACTTTCACGATGACGGTAAGGACGATATCTTTCGCTTTCGGGAGCTACAGTCTTCACGGCCTTCATCCCATAAACGAGAAACTTTTGCTTTCACATTCTGACCTTTATGAATCCGTTCAAAACCAAAATAGGTCAAGTCGGGCCTGGGTTCATCAATTCATCCCGATCTTGAATCAAAACCTACTTAACCGTCCAATCTAAGCAGAATAATAGAAAAAAAATCAGGTGCACGCCTGGATGGGATTTGGAGGCGGCGTACGAGGCAACCCTCCCGGCTGGAGAAACACAGCCCAACGGGCCTAGTTGGTTGGGAGTGGTCAGGAATTTGAAAGTATTCCCGTGAAATCGTTCATTGCCGTAATCTAAATTCTGGCAACAACCCTGAGGAGGTAAAACGTGTTTGTTTTTTCTTTGATGATTTTGGCATTTTCCAATCCCGAGGTTCCCGTTTCAAATCTGAAAATAATGATGATAACAACGCCCAATTCGGCCGAATTAGAAGTCTTCATTCGCAACCCCTTTGATGTATCACTGCAAGTGGAAGAGTTGGTGATCGATATTCCTGGATTTTTGGAGTTTACCTTTGACAAGGGAATGTTTATGGCCAATCTCGCACATCTTTCCCGTGTCGAAATGGAGATCAGCGAGGAGGGCGAACGCCTCAGGATGGAGTTCCAGGATGAGTTCAGGTTCTTGGGGGCAAAAAAAGAAATGTCGCTTGAGCTGGGCCAATTTATAGGAGCTCCGGAAATGGCCCGGGAGTTGGAGGCCGAGGTGAGGATGAAAGCCTCCAAGGGTGCGTGGCGGCCGGTTCCCTTTCGACTTGCATACGCCGAGCCCATGTTACATTCCCAAAGCCAAAACACCGCCTACCAAATTAAACAGAAAACCTTCGCTGCGGATTCATACGGCGGTGGCGGCACCCGTGCACCGGATTGTGACACTATTATTGATTCAATAGTATTACCCTGCTCTCCTTATGCTATCACCTATTGTCCAACCAGCGGATGCTCCTCGAATCAGAGTTGCCAAAGGGGTGGTTCTGGCGAGTATATTTCTTACAATTTCTCAAGATCCGTCTATATCCCAGGATGTAGTTGTTTTTATTCGAAAAAATAAACCCCAGCTTGGCAAACCAGAGGAGCATGGCCTCTAACCGACAAGCGATCCGTCGTCATGGATGCCAAGCTTCGCAAGACCAGATTCCTGTTGGTCTTTATTGGGAGAGGAGGGGTCAGACCCCGGGGGAGAGCTTGCCGGGATCTGTGCGGAGGCCGCCGAGTAATCGGCGGTCCTACCCCGACTCATACACTAATCCGGAAAGGTCTTCCACATGGGTCATCGCAGAGCGTTTGATCTTCCTTCCGGATTAGTGCCCAATTAGTGGAAATTAGTGGTTTGCCTGCCTGGGAAACCCCGACTTACTTCTGAGTCAGGTAGAAATTTTGCCCTTTTCAAGCAGCGCAAGCCTATTTTCAGGGCTCGAACAGCTTTATTTGTGTGCAGAATGCTATTTTTGTGTGCCAAAACGGCATTTTTGGTGTGCAGAACCCCTTTTACTCACTGCATTCCATGATTTTTTACCTGCTCTGTCCCACTCGTTAACGTAAGTAGACCATTTTCTTCTTGCAGAATGCCTTTTTCTCCTTGCAGAGGCCCTTTTTCGACCTGTTTTCCCGGATTTCGGGATCGCATCCCAAAAAATGGTTTACGCAATATTGCAGGAGGGAAATCCCAATCAAATGGTGTCACCAAATATAATTAGAAACTTTAAAATGGGGGAATATCGCTATACCAATTATTTTTGTTTCCC
>JACLAC010023985.1_pt1 | contig 10032 bp, 10 predicted proteins | sample 8027881 | NCBI WGS metagenome assembly JACLAC01 (sample SAMN15725517, study PRJNA655200) | protist metagenome | isolation source: fluorescence activated cell sorting (FACS) single amplified genomes of... | place: Spain: Blaines Bay Microbial Observatory, Mediterranean Sea | collected 2016-01-19 | reverse complement strand
CATATGGCTTTCGGTGAGTGGGACACTTGCGTCCGCGTAGTTGCAGGCACAGTGAGCATATTCTGGGAAACTTGCCGCACCGTCCAAGCACCACTGAAAAGTGTGAGAGGTGCTGGACAAAGCGCTTGCTTAGTGGACGCAGATGATGCAGCGGCGTGTAATTTTCGTTGAGAAGGTGGGCATGCTTCAGGATGTTGACAGTATTAAAACTAAAAGTTGACGGTTGCTTCCCACTTCATGTTTAATGTCTGTGCTAACGATGCATTCCCACAACATTGTTGCCCCATGCCCATTTTTAAAGTTCGGTGCTAACCCTCCTTGTTGCATGCCAGCGGTGCAGTGCGGGAGCGATACGCGTGCACCACGTTCCACGACAATGTGTTGATCCAGTGTGCATCGTTTCACTGCGTAAGCATAATGAGATCGTGGGTGCAGCATTTGGGAAATGTTGGCATCAGGACGCTTGCATGTGCAAGACCGTAAGGGTGAACGTTTCGGATATCGAGTTGCATACGGTTTTCCTTCGTTAAGAAAGTGTGCATGCCGCAGGAGGTTGGCATTAGCAGAGTCAGTAGTAGTACTCGTTTAACACTCAGTATGACTTAATCGTTCGCTTGACGACTACTTCCCACACAGTTGCTGCCCTATGTGCGTGTTCGAAGTTCGGTGCTCGCCATAAAGTGCATGCCAGCAGCGCAATGCGGAAGCGAGACGCGCTCATGTGTGCACAACGTTACACGAGCAGTAGTTTATCAACGTGTGAATAGTTTCACAACGTAAACCTAGGGAACTGGTTGGGTGTAACATGTGTTGGCAAGACCGTGAGGGTGGAAGTTTCGGCGATCGAGTGTCAGACGGTGCTCTGTGAGTGGGACACTTGCGTCGTTCATCGTTTGTTTAAAGTCTAGTTGCTTTAGTTGTTCTCCCCTTGCTATGAAGAAGTGGGCGTGCTTCAGGATGTTGGCACTATGGCAGTTCATGCTAGTACTCGTGTGTAAAGCAGTGTGACGTAATCGTTACGTTGCGTTTTGCTTCCCACCGCATCGCTTCACGATGCATGCGTTTTCAGTTCGGTGCTAGCAATCACTGTCATGTCAGCTGTGCAGTGTGGAAGCGATACGTGCTCATGTGGGCACCACTTTCCACTATAACTCGTTGATCAAAAAAGTGTGATTAGTTTCATCGCGTAAGCGTCAGGAGATGTTGGGTGCAGCATGTGTTGGTAAGACAGTGAGGGTGGAAGTGTCGGATATCGAGTTCCATACGGTGTTCTGTGAGTGGGGCACTTGCGTACTTTATAGCTTAAGTGTGTAACGTGTAGTTGTTTATGTTTGTTCACATGTGCTGAGAACGTGGGCGTGCTTCAGGATGTTTGCACTCTTCAAGTTCATAGTAGTACTAGGTTGCAGAGCCGTGCGACTTACTCGTCAAGTTGAGTAGTGCTTCCCACAGCATTGCTGCCCGATGCATGTTCTTTATGTCGGTGCTATACATAGCTTGCATGCCAGCGGTGCAATGCGGAAGCGACACGCGCTCGTGTGGGCACACCGTTCCACTAGCAGTATGTGAGCCAATGCGAATAGCTTCACAGCTTAAGCGTAAGGAATAGTAAGTGCAGCATGCATGGGCAAGGCCGTGCGGGTGGACGTCTCAGGTATTGAGGTTCGTACGGTGCTCTGTGCGTGGGGCACGTGCGTCTGTTGTTGTGCCTGTTTTAATGTGTAATGTCATGTGTGTTCCGATTCTTGCTGCTGAGGAAGTGGGCGTGCTTCAGGATGGTGGCACGAGTCGAGTTCATAGCAGTACTGTTATGTAAAAGCAGTGTGGCTTACGCGTTAAGTTGCGTATTACGTCTAGCAACAGGGCTGCCCTATGCAGTGTTTGCATGTCGGTGCGAACCGTCTCTTTCATACCAGCTGTGCAATGCGGAAGCGATGCGCGCTCATGTGGGTCCCACGTTCCACTGGCAGTAGTTGATACACTGTGCGTCGTTTCGCAGCCGAAACGTAAGGAAAGGCTGTGTGCAACATGTGTTGGCAAGACCGTGAGGATGGAAGTTTCGGAAATCGAGTTTCATACTGTTTTCTGTGAGTGGGGCACATCCGTCGTGTATCGCTTTAGTTTGCCTCCTACTAGTAGTTGTGCTGTTGTCGCATGTGGTTTGAGAAAGTGGCAGTGCTTCAGGCTGTTGGCACCATTCGAGTTCAGACTAGTACTCGTTGTAACGAAAGCAGTACGCGTAAACGTAAGGAAGCGGTTTGGTGCAGCATGCACCGACAAGGCAGTGAGGGTGGCTGCTTCATATGACGAGTTTCAGAATGTGTTCTGTGCGTGGGACACTTGCGTCGTTTATATGTTTAGTGTAGTTGTAATGCTAGCTATGCTCGTGTTGTCCTTTTGTTTGAGAAAGCGGGCGTGCTGCAGGCGGTTGGCACTAGTAGAGTGCATAGCAGTACGTGTTTAAGCATCAGTGTGACGTAACCGCTAGGTTGCGTAGTACGTATCACAGCATTGCTGCCCTATGGCGTGTTTGAATGTCGGCGTGAACCATCGATTGAATGCCAGGTGTGCAATGCGGAAGCAATACGCGCTCATGTGGGCACCACTTTCCACTAGCAGTTGTTGATACAATGTGAATCTGTTCACATCCTAAACGTAAGGAAATGTTGGGTGCAACATGCATTGGCAAGCCCGTGAGGGTGGAAGCTTCGGATATCGAGTTTCCTGCGGCTTTCTGTGAGTGGGACAGTTGCGTAAGTTATGTTTAGTGTATGCTTAAACTTGTAGTTGTGTTATGTGTTCTCCTTGTTTGTTGAGAAAGTGGACGTGCTTCAGGATGCTGGGACTATTAGAGTTCAGCTTAGTACTCGTCCAAAAAGCAGTGTGACTTAATCGTTAAGTTGCGTATTACTTCCAACCGCACTGCTGCCCGATGCATGTTCTGAATTTCGGCGCTAACCATCACGCTCATGCCAGCTGTGCAATGCGGAAGCGATACGCGCTCATGTGAGCACAACTTTCCACTATCATTCGTTGATCCAAAATGTGAATAGCTTCACATCTTAAGCGTAAGGAAAATGTTGGGTGCAACGTGCATTGACAAGACCGTGCGGGTGAATGTTTCGGATATCGAGTTTCATGCGGTGTTCTGTGAGTGGGGCTACGTGCGTCTTTATGCGTGTTTAATTATGTTTCAATTATGTGTTTTCCTGTTCTCCTGCTTTTGTGCAGAAAGTGGGCGTGCTTCAGGATGTTGGCACTATTCGAATTAATACTCGTACTCGTCTAAAGATCAGTGTGACTTAATAGTTGAGTTGCGTATTACTTCCAACAGCATTGCTGTCCGGTGCAGGTGTTGCATTTCCGGCGCTAACCAGCACTTTCATGCCAGCTGTGCAATGCGGAAGCGATACGCGCTCATGTGGGCACCACTTGTCCACTATCATTCGTTGATCCAATGTGAGCATTCTCACATCGTAAGCTTAAGGAAAAGGTTGGGTGCAACATGCGTTGGCAAGACTGTGATGGTGGACGTTTCGGAGCTCGAGTTTCATACGGTTTCTGTGCGTGGGAAACTTGCACCGTGTATAGTCTCATTCTATGTTTAGTTGTATGTAGTGTCAGTTTTCTCGTGTGTTGAGAAAGGTGGGCGTGCTTCAGGATGTTGGCACTGTTCGAGTTCATAGTAGTACTCGTTTAAACAGCAGTGTCACTTAATCGCTAAGTTGCGTAGTAGTTGCCACCGCATTGCTGCCCTATGCATGTTATAGTTGTTGTGCTAACCAGAACGTTCATGCCAGCTGTGCAATGTGGAAGCGATACGCGCTCATGTGGGCACCACGTTCCACTAGCAGCGTTTGATCAGATGTGAATAGTTTCACAGCTTAAACGAAAGGAAATGTTGGGTGCACCATGCTTTTGGCAAGACAGCGAGGGTGGAAGTTTCGGATATCCAGTTTCATGCGGTTTCCTGTGAGTGGGACACTTGCGCCGTTTATCTGTGTAGTTAATAGTTTAATGTTGTTTGCTGCTGTTTCTCCGTTTGTGTGAGAAAGTGGGCGTGCTTCAGGATGGTGGCACTCGCAAACGTCCTGTTAGTACGCGTTTAAACGTCAGTGTGACGTAATCGTTAATGTGCGTATTACTTCCCGCAGCTTTGCTGCCCTATGCAGTGTGTGATGAATGCTGGTGCTAACCATCACGTTCATGCCAGCTGTGCAATGCGGAATCGATGCGCGCTCGTGTGGGCACAACCGTCCACGATCATTCGTTGCTCCAAATGTGAATCGATTCACATCTTAAACGTAAGGAAACTGCTGGGTGTAGCATGCATCATCAAGACCGTGCGGGTGGAAGTGTCGGAAAGCAAGTGTCCTACGGCTTTCTGTGCGTGGGACAATTGCGTCTTTTATACTGTTAGTTTAGTGTGGTTGAGTGTAGGCGTTTTCCATGTTTCTCAGTTATTTGAGTAAGTGGGCGTGCGCCAGGATGTTGGCACGATTCGAGCTCATGATAGCACTCGCGTTACATTCAGTGTGACTTATTCGTTAGTTTGCGTAGTACGTCCAACAGCACCGCTGCCCTATGCATTGTTGAAGTTAGGTGCTAGCCATAACTTTCATGACAGGTGTGCAGCGTGGAAGCGGCACGCGCTCATGTGGACGCCACGCCCCACTATCATTAGTTGATACAGTGTGAATAGTTTCACCTATTAACGTAAGGAACGTGTTGAGTGCAGCATGTGTTGGCAAGACAGTGAGGGTGGGCGTCTCAGATGTCGAGTTTCATACGACTGTCTGTGCGTGGGCCACTTGCGCATTGTTTATGTTTAGTGCTATGTAGTTAACGTTCCGCGTGTGTTGAGAACGTGGGCGTGCTTCAGGATGTTGTCACGATTCGAGTTCATGTTAGTACTCGTTGTTGTAAAGCAGTGTGACGTAATCGTTAGGTTGCGTATTACTTCCCGCTCCAATTCGAATCGCAGTGCTAACGCTAGCTGCTTAACCGACGGTGCGCGTCGGAAGCGGCACGCGCGCGCGTGGGTACCACGTTCCACGATCATGCGTTGATCAAATGTGACTAGTTTCACAGCTTAAACGCAAGGAAACTAGTTGGTGTGACATGTGGGAAAGCTTGACATCAGGACGCCTGCATTCGCAAGGCCGTGAGGGTGGAAGTTTCGGATATCGAGTTTCAGACGGTGTTCGGTAAGTGGGACACTTGCGTCCGCGTAATTGCAGGCACCTTAAGCATATTCGGGGAAACTTGCCGCACCGTGCAAGCACAACTGAAAGTGTGCGAGGTGCTTGGCAGAGCGCTTGCTTACTGGACGCGAATGATGCAGTGGCGTGTAAGCTTCGTTGAGGAAGTGGGCATGCTTCACGATGTTGGCAGTATTGGAATTCAAACTTGACTAGTACTTCCCACGTCAGTCTTACTGTCGGTGCTAACTATACCTCCCCACAACACTGTTGCCCTACGTGTTTTGAATGTCGGTTCTAACCCTCCCTTTTCATGCCAGCGGTGCCGTGCGGGAACGAGACGCGCTCATGTGTGCACAGCGTGCCGCGATCATTCGTTGATATATTGTGAATAGCTTCGCATAGTAAGCAAAAGGAAATGCTGGGTGCAACACTTGAGAAATATTGGCAGCGGGACGCTTGCATTTGCAAGACCGTGAGGGTGTACGTTTCTGACATCGCGTTTCATACCTCAGGATGTTTGCATTATTCGTCAACCTTAGTACTCGTTTAACATGCAGTATGACTTAATCGTTAGCTTGACGACTACGTAACACAAAAGTGTTACCCGATGTACTGTTCGAAATCTGGTGCGAACCATAACGTTCCTGCCAGCGGCGCAATGCGGAAGCGATATGCGCGCATGTGTGCACCACGTCGCACGATCATTCGTTGCTACAATGTGAACAGCTCACCTCGTAAACGTAAGGACATGTTGGGTGCAGCATGCATTGGCAATACCGTGAGGGTGGAAGCTTCGGAGATCGAGCTTCATACGGTGTTTCGGTGAGTGGGGCACTTGCGTGTGTGTATGTTTGCTTGTTGTTTTACTAGTCGTTGCTGTAGTGTTCGCTGGTTGTCGAGAAAGTGGGCGTGCTTCCGGATGTGTGCACGGTTCGAGTTCAGATTCGTACTCGTTTAAACATCAGTGTGACTTGATCGTTACGTTGCGTAGTGCTTCCCACAGCATTGCTGTCCGATGCACGTTTGAAGTTCGGTGCTAACCATCGCTTTCATGCCAGCTGTGCAACGCAGCAGCGATACGCGCTCAGGTGGGCGGGCACAACGTTCCACTAGCAGTTGTTGACCCAAATGCGAATAGTTTCACAGCTTAAACGTAAGGAAAGGTTGGGTGCAACATGCATTGGCAATACCGTGTGGGTGGAAGGTTCGGATATCGAGTTTCATACGGTTTTATGTGAGTGGGGCACTTGCGCCTTCTATATTTCTAGTTGAGTTTTCAATTGTGTTTGTAGGTTTCTCCGTTAGTTGAGAAAGTGGGCGTGTTTCAGGATGTTGGCACTGTACGAGTTCAGACTAGTACGCGTTTAAGAATCAGTGCGAGTTAACCGTTAAGTTGACTATTACTTCCCACAGCATTGCTGCCCTATGCATGTGTTTGCGTTTGGGTGCGAACCATCACGTTCATGCCAGCTGTGCAATGCGGAAGCGATACGCGCTCATGTGGGCGCCACGTCCCACTATCATTCATTGATCCAACGTGAATAGTTTCACGTCGTAAACGTAAGGAAACTGTTGGGCGCAACATGCATTGGCACGACAGTGCGGGTGAACGTTTCGGCGATGGAGTTTCATACGGTGTTCTGTGCGTGGGGCACGTGCGTCTTTTACACTTCTAGTTTAGTGTTTAAGCGTACGTATGCTATCTCTCCTGTGCTTGAGAAAGTGGGCGTGCCGCAGGATGTTGGCATTATTAGAATTCATGTTCGTACTCGTGTAGAACTCAGTGACTTAATCGTTACGTTGCGTATTACTTCCCACAGCAGTGCTATCCGATGCATATGTTGAAGTTCGGTGCTAACCAGCACGTTCATGCCAGCTGTGGAATGTGGAAGCGATACGCGCTCATGTGGGCACAACGTTCCACTATCATTCTGTTAGCCAGATGTGAATAGTTTCACCGCTTTAACGTAAGGAAGCGGTTGGGTGCAACATGCATTGGCAAAGCCGTGCGGGTGGAAGTGTCGGATGTCGTGTTTCATACGGTGTTCTGTGTGTGGGACACTTGCGCATTGTACGACGTTCTGTTATGTTTACGTTTGTGTGTGTTGTGTTCCTCCTTGTGTTGAGAAAGTGGGGCGTGCTTCAGGCGGTTTGCACTATTAGAGCTCAGATTCGTACGCGTTTAAAAGCCAGTGTGACTGAATCGTTACTTTGAGTATTACTTCCACCAGCATTGCTGCCCTATGCATTTGTTTTGAAGTTCAATGCTAACCATCACGTTCATGCCAGCTGTGCAATGCGGAAGCGATGCGCGCTCATGCGGGCACCACGTTCCACTATAGTTCGTTGATCCGTTGTGATCAGTTTCACATCTTGAACGTAAGGAAATGGTGGGTGCAGCATGCATTGACAAGACCGTGAGGGTGGACGTTTCGGACATCGAGTTTCATACGGTTTTCTGTGAGTGGGGCACTCGCGTCTTTTGCGTGTTTATGCTATTTTACTGTTGTCTATGTATTTTCTCTTTGGCTTGAGAAAGTGGGCGTGCTTCAGGATGTTGGCACTATTCGAGTTCCTAGTAGAACTCGTTTAAAGTTCAGTGTGACTTAATCGTTAAGTTGAGCATTACTTCCCACAGCATTGCTGCCCGATGCATTTGTTGTGGCATTTCGGTGATAACCATCACTTGCATGCCAGCTGTGCAATGCGGAAGCGATACGCGCTCATGTGGGCACAACGGTCCACTATCATTATGTGATACAATGTGATTGTTTTCACATCGTAAGCTTAAGGCAAATGTTTGGTGCAACATGCATTGGCAAGACCGTGAGGGTGAAAGTTTCGGATATCGAGTTTCATACGGTTTTCTGTGAGTGCGACGCTTGCGTATTTTATAGTGTTGTTTACATTTTAATTTGATTCAGTATAGTTCTTTTGTCTTGCGAAAGTGGGCGTGCTTCCGGATGTTGACACTGTTCGAGTTCGGACGAGTACTCGTTTAAAACTGAGTGTGACTTAAGCGTGACTTTGAATATTGCCCCACAGCATTGCTGTCCGATGCATTGCTGCTGAGTTCCGGTGCTAACAATCACGTTCATGCCAGCTGTGCAATGCGGAAGCGATACGCGCTCATGTGGGCACACGTTTCCACTATCATTCGTTGATCCAAGGTGGATAGCTTCGCAGCTTAAACGTAAGGAGATGTTGGGTGCAACATGCGTTGGCAAGACCGTGAGGGTGGAAGTTTCGGATATCGAGTTTCATACGGTTTCTGTGAGTGGGACACTTACGTCGTTTATCGTGATAGCTTATTGTGTACGTGTATGTAGTTGTTTCTTCTGTGTTTGACAAAGTGGGCGTGCTTCAGGATGTTGGCACGAGTAGAGTTAAGAGTAGTACTAGTTTAAAAAGCAGTGTGACTTACTCGTTAAGCTGAGTAGTACGTCCAACAGCACTGCTGCCATATGCATGCGTCTGACTCTCGGTGCTAAGCATAACGTGCATGCCAGCTGTGCAATGTGGAAGCGGCACGCGCTCATGCGGGCACCACGTTCCACTATACGTGTTTGATACAAAGGTGAATCGTTTCACATCTTAAACGTAAGGAACGTGTTGGGTGCAGCATGCAGTGGCAAGACAGTGAGGGTGGACGTTTCGGATATAGAGTTTCGCACGGTGTTCGTTTAGTGGGACACTCGCGTCGTTTATATGTTTATGTCACTGGTTAATGTTAGTTGTATTATGTTTCGCATGTGTCGAGAAAGTGGGCGTGCTTCAGGATGTTGGCACGATTATAGTATGTATTAGTACTCGTTGTTTAAGCAGTGTGACTTAATCGTTAAGTTGCGTATTACGTATCACCGCATTGCTGTCCTATGCATTGTTGAGTGTCTGTGCTAACCATAACTTTCATGCCAGCGGTGCAATGCGGAAGCGATGCGCGCCCGTGTGGGCAGGAACAACTGTCCACGATCATTCGTTCAGCCAAGTGTGACTAGTTTCACCGCGTAAACCTAAGGAACTGTTTGGTGCAACATGCGTTGGCAAGGCCGCGAGGGTGGACGTGTCGGATGTCGCGTTTCATACGGTTTGTTTGTGCGTGGGGCACTTGCGTATGTCATATTCGATTGTGTTTGTTAATTGTGTGTGTGTGTGTATGCTTCTCCGTTTGTTTGAGAAAGTGGGCGTGCGTCAGGCTGTTGTCACGATTAGAGTGAATGTTAGTACGCGTGTAACGCCAGTGTGACTTAATCGTTAAGTTGCGTATCAGTTTCAGCAGCATTGCTGCCCGATGCGTTGTGGTTGATTGCGGTGCTAACAATAACTTGCGTGTCAGATGTGCAATACGGAAGCGATACGCGCTCATGCGGGGCACAACGTTAAACTACCATTGTTTGATCAAATGTGCATAGTTTCACAGCTTTAAACGTAAGGAAACGGTTGGGTGCGGCATGCATTGGCAAGACCGTGCGGGTGGACGTGTCGGCGATCAAGTTTCATACGGTTTCCGTGAGTGAGGCACGTGCGTCTGCTATCTGCTAGTTTAGTTGTTGACTGCCATGTAGTGCGTTTCCCGCTTTTTGTTAAAGAAAGTGGATGCGCTGCAGGATGTTGGCACTAGTAGCGTTCACAATCGTACGCGAGTAAAAAAGCAGTGTGACGTAATCGTTCGTTTGCGTGCTACTGCCCACAGCAGAGCTGTCCTATGCATGCGTGCTGAAGTGTGGTGCAAACCATAACTGTTTCATGCCAGCTGTGCAATGCGGAAGCGACACGCGCGCACGTGGGCACCACGTTCCACGAGCATGGTTTGCGCCAATGTGAGTAG
>JACLAC010026708.1_pt1 | contig 10033 bp, 11 predicted proteins | sample 8027881 | NCBI WGS metagenome assembly JACLAC01 (sample SAMN15725517, study PRJNA655200) | protist metagenome | isolation source: fluorescence activated cell sorting (FACS) single amplified genomes of... | place: Spain: Blaines Bay Microbial Observatory, Mediterranean Sea | collected 2016-01-19 | reverse complement strand
TATTTAGATTTTATTATAAATATAAACCTCATGGTTTGATCTTGAATAGTTACTCTATTAAACCACATTTGGTGTTTACTTTATACAAAGATGCCAAATTGTTAGAAGTTAAATCATTAGATCAAAGCAAAAAATTTGAGGAAGATATTGATTCTAAGATTAGAATTAATCTAAATATTTATTTCTGGTTGAAGTCGATTTTGGAAAATAATAACATATATCAATAATATACACATGTAATGTTATACTTTACTTTGTAAAATTAAATAAGACGTAATCTTGAAAATTCACTATTAATCCCATACTATTGAGAAAAGGGGTAATTGAAACTTATTAATGGAGAAATTAAGATGAAATTATCAGGAAAAGGAAGATACGCAATCAAAGCAATGATTAATATTGCTTTAAACAAAACAAAGCAACCTAAAACCCTTCTCGAAATATCAAAACACCAGGGTATATCGCTATCGTATTTAGAGCAGTTATTTGCACTACTTAGGAAGCATAATTTGGTCTCTGGAGTGAGAGGACCTGGCGGCGGTTATAGGCTTTCTGTGGAACCTAAGGATATCACCATAGCTCAGATAATTAATGCGATTAACTCAGATATGCCGGTAAAAACAGGATCTGAGAGTAAAGATGAGGTGATTTGGGACAATTTCAGTGATAGACTATGTAATTACTTAGAAACTGTCACGTTGGGAAGTCTAATAGAGGATAGTAATTCAGATTTTATTGACTCTAGACCCAAGCTGAATGACGAAGAACCTATGGTTCAGGATAAAAGCTGGAATATAGCCTAAATTAGGAGAAATAATATGGCATATAGTGACAAAGTGTTGGATCACTACGAAAATCCAAGAAATGTAGGCACTTTAGACAAAAGTGATACTACAGTAGGCACAGGTATGGTTGGGGCTCCAGCATGCGGTGATGTGATGAAATTACAAATTAAAGTCAATGATGATGGTATTATTGAGGATGCTAAGTTTAAGACATATGGATGTGGTTCAGCTATAGCATCAAGTTCATTATTAACCGAATGGGTCAAAGGAAAGTCTTTAACAGAGGCTTCTCTGATAAAAAACTCAGATATTGCTGAAGAATTAGCATTACCTCCAGTGAAAATTCACTGCTCTGTGCTTGCCGAGGATGCGATAACGGCTGCAATTGATGACTATAAGTCCAAATCAGGTAAATAACTAATTTATTGTAAAAATATTTGTTATTTGTCTATAATAGAGATTAAGTTAACTTGAGGAGTAAACATAATGGGAACAACACCTAAAACAATGTGCACAAATATCGGCGGAATGGAGCGTATGCTAAGAGTAGTCGCTGGTATAGCAATTTTGTATTTCACTATGGCTGGAGCTATTCCAATGCCATGGGGTTTAATTGGTATAGTGCCTATTCTAACAGGATCATTGGGTTGGTGCCCACTGTACATCCCGTTTGGAATTAGTACAATGAAAAATCAATAATACAATATTAGATTTAAAAGAGGCGCATGTTTGCGTCTCTTTTTTTTTAAATACTATAATGACAAGAAAGTATAATTTAAAACCTATTTATTGGCATGATGCTAAAAAATTCTTAAAATCTTCTGATCCAATACTGAAGAAAATCATACAAAATACTGATAATAAACAATATTTAACTATTAATTCAACACCATTTCAAACGTTAGCCAATGCAATTATAGGACAGCAAATATCAGTAGCTGCTGCATCTAGCATATTCAAGAAGCTAAAACTGCAAATCAGCGCTTTTAATCCATCTACTATAAAACGGGCATCTGGGAAGCAATTAAAAAGCTCAGGGTTATCCCGCCAAAAAATAGAATATTTAAAATTACTAGCAGATTTTTTTATTAGAAACCCTGGGTATTTTGCTAATCTCAAAAATCTAGATGATCAATCAGTGATTGATAAATTAGTGAAATTGAAAGGAATAGGAGAATGGACAGCTCAAATGTATTTGATATTTCAATTAAATCGTCCAAATGTCATTCCAATGGCTGATATCGGCTTTATAAATAGTGCTAAAAAACTTTACAGGATAAAAGAGCCCATAAATAAAAATTTATTAAGCATTGCAAAGAGATGGGGCGAGTATAAAACTGTTGCGGTATGGTATATTTGGAGAATTATTGATCCTGATGTAGTACAGTATTGATGTCGTTTTTTACTATGCGAAAACCTATAAAAGACAAAAAATTAAAAAAAAGAGAAAAATCAAATAATGAAAAAGTAATTGTTAACAAATATGGTGATAAAATTAGAAAAACTATTAATTATGATAAAGATAAGCCGCCGCACTGGTAATATGAACTCTAATCTATATGCATTAATATAATGAGTAATAAAGAGAAACTCAAAAACTTGATTCGACATGGTAAAGAGAACGGATATATTCTGAAGAAAGATTTGGATGACTGCCTTGAGGAATACTCTACTATAGACAAAGAATATGTGATACAGACAATAGATGGAATGGAGATACAGCTCATAAAGTCACCAGACGAATATGATGAGTATAAGTATTTGTCTGGAGAAGAAGCAATAAAAATTTTACAAAGTTTAAGCGATGGTACTCATGAAGCTTTTATTAAGCCTGAGGAAAAAAATGAGAAAGATTAGTAAGTTTTTAGTACTCCTTTTAGATATGTACCAAACACTTTTAATTTCCTTAATAGGTAAGGATAAGAAATTTTCTTATATTTATAAAAGCAAGTACTGGAAAGGGTCTGGAGATGGATCTCTTTCTGGAGCTGGTTCTAATGAGACGACTACGAATAATATAAAGAATGAATTACAAAAATTCTTTATAGAAAAAAATATTAAATCAGTTCTTGATATACCCTGTGGAGATTGGAAATGGATGTCAACCATGAACTTTGGAGATATAGATTATACTGGCTGCGATATAGTAAAAGAAATGATAGATCATAATAGTAAGTTGTATGCAAAAAGCAATATTAAGTTTAGAGTTCTAAGTTTAATTGATGATCGCCTACCTAATGCGGATATCATAATTATTAGGGACTTATTAGTTCATTTAGATACAAAAGATATTTTAAAATGTATAGATAATATTAGGAAATATAATTTCAAATATATTGCAATAACTAATTATCCAATTCTTAAAAATCAACATAAAGATAAAATGCTAGGTGATAAATGGCGACCACTGAATTTGTCTTTAGAGCCTTTTAAACTCTGTTCGCCAGATTATAATTTAAACGATACCAGTGATCTACAAAATCATGATAAGGATAAATATTTATCTGTTTGGTCAAATGAAAAATTTATAAATAATAGAAATTGAACCATGGACCCATTATCACAAGGAGTTATAGCAGCTGTTGCAGCACAACAAAAATCAAGCAAAAAAAATCTTGTAATTGCAACTGCGCTAGGTTTTTTTTCTGGTATGGCTGCAGATATAGATATATTTTTTAAATCTGATATAGATCCATTATTTTATCTAGAGTTTCATAGACAATTTACACATTCTTTACTATTTATACCTATTGGTAGTTTTCTTTGTGCTTGTTTTTTTTATTATTTATTTTTGCGTAGTAAAGATATTAAATTCAAAGAAACATATATTTATTGTACTCTCGGATATGCCACACATGGGTTATTAGATTCATGCACCTCATATGGAACACAGCTATTATGGCCCTTCACAAATGAGAGAATTGCCTGGAATCTAATATCAATTATTGATCCATTATTTACAATCCCATTAGTTGTATTAGTATTGTTTGCAGTGGTGAAAAATAATAAAATATTTTCATACATAGCATTATCTTGGGCTTTTTTATATATTACTTTCGCAATGATTCAACAAGATCGAGCAGTGGCTATTGGCATGGAAATTGCAAAATCAAGAGGGCATTTAATTTCCTCCATTATAGCAAAGCCAAGTTTCGCAAATTTAATTGTTTGGAAGACAATTTATACCACAGAAAATAGTTATTATATAGATGCAGTTAGACTTGGTTACAATTCAAATATTATTGAAGGTACAGAGGTTAAAAAGTTTGAAGTTAAAAAGTCTTTCCCATGGTTAAACATTCATTCCCAGCAAGCAAAAGATATTGAAAGATTCAGATGGTTTTCAAATGGGTATATATCTATATCAGATGTTAATCCTAATTATATAATGGATATTCGTTATTCGACTCTGCCTTATAAAGCAGATGGCCTATGGGGTATTAAACTGAACCGTGATGCAAAAAAATATGATCATGTTGAGACTATTTCTAATAGGAGATCGAGAATAGAAACCTATAAAAAGCTTTGGGAATTAATTAATAATTAAAGTTATCCTGTATTTTTCATTCCCTTTGCGATTGCATGTATCGTTCTGAGTAGAGGATCGAAGAGATCATCATTGTTATTTTTTCGACACTCTTTCAATAGCTTAACTTGTATATAGTTTAAAGGATCAAGATATGGCATTCTTCTATGAATTGATAATGATACAGATGATCCAGATAATAATAGATCATCTGTTTCAGTTATTTTTAGAAGTAATTTTTTTGTAAGATTAAATTCATCCTCTATTTTACCAATAATAAATTTTGCGGATTTTTGATCTTTTGCGAGTTCTGAGTAATCTCTAGCTATGTTTAGATCTGCTTTAGCAAGAGCCATTCTGACATTAGCTAGTAAAACTTTAAAGTATGGCCATTTTTTATACATATTCTGCAAAAGATTTAGGTTCTTTTCGTTGCTATCTAAGATCTTTTGCAAGGCAGACCCCAGTCCATACCATGCAGGCAAAGTGTGCCTAGAAAGAGACCATCCAAAAACCCATGGTATTGCTCTAATTGACTGTTTTGATCTATCAGCTGTATTTCTATGAGAGGGCCTAGAACCAATATTTAGTTGTCCTAATTCTTGCACAGGTGTTGCCTCATAAAAGTAATCAATCAATCCAGGTGTTTTATCTGTCAGCTCCCTATAATGTTCTTCCCCTCTCTGAGACATTAGTTCCATATTTTTTTCAATCACATTATCTGTTTTAAGATTTTCGGTCACTAGATGTTGGCTAGCTTTCATGAGACCGCCAATAGCTGTTTCAAGCTCATAAACAGCAGTTTCGTAAGAGGCATATTTATAAGATAAGACTTCGCCTTGTTCAGTAATTTTTATCATCCCATTAACTGTGCCAGCAGGTTGAGCAACTATTGCATTATGAGTAGGGCCACCACCTCTTCCAACTGTACCGCCTCGACCATGAAACATCCTACATTCTATTGAATATTTATTCGCAATTTCAGTAATTTCTTTTTGAGCCTTATAGAGACTCCATGATGATGAGAGAATCCCTCCATCTTTGCAAGAATCTGAATATCCAAGCATTATCTCCTGACGATTATTACTATTTTTAAGTACTTCAGCATATAATGAATTATCAAGTAGGCCCTCAAGTATGTGACTAATTCTAGAAAGGTCATCAATGGTTTCAAACAATGGTGAAACTTTTACAGCGCTAATCCATCCTTTGTCATTATCTTTTTTAACCATTCCAGAAAGTTTAGCTAAAGCTAAAACTTCTAGTACATGACTAGCTTCATGTGTCATAGAAATTATATAATGACCAAAAGCTTCCTCACTAATTTGTTTGCGTAGTTTGACCATTGTTAAAAATACATCAACTACTTTTTTCGTATCATCTGACAATGTCATATAAATTAAATCAATATTAGAATCACTCTTGATTAAAGACTCTAGACAGCTAACTCTTTTATTTTCATTTAGCGATAAATAATCTTCTTTAGTTAGAACATTTATAATTTCATGAATAGCATTGCTATGTTTAATAGATTCCTCTCTTATATCAAGATTTACTAGAAAAAACCCAAATGTTTCCACAAGTCTAATTAAATCTTTTAATTGAAAACCTACTAATTTTTCATCTTTGTCATATATTAGAGAATCTCTAATTAAATATAAATCTTTTAAAAGCTCATGTTCATTCTTATAAGCATGAGTTCTCTTTTTTTCTGGATTTTTATTTTTATGATCACTTATTGTTTTAAGTGATTCAGTTAATCTGAATTCAATAAATTTTAATTTTCTTCTGTATGGTTCTTTTATAAAGTCTTGAGAACTATCTTTAAATACATCTCGTGAAAGTTCATCATCTATAGACAATGAGTCTAAAAAATCTTTTGATAAATCTGTATGTTGAATAGAATGTGTTAAATATTTTGATAGATCTTTTGTTCTTTCAATATACTCTGTGATAACAGTTTCAGCATGCATATATACAGCTTGGCAAGTTATGTCCGATGTAACAAATGGGTTACCATCTCTATCTCCACCAATCCATGATCCAAATCGAATGAAACTTGGCACAACGATTTTTTTTGTAACATGATTATCTTTGTATGTTCGTGATACTGCTTTTTCTAGGTCACTATAAATTTGAGGGACAGCCTTAAATAGGGAAGTTCTAAAGTAGTATAAGCCATTTTCGACTTCATCTATTACAGTAGGTTTCTTTAATCTTACTTCGTCAGTTTTCCATAAAATTAATATTTCTGATTCAAGTTTTTCTAACAACTCTTCTTTTTTGATAGATTGCCCCTTATATTGTTGTAATTCCAATATCATAGAAAAAATACGTCTCATTAAATGCATCTCACTACGACGTTTTGCTTCTGTTGGATGAGCAGTAAAGACAGGAATATATTTCAAATGATCTAGTAGTTTTTGGAGATTCACTTTATTAATATTTTGATTTACAAAATCTCTCAAAGTACTATCAAAGGAGCCTTCCCAGGAATCATATCCAGACTTGAGTATTCTTTCTCTGTTGATATGCTGAAATGCTTCTTCGGCAACATTGGCAAGTGCAAAATATTTGCTATAGGATCTAATTACGTCAGTTAATGTATTTCTGTTAAGTTTGCCAATATATCTAATTAATTGATCATGCTTAGAACTATTTTTATTTTCTCTCAGTCCAATAAACCCTTTTCTTAATTTTTCAACAGCATTATACACCTGTTTTCCAGCTTGAGTTTTTATTACTCTACCGAGAAGGGTGCCTAATAATTTTATAGTTGTGCGAAGCTGTCTGTCTGTTATTGCTTCGTGTTTTCTTAAAAATCTAGCCATATATTCCTTTTTTTTGAAATGACTATATTAACTCAAATTAATTATGAACTCACTCTAGCATCTTGGAAAAATTTATGATAGACATCTGGGTTATAAATATAAAATTAACAGATTTTAATGAAAAATAGATAAATATAACAACATTTAGAAGAATTTATATCAGAAAAGTGAATGAGTACCAATGCTTTGAACAATTTCTTATGTATTTATGAGACTTTTGATTTGATCTAAGATACTAGTATTATTGATATAGCTTATATTGTAAAAGGGAATTGAAATGCGAAAAAATCAATCTGTCGTACTGTTAGCCTCTATTGTGCTGTTGTTTTTATCACCACTTTTTGCTGATGATAACCAAAGTACAAACCCTGAGTATTATATTGATAAGGATCAAAGCATTAATATTGCAAAAGGAAGAGAGTATATGGCTGTTACCTCTGACCCTATGGCAACTCAAGCAGCAAATGATGTATTAGCTAAAGATGGGACAGCTGCGGATGCAGCAATTGCTGCTCAATTAGTATTAGGACTAACTGAACCACAATCGTCTGGACTTGGTGGTGGAGCTTTTGCATTATATTATGATGCAACAACCAAAATACTGTTATCTCTTGATGGACGTGAAACTGCTCCAAAATTTGTTAGCGAGAGACACTTTTTAAAAAAATCTGGTGATCCAATGAATTTCTATGATGCGGTTCTAGACGGACGCTCTGTCGGCGTACCTGGTACTCCTGCGCTTTTAGGTTTACTGCATCAGAAATTTGGAAAACATAGTATGGAAAAATTAATAACTCCTGCACATACTTTAGCAGTAAATGGTTTTAAACCATCTGAAGGTTTATATTTAGCACTCAAGTCAGATGTTGGAAAATTGGATAAAAATAATGATACAAAAACTTATTTTTATGAAAATGATATTATTATTAATTATAAATATGCGTCAGTTTTGAAAAAATTTGCAAAAGAAGGATATTATATTTTTTACCAAAATCCAATTTCATCAAATATAATTAATGCTGTTAATAAAAAAAATGGACTACTTCATCAAAGAGATTTTGATAATTATAAAGTAATCTTAAGAGAGCCAGTCTGTGATTATTTTAGAGATCACAAAATATGTTCGATGGGTGAACCCTCCTCAGGAGCATTAACAATGTTACAAATATTAAAAATTATTGAACATGATCCTTCATGGCATAATTATATTGAAGCATCAAAACTAGCTTTCTCTGATAGGAATTACTATATGGCTGATCCTGATTTTATAAATTCACCTGGTCTTAAACTTCTGGATAATAAATATATCATAAAGAGAAGAGAACTATTAAAACAAGATAAAATTTTGGATAATCCTGCCCATGGGGAACCATCAGGTTGGGATAAAGATTTACAACATAGTAATATTGGATATGAGGAAGATGGAACTACTCATATATCTATAGTTGATAAATTTGGCAATGCCATATCTATGACTTCTACAATTGAAAATTCTTTTGGATCAAGAATCATGGCTAATGGTTATCTTTTAAATAATGAATTGACTGATTTTTCTTTTATTCCCAAGAAAGATGGGAAACTTATTGCTAATAGAATAGAAGGTTGGAAAAGGCCTAGGTCATCCATGACACCAACAATTGTTTTTTCTAAATTTGATTCTTCGCCCATGTTGATAATTGGATCTGCCGGAGGTAGCAGAATAATAGGACATGTCACTCAGAGAGTCATTGATATTTTATATAATAAAAAAAGTTTACAGGAATCAATAGAAAGTTATCATTTATTAAACCGAGGGGGTGTAACTGAAGCTGAGGGGACTAGTAACATTGTACTTGATTTGATGAACATGGGCCATGATGTTAATATCACTGAAATAGCTAGCGGTCTTAATGGAATATACATAGACCCTAATACTAGAGATATTATAGGTGTGTCAGATCCTAGAAGAATAGGAACATCTATGGGCAATTAATTTTTTTTTGTTGAATTTAATTTTCTACAAGTTTATAGTCAATGTATAGGATTAAAAATGACTGATAATAATACAACACTTAAAGATGCAGGTTTAAAAGTAACTCATCCAAGAACTAAGATTCTTGAAATACTTCAGTCTAATCCAGAATTTCATTTAAGTGCTGATGCAATCCACAATTATTTGATTAAAAATAATGAGTCAATAGGATTAGCCACTGTGTATAGGGTTCTTACTCAGTTAGAAATGGCTGGTCTTATTCAAAAAAACCAATTTAAAGAAAATCAATCAACCTATGAAATAAAAAAACAACATCATGATCACTTGATTTGCATCAAGTGTGGGAAAATCATAGAATTTATGAATGATGATCTTGAAAAGTTGCAAGAAAAAATATCAAACAATTATAAATTTAAATTACATTCTCATGTTATGACTTTATTTGGTGAATGTAATGATAGTAATTGTAGCGGTAAGAAATAATTTAAGACCTGCCACCCCATTTTAATTTTTTGTTCAGAATCTTGAAGTAATTGTAATCAATAGGATGTGCAATCATTAGATTTTTCCTACTTTTCTTTATCTCAATAATTTTTGGATGAGCAACATTCAAGTTATTAGCACCATCAAATGTAACTAATGTATTTTTGATAGATTTATTTTCTATTTCTATTCTAATTACATCACTAGAGTTAATAATAATTGGTCTATGACTGTAAGTATGAGGTGATATTGGAGTTATACTTATTACATTTGCACTAGGACTCACTATCGGGCATCCATTAGACATAGAGTAAGCTGTTGATCCAGTAGGTGTTGAAACTATAACGCCATCTGATCTTTGAATATTAATCAAGAAATCATTAATAAAAATTTTTGCTTGAATCATCTTAAGCAAACCATAATTATATATTACGAT
>JACLAC010001468.1_pt1 | contig 10036 bp, 2 predicted proteins | sample 8027881 | NCBI WGS metagenome assembly JACLAC01 (sample SAMN15725517, study PRJNA655200) | protist metagenome | isolation source: fluorescence activated cell sorting (FACS) single amplified genomes of... | place: Spain: Blaines Bay Microbial Observatory, Mediterranean Sea | collected 2016-01-19 | reverse complement strand
GTATACGGTGAATCTGGCAGCGATACGATGAATGTGGATGACACGTCTGACACCAGTGGCAATACGGGCAACCTGACGGCAACCGCTTTGACTGGCTTGGGAATGTCGACTGGTATCACCTACGGCACGTTGGAAGATCTCAATATCTCGCTGGGCAGCGGCGGCGACACCTTTACGGTGGCTTCGACTCACGCCAACAACACAGTACTGAACACGCTCGGTGGTGCTGACACAGTTCATGTTCAGACGACTGCCGGCAACACTGTGGTGAATACAGGAGCAGGGCCTGACACGGCGAATGTTCGTACGATTGACGCCAAGACGACGATCAATACTGGCGATGATGACGACACAATTAATGTGGGCAGTAAAGCACCTGCTTCGTCAAGCGAACTCAAGGGCATCAGCAGTGAACTGGTTATCAATGGCCAACTCGGTGATGACACCCTGAACATCGATGACAGAGGAAACACTGACCCCGCCAAGGGACAGATCAAGACCAGATCACCCACGGAAGTCACCGGATTTGAAATGGCGGGTGTCATTCGTCATGAAACTGTTGAGGCTGTCAATCTGACAGCAGGGGATGCTGGGACGACTTTATTGATCGATGGCACTGCGGCGTACTCAGTCACGAATGTTTGGGCTGGTGATGGCCCTGATGTGATTAATGTTCGAAACACTGGCGGTGCGGTCAACTTGCGTCTTCAGTCTGGTGATGATTTTGTGAACATTGGTTCCGAAGCACCCGGAATTGACGGCACATTGAATCAGATTGGTGACTTGATCACCGTGCATGGTGGATCTGGCCTTGATGTCCTCAACCTCGATGACACCTCAGATGCCCAAGCCAACAATGGTGTTTTGACTAATGCCAAAATCACTGGCTTAGGTATGGGACAAGGTGTTTCCTATTCGGAATTAGAGAGCCTTGAGATTTCGCTTGGGCAAGGTGATGATTCCGTGTCCGTGACTGGTGCCATGGTTGGTGGTGATATACCGGCCGTGAGCGCGTTGAACACAGGCGGTGGAGCGGACAAAGTGATCGTTGAGTTGGCACTCGATGTTGATGGAGCGTTCGCACTGAACGCTCAGTCGGGCGAAGACGATATCGATGCATCAAAATCAACCGCTCCGCTGGTGATCTTTGGCGGTGCGGATGCCGATACGATCCTTTCCGGGATGGGGCCGGATCTTTTGATTGGTGACCGAGGCGTGGTTGATTATCGCGACGAGCAGGGCCAGTTGATTCGTCGGTTGGGAATTGGCCTCGAGGAGCGAACTGTTTATGACGCAGGTAAAGCTGAGAATAAACTGGACGTCCCGTCGCAACAAACTGCGAGCAGTAGTTTTGCAATGAGGGCCATCGAAATCCGAGACTTGCAGATTGGGGGCAATGACACAATCTCAGGTGGTGATGGCCCAGATCTGATTCTGGGTGGAAAAGAGGATGATGACATTAGCGGCGGTGATGATGGAAGTCGCGACATCATTCTTGGTGATAGCGGTGATCTGGTGTTTGATCCGCAGGGTCGGCCCATCAAGATTACATCCAGCGGACACCAAAATGGAGGCGCTGATACGATCGACGCAGGCAATGGAACGAACTATGTGATCGGTGGTGATTCAGGAGACACGATTGTCGGCTCCAGCGGGCTTGATCTTGTGTTGGGTGATAACGGTAGTCTGATCTGGGATACTTCGGTTGATCCGCCTGTGCTCACCGAGATTCGTTCCACAGAACCAGAGTTTGGCGGTGATGATGTGATAAAGGGAGGCGATGGCACAGATGTTATTCTTGCTGGCGGCGGACATGACGTGGTTGACGGCGGCACCGACAACAGCAGTGATTTTGCGGTGGGCGACCACGGATACGCGTTGTTTGATGGCCAAGGTCGCTTGATTGAAATCGGCACGGCTTTCCATCAATACGGTGGTGACGATGACCTGACTGCTGCTGATGGCAGAGATTACTTGATTGGGGGCGCTGGCTCTGATGAAGTGACTGCGAACGGTGGCGAGGATGTGATTTTGGGTGACACCGCGAGACTGGTTTGGAGCCAGGAATATAATCCACCTCTGTTGGTGCAGGTCACAACTCCGTCTGAAGATACGGCTCATGGTGGCGATGACACAATTGACGCCGGTGGTGGAAATGACCTGGCGTTTGGTGGTACGGGAAGCGATACCATCTATGGTCGCTCGGGGGATGACGTGTTGTCGAACTATCAGGCCAACTTCACGCTACCTTTGCCCGCGGTGCCAAGTTTCAGCGGTTGGGGCAATCAACAAGCGCAACAGGTCTGGGACCAACCTTTGTCGTTGTTCGCGACCGAGAACTTCACTCCATTGAACGCCGGTGGTGATTCATCGTTAGGTACGGGCGACTTGGTTCCTTCGAACAACCAGATCTTTGGCGGTGTAGGTGACGATTTCTATCTGATCGTTCCTGGTGGGCAGGACACGCTTGATGAAGGTGTTTCTTCGGAAGAACAGCTTCAATCTCCGTCTCCGATGGCAGGAGCATCCGAGTCTTCGGCCTCGCCGGATCTGTCCGACACTTTCCGCTTGCACAGCTGGCCCAGCGCCGCGCATACGATTTACCTTGATTTCGATGGGCACGTGACTGAGGGAACCACCTGGAATACCGATATCTCCAGGATTGTTTCGCCGGCGTATGATCCCGAGGGTGACGGCGCGAATTTCACGGACAGTGAGTTGAGCTCTATTCGAGCCATTTGGAAACGAATTTCCGAAGATTTCTCACCGTTTGAAGTCAATGTAACAACTGAGGACCCGGGCGCAGCCGCGTTGTCCAAGAGCTTGGCGGGTGACGATCAGTGGGGAGTGCGTGTTGTCATTACCGAGGATTGGGCCAGTTGCGGTTGTGGTGGATTGGCATACTTGGACAGTTTTAATGATCGTCATGATGAACCGGTTTTTGTCTTCAATAAGAGTGAAATCGGAGTTTCTGCTGCGAGCTCACACGAAGTTGGGCATGCGTTGGGTTTGATTCATGATGGCACCTCAGGTGGTACTAATGGAGGGAGTGCAGGGGCCTCGCATGATCATGACGATCACGATCACAGCCTAAGCGTGCTACCACTGGAGAATTCGGATTCTGATGACGAATACTACAATGGTCATGGAACGGGAGAAATGTCCTGGGGGCCCATCATGGGCAGTGGGTACTATGCCAACGTGACCACTTTTGATACTGGTGCCTATGATCAGGCGACTAACCAAGAAGATGACTGGCACATCCTCACAACACATAATGGATTTGGATATCGTGAAGATGACCACGGCGCGACAAGAGTATCAGCAACCTCTTTGGAACCTCAGGGATTGAGTCACGCCGCCGGTGAATTGTTTGACGTGCGAGCATTTGGTGTCATTTCAGAGGGTGCTGATGAAGACTGGTTCGAATTTGAAATGGGTGCTGGAGCGATTGATTTCAAGATCGATAGTTATGTACAGGAGACATTTGTATCCAAGGCAGATGGATATGGGCATAGCATCGAATCGACACCAATTGCTGATCAAGGAAGCAATCTTAATGTCCTGGCTACGATCTATGATAAGGACTTGAATGTTGTTGCGACCTCTGACCCGGAATTGGGATTGAGTGCAGAATTCTCAAACGTCGAATTGGCAGCAGGGCTTTATTATCTGGCAATTGAAGGAGCAGGTTATGCGGATTGGACAGCCTCTCCTCCGATAGGTTTCGATGGGTCTGTCAGTCGGGGCCAGTATTTGATTACTGGTACGGTGCCCGTCTTCGTTGCGGCACAGAGCAATTATGACACTGTTAGTTTCCAAACATCTGACCGTGGAATTACCTTTGATCCTGATCGACTTGATGCGGCCCAATATGTCGTCGACCCGGTGGGGCAGAATGCCAACGCAGCACCGGTAACTGTACGACTGGTGCGCACTGAGCCTGCGCCTGAGCGTAGTGTTTACGAAAACGTGATAGGCACGGCATACAATGACCTGATCTTTACAGACACCCTTTCAACGGTTCGCACTTTCAAAGGTGGAGGGGATGAGACGGGAGGTTCTGGGACGGTTCACGGGGATGAACTGAGGGTCCGCACGTACGGGAATGGCGTGACGGATAACGGTCACGTATTGTCGGTCAGCGGGGCGGGCAGCCTGATGCATTACGAGTTTGAGACAATTGAATGGATGGATTCGGGCTTGCAAATTCATGATGACGGTGATTTCACGTTCTCTTACCAAGGAACTGCTTTTCGTGATGCCAATCGAGGTTATGGCGGTGATTCACTTCGCACGTACCGACGGAAGGAAGGACGCGGGACATGGACATTAGGAGGGCTGAGCTCAGGGAAATATCTTGTTTCCACCACGGCTCCGTCAGGATCCACTACGAAAGGTTTGACCCGCTTTGAGGTTCTGGACTCATTGGGTAATTCACTGGTGAGTGATGAACACACGTACGCGGGAGCAGACTTTGAGTATGGCGAGGTAGAATGGTTGGATATCAGTCAACCCGCTGAAACGAGCGACCACACGTTGATCGTATCGGCATATGCTGCGGCTTTAACGCAAGTGTCCTACATGGACGCGATCAGTATCGAACGTATGCGTCTGAAAGCGCCCGAAATTCGAATCACGGACGCTGCGAGCAACGTGAATCTTTTGTCTGGGGCATCTGAGGTTGATTTTGGGCTTGCAAGCTTCGGTGATAGGGTTGTCCGTGAGTTTGAAATCAAGAATTTGGGGGATGAAGATCTCGTTATCAATCTCAACCAAACACCAACCAGTCTTCCTTATCGGCATGACCCGGTAACTGGTGCAGTGTTGGATCGTTTGGCTCACATGTCGGTACCGGACGGTTATGAGGCCACCTTCCTGGGTAGTCGACAGATCTCACCCGGTGGGACAACCACCCTGCGGCTGGAACTGGTTGGACCGGAGCCTGGTTTGTACCAAGGTACTTTCGCTTTGGAGACGAACGACGTTAATGAATCAATCTTCAAGATCGATGTGAGCGGGTCGGTAGATCGTTCAAAGGAAAATTTGATCTATGCCGACAACGGTTCGAGAAGAGAGACGCCAGAATATTTTTCCGTGACTCAAGGAAAAGCTTTCGCGGCAAGGGTTAGCAAGGCGTTTGGTGGTTATGAGTCCAGATTGGAGAAGAGAGGTTCGAATCAGGTTACATGGAGTTGGGACGATTTGGACCCCGGTGTTTATCGTATTGCAACGACATGGTATGGAAACACACGTTCGGCTGCACCTGATGCTCCATTTTCTGTGACCACAACAAGTTCGGTAAACTGCCAAATCGAGGGTTCCTGTGGCACGCAGTCGACGTTGGTGAATCAACAGGTCCGACCCGGTGAGATAGATGAGTCATTCCACGAGGTTGGTGTTGACTGGGTGACGTTATTTGAGAGAGTCACTGTGGGCGATGATGGTGAGCTGAGTGTCTCGGTCGACAATTCAGAGAATGGTCGTGTGTATGCTGATGCAATTCGCGTTGAACCACTGGGTTCTGACACACTTCAGCCCCGTTCGGAACTGCGGATTAGCGATCTGAGCCGATTGCACATGGGGGGCACATCTACCATGGCAGAGGTGGATCCGTTCCTTGGCGAGGTTGTTTTTGGTGCGACCCAAATGGGCAGCTCACTCACTCGTACGCTACGTTTTCATAATGATGGGTTATCAGATCTTGTGTTGCTTGATGTTCCGTCAGTGACATCAGGATTTACATTGACTAGTTCGGTCGGTGAGTATCCAAAAACGGTCCGGCCGGGAGAGGCATTTGACCTCGACGTTCGGCTTGATGCACTTAACCCTGGTGCTGTCATTGGGAAGCTATCCCTAAGAAGCGGGGATACGGAATATCCAGTGATTTCGGTTGATCTGCAGGGCGAGGTGAATGATGAATTGAAACTTGATAATGCTGATCGCTACGGTGTGCATCCGGATGGTTATACGCAGGTTGGCAAGTTTTCGAGACGCCGCAGTTCAACATCTCATGATGGCACGTACGCAGTAACTGGTGGTCGTGCTGTTGGTGCTCAGGCATCATGGACGCTCGATGAAGTTGAAAGTGGATGGTATGCCGTGTACTCAACCTGGTATTCGTCTCGGAATTATTCGAAAATCGCCCAGTATGATATCACCAGTGGAAGCGCTGCTGTTCAGGTTGTCGTTGATCAGTCCCAGAAGCCGAACGATTTGCATGGTGATCGGGCACCGTGGGAACTTTTGACGCATATCTATGTCGACACTTCCAGTGTTAACGTGACGTTGACCGACACGGATGACAGAAGGTCTGTCGTGGCAGATGCGGTGCGGTTGCAACGTATTCACCAACCTCGCGTCAGCATGGTGTACGGCGACACAAAGATGAAATCTGGTCACACGATCGATTTCGGTCAGGTGACTCAGGGCGACGCTGAACATGAAGTTTTTGAAATAACGAATGACTCAGACATGCCGTTGCTCGTTGAATCGGTCCCTGCCGTCCCGGACGGGTTTGCCGTGATAGACTTTGAGCCGACCTACCTTAATCATGGTGAATCCCTGACGTTGAAGGTTCGGCAGACTGCCGAGTCCGTTGGCAATTTCGATGGGCTGCTGGCAGTCGCCACGAGCGATCCTCAGCACCCCATCATGCATGTCCGTTTGAAAGGTGAGGTGCTTAGCGATGCTCTTGTTCTTGATGACCGTGATGTAAGATTCGAAAAGACTGGCATGTTGATCAGTATGTCGAGTACACGTCGAGGTTGGCATGGAAGCACGATTCGAATTGCTCCAACGAACCGCGTTGAAACAACGGGTGCATGGGTGTTGGAGGGACTGGACCCCGGTCGCTACAACATCGGTGTGACTTGGGGTGCGTATAGCCGAACAGCCACGAATGTTCCCGTGACAGTGTCCGGCGGTGCCGAGAAGGAAGTGGCCCATCATAATCAGCAAATTTTACCTGCTGAGTACGTTGGGTCGTATCATGATCGAGGGTCGGACTGGGTTGATGTCATTGTGGATTACAACTACTCCGATAATACGAAACCACTGCGAATTGAAATTAGCAACCAGGGTATTGACGGCAAACGAGTGTTGATGGATGCGATCCGCATTGAACGTGTGGACGACGATGCGGCTATTCCACTGTTTTCAGCGCCCAGCGATGCATCGATGGTTCTTAACCATAATGATGCGATCGCGGAAGATACGAACCTTGACGGGGCCGTGACTAGTTTAGATGCCCTGTTGGTGATTAATGCCATCAGTTCGGGTTTCGTGTCTGGTGAGTCGTTGTCATCGGTTGGCGATGAGATACATCTAACTGATGTCAATGCGGACGGGTACGTGACAGCCTTGGATGCATTGACAGTACTTAATGCGATAAGTCGCGTTCCAGTGCTGGAGGGGGAATCGGTTCTGTTTGGGCCTGAGCAGTTACGGGTGAGTTCGCCTAAGCTGCCGGACGGATCTGACTTAGAGACACTTAGGCAATGGGGCCGTTGCCAAGAAGAAATAGGCCGCGAGCGAGAAGAAAGAGACGCGAAGGCCGATAAGTTGTCAGCGCCGTCCGATCTTGGTATCTCAAAATCAGAATCCCTCAACTCGTCATCAGCTGACGTGGTCTTCGGTGGTGAAAACGCTATCCGTCATGCATCAGCCTTAGCGGAGGAGCGTCTGGATCAATTCTTCACTGAGTTGGAGGATGAGTTGGAGCTACGCGACTAGCCTACAACGTAGGCAACACACTGAGGGCGAGTAAAAGTTTGGACGAGGAAAACACGTGGCATTGAAAACATATGGCAGTAAATGGCAGTTGAATGACACAACTGGTTGGTAGCGGAAGTTCTAGTCCGTTGTTGCCACTGTCAGTGGCGGAAGTCGCTTCGCTCCCGCGTTCATGAGACGTCAGTTCAACCATGCGATTTCGCTCCTGCGTTCTGTAATTCTTCTTCCTTTGCTCGAGTTCCTGTTGGGCTCACAAGCAGCGAACAGGAAGTTGCGACCAATAGGTTGCCGAGTAGCCCGTAGATTCCAGCATGGATGTTGTACAGCTTGCCGTATCCTGACGCAGCCAGGGTCAACGCAATGACGACACCAGTCACCAGACCCAGCAAGACGGCATGTCCTTTCAATGGTTTCCACCGAAGTCCCAGAATGAAAGCGGGCCCCAATTGAATTAGTAGATCCAGTTTGCGATCCAGCAAGGTAACAAGTGTGGTACCTCTTAAAAGAATTGCTCCGACAGCAGCGATCGTGATGAACAACCATGCACACAACTTGCCAAACCTCATCAACTCGGGCTCGCTGGCACCGGGCCGAATCCAGAGAGCATAGATATCTTTTGTGAGCATCGATGAAATAGATAGCAGGAGGGAATCGGCCGTGGACATGATGGCTGCAAGAATGGCGGCAAATAACACGACTACTACCCACCGCCCCAACACCGATTGCTGTTGGACTTCGCGGCAAATGATGGTCAGCAGAGAATCTGTCTGGTCAGGACTTAAGTGAGGTAGATAAGCACGCCCCATGATTCCGGCAATCAATGAAACACTTGTCGTGACTAATGGCAGGAACACCATGATCATCAAGCTACGCCGTAGTGTGCTTGCATTCCGTGCACAATAGATCCTTTGAACAGCCTGTGGGTAAAGTGCTCCGCCAATTCCAACGATCAGTAAATAACTGATCCACTCACGCATCCCAGCGGCTGAGGGAGGGCTAAGCGCACTGGGGTCTGTTTCAGCAAGCAATGAAGTGGCGCGATCAAGCGAGCCAAAACGTTGGAAAATTAGGATGATCAAAGCAGCAAACCCCACCATCAAAATGCTGCCTTGGATCGCATCTGTCCACGCAACTGCGCGAAAACCTCCCAAGGTTTCATAGACGACAATGATCGCCGCGAGAAAGACGACACCACAGAAATAGGCCCACCACGGATCTGTCTCAAAGAGTCCCTCCACCGCTTTGCCCATCGCCATCATTTGCGCAAGCAGGAAGTTGCCAATCGCAAGAATCATGACTACTGACGCTACCAGACTTAGGAGCGGTGTTTTGAATCGATGCTGCAGGTAATCGGATGGAGTAATGAAGCCCTGCTTCCGGCTCAAGGAAAACAGACGAGGAGCAAAGGTAAGGTAAACGACCACGATGGCTGTCATGAACTGGATACTGACCGTCCATGAAAAACCAACTCGGTATGTCTTTCCCGTAAATCCAAAGAGCGTGTTTCCGCTGTATTGAGTTGCATAGAGTGTCAGCAACAGTACCCACAGACCCGTCGAGCTTCCACCCAGGTAGAAATCTCTGAGGGTGTTAGCTTTCCTCGATCGCCAACCTGCCACGCCAATCAAAAGCAGAAAAGCGAGATAAAGTGCTATGAAACCAATCTCCATCGTGTTGAGGGGGGCCATTTGACAGATCATGCTTGATCTCCGTGTTCGCCGGGCCATGGTCGTCGGAGGATTAAGGCGGTGTGAAGGGAGACACAGGCGGATCCGATAATAGAAACCAAAACCCAGCAAGGGAGCCCCAGGACAAGCGTTTCACTTGTGGATGGAATGAACTGCCAATACCAGGGAACACTGACAAGAAACAAACAAAAATAGACCCACAAATGTCTCACGGAATGCATACTCCCCAATCCAATGTTGCTAAATCAACTTTTTCCCAATCAATAAAAACCGAAGGCCATCAGCAATCTGCACCGCCGATGTGCAAGGTGCAAGCTTGGTCCACCTTCAGTAAACCGACACAGCATACTGTCTCCGACACGACTCTAAACTCCAACCCCATGTGTGCAGCTTGCAGGTTAGGATCCTGCATCCGGTACAAGGTCACCCATTGGCTTCAAATCGGATTGCCCCCGACAGTAAATTGGCCGGAAGAAAATCGGTGACTCTGGAAAAACATCGAAAATACAGAACTCTCGGGTTCACCCCGAGGAAACATTCTAAAACTTAGCCACGTTTCCTGAGATGCTCGAATTATTTCAGTCGCATGTTTGCGGGAGAAAAGGGGATGAAAT
>JACLAC010025518.1_pt1 | contig 10038 bp, 9 predicted proteins | sample 8027881 | NCBI WGS metagenome assembly JACLAC01 (sample SAMN15725517, study PRJNA655200) | protist metagenome | isolation source: fluorescence activated cell sorting (FACS) single amplified genomes of... | place: Spain: Blaines Bay Microbial Observatory, Mediterranean Sea | collected 2016-01-19 | reverse complement strand
AGCCAAGGCCTGCACACCGACGACTACTTGCTGGTCGATATTGTTGTTCTCGATCTCGAAACAAGAGCAAGAAAATATTGGACGTGTGCCTTGTTCGGCACCAAACAGCATGCAATGGGAAGAAAGGTTCCGGGCGTCCATGCCATCGCATGGATGGCAGGAGGGGCAATTGTCGTCCACCAGGTGTCAACGCAGTTGCAACGGGAAGCCGAAGGCGTTGCCAGATACAGGGGTACGCCAGTGGAGTGCTTTATTGTGGGACCTGGATCGCCAGATTCTACCCCACATCGTGGGGGAACATATCTCCGAGCAGGCTTCGATACTCTTTTTTTCGATTCCGAAGCCGAACCCACCGAGATGGAAGCTGCGCTTGCGTCAGACCCAGAGGAGCTTCTGGCGCTGGAGCAGAACGTGCGGTCATCAGGCGGTTCGAGGTCACAGGGGTCAGGCCCCGACATCATGGATGTACTGGGCGAGCACGGCGCCGCTGTCGGCCAATTCCCACCGTTACCTGCGAACGATCCCAATGGAAGACAAGCAAGGCTCAGACGCCTCGAGGAAGAACTCAGCCGCCAGGGACGAGGAGCAAGTACGACAGCGTCCTCTACAGAAGCAGGAGCAACATTCGGGACCCCACGCCCGCCAAGTGGGTCAGCGCCCAGCGATCGCACGCAACCACCGGGCCCTCCTCAGTCAAGATCGACCTACAGTACTACTGTGGGTTCTGGCTCAGACAACGCTACTGCCCTGCCCAAAGCAGCTTGCCCGCCCCTGCTCAGCATTCCGGAACTTTACGAACGATGGGAAGAAAAGATGCAGTGCCTCGCAGGAGTCGACGATCACTGCCAAGATCCCGTCATTCCTGACCAGCGGCGGGAATGGGTCGATCAAGCACTGGACTGCAGTGCAATTCTGTGGCCCAACATGTTGGCATCGGAACTTTGCACCCAACTCGAATACGAGTGTTCCCGATTCAGGAATCGAGCAGCAGAAGCAGTGGCAAGAGGGGCGAGACCCACACCGGCATCAAGGGTGTGCGGATGGCCGCTGGAACAGCGACTGCAGGAGCTCAGCAGGCGATCGTGGCATACAACAGCTCAGAATTGCACCCGCAGTGCGGGAGTACTCCCACGCCAAAGCAGCGAAGATCCGTGGTGGGGTCCTCTGGAGCAAGCGAAGGCCGACGCCGAGCGAGAGGAGAGGCTGCGAAGGAAAAGGGATTCCTTGCACGCAGAAGAAAGCCGAGCGAGAGAAGAGGCGAGGGAAAAGGTCCTCCTCGGCAGTGGACCCCCAGGGAACCGAAGACCCATGGACGGAGCACATCAGAGAGAGCTCCTCATCGGAGAACACACAACCATGGGACTGGAGCAGAGGCTGGCCATCACAGCAAACAGGTCCAGACCCCACCACGCTCTGGAAGAAGTACGTCAAACAGAACAACCGTACGCAGGAGGAGGAGGAGTTCGCACGTCGCCAAACGTACCCACCATCCCCTGTCAATATGCCACCGAGGGGCAGTCACCACCACCCCCGACCTGCCCCCCACCAGGATGGGGACAAGTGGAGAGTCCCCAAGACGAACAGGAGGAGAACCCGAGGGGCGAGTCAAGCCAGGTGCCACCACCACCAATCGAGCCGCCCCCAGGGTTGCAGCAGAGCGGCGCGACGAGCGGTGCGAAGAGAGGGGACGAGAGCCAGCGGCAGCCAGGGGCTGGAGGCGAGACAGCAGAAGCAGCCGCAGCGAGCATGCAAGCGAATACAAGAGAGCAGGGTGCAGCACTACAGGAGGGAGGAATTCCGCCTGGGGCGGCCCCTCCACGAGAACCAACTCAGCCAGCAGCGCCGAGCAACACGGCACAGCTGCAGCCAATCCAGGAAGAGCAGCAAGCGAACAGCGAAGAGCGAAGAGTCCCGAGCGTGGACTGGTCGTCGTGGCAGCCAGCTACAAACCCAGAAAGCCACCACCCCAATTACAACGAGAATCAGGAATTGCAGTCTCAACTATCCGAAGATCCCAGCTTCCCTGTGGCGGAATACAGTGCGAGGCAGGGGGCATCGTCAAGCCCAGCGACCACAGAAGACTACAATGCGAACAGGACAAACAACACAAGCCCGATGGAGACGCCCCAGCGACAAGTTCGCCGCTCGTACCAACCGGTCCAGGGGAAGGGTGCGAGCCGCAGCCGCCCAACGTGGAGGGCGCCGAGACGAGGAGGGAGATGGATACCAGCGGAGAGTTCGCCGATTTGGCAACCAGACGACTATTCGTCGGAGTGGTGGGAAGAAAGTTCGATGTCCGATTACGACCCGGAGACGAGGCAGGTACCTGCACTGTGGCGAACGGCCGACGTGGAAGCAGCCCCAAGCAGAGCGGAGTGGGACGAGGACACCCACTGGGATGGCACCACAACGGGTTGGAGCTACAGAACCGATGGATTGCCTGGAGAACCAGAGTTTCACACCTGGGTCGTCAGAAGGTAGTCGATCAGGAACTCGGAGGAAGCGTGCAGAAGCAACGTGTCCGTGGTACTGGAAGTTCCTCCTGGCACTCATGGCGAACGCTGTGGTGGCTGATGCTAATGGCGCTTACAATAGGGAGAGCAGAGAGTGTCGGCCAAGGAGTCTGGATCTCATCAGTGGCAGTAAGCTGGACGACCAGTTCATGGATGATGTGGCAGTCATACTCCAGTGGTTACCAGTCGGCATACCAGGCAGCAGCCATCAGCTGCCCGAAAATAGAAACAGCCGCTGCGGCCACAACGACGGTATCGACCACCACGTTGCACCATCTAGGGGCGGACATGCGGCATGGCAACAGCACAACCCAGACCCAGCACGAGAACTGGGAAGTATGGTCGAGATGGCTAGGCGAGGTGGCATGCCAGGAAGTGACAACAAGTACATTATTGGCGTTAGCTATAGCCGTTGGCCTAATCGAAGGTATGATAATCTTGGTACTGACCTGCCAAGTATCAAGAACATCAGAATGGTTCAGGAGAGCAGAACTATCGAACATGGGCAAGTGTGGGAAGAGGAGCCCGTTGGGCACCCCATCGACACCGCTCCGAACGAGCGCCGCAAGGAGTGGAAGCCAGGCAGATGGGAGAGCGAGCTCAAGTACGGCGAGAGCAATTCCACGAATGCCGGAGTTGGTATTGAGCCAAGAGGAGTCAAGCCCAAGCCCAGACTGGGGTGGATGGAAGTCAGAGTGGAATAAGGAAACTCCAAAAGACTCAGACGATGTGAAGTTGATAGCGGACTATGTGATGCAGGGTGGAACTATCCAGTCACTAAGCGAGAAAACCAAAGTACCTGCCAAGTATTACGTCACAGCGCTGGAAACAGCGATCAAAACGGCAACTACGTCTACCCCGAAGTCCGCGGACCCATGGTGGAACGGTTATATGAAAAGAAGATAAGCCAAGCGAGGGCAGAACCGAATTCTAAAACTACGAAAACTAATACAAAAACAAAAACAAAAATAGGCAGAGTGTCCTGTTTCCAGAGGCCATGAAGCAGGTTAATTTGTGCATCGGGCGCCCAAAATTTCTGCTCAGTGTACGGGGAAGGTACGCTACCAGCGAAGTTACCGCCCTTTTTCCCCAGCGCAGTGGTTTCCCACAGTGCGCTGGTCTTTGCCAAGGTTGTCGAGCTGTTGTTAAGCTGTCAAAAGGAGGTGGCAGTGTGGATTGGAGTCTTTGGAATCTTTGGATTTGTTCGAAGCCCAGGAGTATTGGTCGTTGGTGTTCTCCCTTTCACTCCTCCTTCCACACCGTGGTCATTTTGCTCATATTCCATGCCGAAGCACCAAAGGGATGGTGCTGCAACGCCAATGTAGCTTCAGCAGCGAGGCGAGGGCACCCCTCCTATCGCAACACGCTGCAATCCGTGTTCAGAGCTGCACGAGCAGCCAAATTTCATAACATCATTCACGTTTTTGACGTCAATTACCTCAACCTTTCCATTCACGATTACTACCCTGTCTCGACCCTTATGCCATGCTGCGGTCCGTCCCCCTCCGCAGCGCCCTTTGACAACAAGCACTACTACTATCACCCGCTATACCCCGCTCGTCACCCCGGCCGCGGTCCGTCCCCCTCCGCGGCGCCCCTCCCACCCGTCTTTCACAGCAACATTCTCACGCACCACTACGACGGCAGCGGTGCGCGAGGCAAGCTGGGAACCTGTGCACGTGGAACCGGAGTAGGTCTTATCCACCCGAGGCCATGTCGCCTGCCCAGTACGCCAAGCGCAGTTACTGTTGCCAGCAGTAAGAAAGAGAGCCAACGGCGCAACAGAGGTGCCGGTGGTAGAAATGGCAGCCACCTGCTAAACAGGTACAGGAACAGAAAAAGGAAGGGCCGGAGGAAGTCCAAACGCCCAAGCACCAGGACCCAGAGTAACCGAGACCAGAGCCAGCCACATGCCCATATAGGCAGTGGTGGGTTATGCAGTTGGAAAATGCGAAATGATCGCAGCGAAAGCAGATGGAAATGGTATAGAGCAGTGAGAGTGGGCCAGGCAGCAGTCCCGGGGCCCAGAACCCAGAGTCAGCCAACCGAGGTGTCGCTGGAGGCGGCAGCAGCCAGCCTCGAACGTTGGGCTCGCAGACGAGGCTGGACAGCGCCAGAATCCCTTAGAGACTCGCAGGGAACCACAGTGAAGCCAGCACTGGTCGTGGAAGAGCCCAGTGGTGGAGCCCCCCTCGGGCGTCCAAAGCCAGCCAAGAAGAGGAAGCGGGCAAACAAGAACTCCTGGAGCGAATTGCGAACTTAGGAATTGGGCGCCTAGTAGTTGAAACCCCATCACCAGCAAGGCAGAGACGAAAAGGCAGAAGGACAGGCCAGGCGAGAACGAACAATGTAGAGCAGGAGTCTACCAAGAAGCGCAAGGAAAAGGAAAGTGAAAAGGAGAAAGAAGAAAACTCTGGAAGAGGAGCCGGAGTTGAGTTTTCCCCCAGCACTGCCAACCATACTGAGCAAAGCCAGCCGAGCGACGTACCCAAAGCAAAGAGTAACGCGAAGAGCTGCAGTAAGAAGAAGAATATTAACCCCAGTACCCCGAACAGCCAAGAGAAAACAGGCAACAAGGGCCTGTCGCAGAAGAAGTCGGAGGTCGAAAGTAGCCAGCAGCAGGGCCCGACCGCAGCCCAGGGCAGCAGAGAAAGATGGCGCGGTGCAGCCTTGGGCAAGACAGACTGCGCCACCCAACACGTTGCTGCTATAGAATCCCAGCAAAGTAGAGAATACTCAAGATCCAGACCGAAGAAAGAAAGACGAAAGAGAGGAGTAATCTACTGCCCGGCAGACTGGGCTAAGAGGAGAGTAACGCAGCCTAGAAGATGCAAAGCTTGCCAGAGAATAGTAACGAAAGGATCATTCGGCGAAATTTGCAGGACTTGCGGTGACTTCGTTTGCTGTGTTCCATGCAGGAAGTCCCTGACAAAGAAAGGAGGGTGCGAGTGCATGTCAGTCCCAACCCCAGGAACACAAGACCAATCACAATCAGAACAGCCACAGTTTGCAGCGCAAAACAGAACCGGTACACGGAGTGACGAACAGCCAGGTGGTCATACAAGTGAGCCGATCAGTGCTGAGGGTCTAGAGAAATCCCGAGTACAAATTCGCGCTACAGAACTGGTCAAAGACGACCTCAGCATCTACGAGAGAGCCGCTTGTATATGCCGTGAAATAGTCCTTACACCAGTGCCTCAGCTGTGGCAAAGAGTCCCTCCCCAACTTGAAAGAAGAATCCTAGAGCTACTCAGGGACGCAATAGCGACGCATGCAGATGCAGAAATTTACGCGGCAAGAACTGGTACAGTTGAAGCCGAAGAGAGAGCGTATGTCCAGGGCACTTTCCTCCACACATTGTACGCGGCGCTTTTGTTCAAGCCCCAAGAAAACCCAGCGATCAAAGAGCGCAAAGAAGACCAGGAGGAAACCCTGGAACTAGGGCCGCTCAACGAAGCCGAACTGGAAACGAACATGAGAGTGGTCCACATTATCAAAGCCCGCGTTGCAGTCGCTGAGCTAGGCCAGTGGGACAAGCTACTCCAAGGGCTGCTAGATGAGCAGCGTAACGGCATTGCCGCCGATAAAGCAGCATATAGGTCCAGACAAGCAGAGAGCGGCAACGACGAGGAGAAGCGTCAGCAAAAGGCAATTTTTTAAATGCAGAGTGGTGATATTGTCGGAGCAAATCAGGCGCTCAAGGCGCAGGTAGCTGTGCCAGGAGGACCAGAGCTCATCCAACAGCTAACAGAACTCATTGCAGAGCCCATCGCAGAAGAAGAACAGCATGCGTATGAAGCAGCAGTGGAATTCGCGAGGCATAGCATTCCCAACGTCGTCAGAAAGCCCTCGGCAAGAGAACTGAAGGCACGGTTGAAAGTGATAAACTGTCATGCTACCCCAGGTCCAAGTGGACTACCCAATATCCTACTAAGCAAAATGTGGAAAGTTAGAGGAGGAATTGGAGCGCTTCAGAGGGGGTAGGAGCATGGAACAGCGGGCGCATATGCACGAAGTCCACTGACCTATGGACGGCAGCCAAGTTGGTCGCCCTAGACTGCGGGGAAAAGGAGGATGCGCAGACAGGCAGGACTCCGGCCGCTCGGCCTAGCAGAGGCCCTCACAAATTTGGCAGAGAGCTGTGCAATCCAGAGAGAGATGAAGAGGTTGCACCAAGTCCTGGAACCAGGAAACTTGGGCATTGTTACAAGCGGTGGCGCTCTTGTTCTGCAGAACATGTTGGAATGTTGGGCAAGCGACCTTGAGTTTTACAACCGGAACGAGATAGAGCAAGGACGCTTCGACGAGTTGTACGGCATAGAAGCAGCTGACCTCAGCAATGCGTATGGCACATTCATAAGGTCTTCGGCAATCCGATCAACAGTAGCCGCGGTGCCAGGACTCGCTGGCACACTAGTAGCGAGCGAACAGGCTCTCGGTACGCGTTACCAATTACAATCAGAGGGTGAATGGAAAACAATCGTAGCGTGCCGTGGAGGCGCCCAAGGCAGGCGTATCACCACCATTCTATTTGCGTTCTGGCTACAGAACACACACCAGGGAGTCAGTGCACACCAGCAAGGTGCAGTAGCCGCCCCAGCATATCAGGACGACACTTACAGAGTTGGGCGGATGTCAGAACTCGCGCAGAGCTGGCCAGAATGGAAAACACGCGTTGAGGCAGGAGGAGGTAAATTCAACGAGAAAAAGTCGATGGTGTGGATTCCAGGTGCAGACGAGGCATCGGCAGTGATGGCTGCAGCACTGAACCATCACCAATACGATCTCCCTGTTGTTTCAGATGGCCTAAGTGTACTTGGAGGAGTGGTCCAGGACCAGTTTAAGTCAGCAGTGGGAAATTTTCAGAGACAAGTTGAGACTGCAGCGAAGAGACTTCGAGAGGCAGCAGAATTTGCGGAAAGGATAGTGGCGCTAGCCAACAGTGCGTTGGAATTCTCGGCACATACAGCGTTCGTCCTGGCGGCGAAGTCACTTCGTGAGGCACTATCCTTCGACGCGGCAATACTACCCCCAGCGGCAGGGGGAGAGCTCTATGACCAGTTAGACAAAATTGTCCGCCATACCATTGAAGCAACAACGGGCGGAGCTGGTAACTCATTGACATGGGTTCGTACACAGCTGCCGGGCCCCTTAGGAGGTATGGCAATGAGAACCACAGCACTCAGAGCCCCAGCTGCGTACTTAGCCAACCAAGTGATCAATGGCCCGCGCGCAGCGGCACTAGCAGAAGCAATGGGCAAGCCGACAGTTTGCCCCAATGCGACGCGTGCTGCAATGGAATACTGCAGGAACCAACTGGGCCAAATTGGAGTGGTGGTTGCCTCGCGAGAAATTATCACGTTCCAGCCGGCCATGAAAACTATCCTGGCGGCATCGCCGTGGGCAAGGCACATTCCTACCGCCTACTACAATCAGCCGATAGTAGGGCGAGGAATGCTGAGCGCGATAATGGTCAGGGTGGAACTGGCGATGGCTGCGCTACACCTGGTCCCAGATCTAGATACTCACGTTGCAGCACAGTGGCTCTCAGCTGGTGGAGAAGGTGTGGGAAAACATGGACAGAAGTTCCGAGACCAGGTATGTTGATAGACAACACACACTGGATAGTGATGGCCAAAATGAGACTTGGAACGCTGGCCGTAGCCGATGGCATGCAATGCCAATGCTGTAGAAGTGAGCATGGGCCGAACCCAACATCCGACGCAGATTTTACCGAGCCCAAGTGCCTAGAGAGACTAACCAACCCAGTAACACACCCACAGCTGTGCAGAGTCGGAAAATCGCGACTAAAACCGCACAGAATGGTCACGAGATCCTTCTGCAGACTTTTCGAGACGATGAATGTCTACGCAGACGAGGAGCGCGCAGTCCCGAGTCTCTACCAAATAGAAGAAAATGGTAGAGTCAAAGAGGCAGTCCTTGACGTAGTTCTGTCATTTCCAGGGGAAACTGGACTTGTTCCTTTCGATGTCACAATACGCTGCCCCCACGGCGAGGATGAGGGCGTAGCAGCAACGAAACCCGGCCATGCTGCGAAGTCTGGATGTTTAGACAAGGATGAACGTTACGGCACAGGCTGCGTAGTACCATTAGCTTTCGAAACGTATGGCCGATTGGACGAGCGTTCATGCATTGACCTCAGAGCCGTCTGCGCAGCAGCGGCCCGCTGCAACAACTCGTCCACTGCCTCTGGAGCAGGTAGACTTACTGGAACAGAAGCATACAATAAAGTCCGCAGAGGCCTCGAGCGAACCTTGCTTTGGGAACAAGCGGACACAGTGTTAAGAAGCATTGGTCAGACCACTGCGAGTGCAGCATACGCGCGCAAACGCCGAGTAAACGCCAGAGAAAGAAAAAGTGGAGGCGAGTGCCTTTTTCCCATCAAGGCGGTTGGGCAAACGCCCAACTCGCTTTACTTGCGCCACACCGGCTCTAGCGTGGAAACCCATGACCCCTATGCAATCGAGAATGCGATCGCAGTCGCGAGAAACCTTGCGGTGAACCTAGATGATGCGCCCCCTACGCCGCCGGCACCGCCGGAGGCAACAAGTTTGGAAAACCCAGCAGCTCCGATAAACATCGTTCAGCATTTTGACAATGACCACATCAACAAGATCAGTCTTCACAACAACCCCGGTTCTAGACTGCGGTCCGTCCCCCTCCGCGGTCCCCCCTGTTCTCATTCATCACTACGATCAGACAGCTGCCATAGGAAGGCTGGCAATGGACGGCAGCGCCAGCGCCAACATTGTCGCCGTACCCGGTGTCACCCGAGCTGTCAGCGGGGAAGAGGCATCGCCCAGCAGAGGAATTGATGCAATCGAGAATGCGACTGCAGTCGCCAGAAACCCTTCGGTGAACCTAGATGACGCGCCCCCCACGCCGCCGGCACCGCCGGGGGCAACAGGTATTGAAGGCCCAGCAGCTCCGTTAAACATCTTTCAGCATTTTGACAACGACCACATCAACAATATCAGTCTTCACAACAACCCCGGTTCTCATGCCCAGATAGACTGCGGTCCGTCCCCCTCCGCTTTCCCCTCTGTTCCCATTCATCACTACGACCAGTCAGCTGCCATAGGAAGGCCGGGACTAGACGGCAGCGCCAGCGCCAACTTTGTCGCCGCACCCGGTGACACCCGAGCTGAGGCATTGCTCAGCAGACGAATTGTTGACGCGGTAGCCAGAGTAGACAATGTTAACAATGTCCACAATTTTGACATCAATCACATCAACACCTCCATCCACGACTACAACCCAGTCGTCTCTGTTCCCCCACGCTTCGGTCCGCCCCCCTCCGAAGCACCCGTTGAAGACATCCACTACCACGATGGCCAACACATAGTCAACCACAACCCTCAATTCAACTACCACTACGATCAGGAGGCAACCAACTCGCTAGAGGACTGCGAGTTCGACGAGGCTGCCTTCGCCGCATGGGCCTCAAGAGACACCAACCAGTACCTCCCATGAGCCGTAGTGGACTGAGGGTTGGACTCCGGAA
>JACLAC010022854.1_pt1 | contig 10038 bp, 6 predicted proteins | sample 8027881 | NCBI WGS metagenome assembly JACLAC01 (sample SAMN15725517, study PRJNA655200) | protist metagenome | isolation source: fluorescence activated cell sorting (FACS) single amplified genomes of... | place: Spain: Blaines Bay Microbial Observatory, Mediterranean Sea | collected 2016-01-19 | reverse complement strand
GCCAAGGTCGTCGGCGTGGTGGAGAATGTGTTGGTTTCGTGCTGAACACCTCCACTGGCAATACGCATGGTGGCCTCCTTTCTAAGTTGTTGTCTTAGCAATGTTGTTCAAGACAAGAAGCTGGTAAATGCAGCAGGGATTGAAATCATTTCCTTTCGCATACTAAAGCTAGAGCACTCATTTTATTGCTATCATTTGTACTAACTACCAAATTGTGTCAATTGATAATTCATCAGTTCAATCTATTCACTGGACTTGATGAATAGTTATGGTGATCGAAATTAATTGGCTTGGCCTGAAGCTATATTGTGTTTTATTTTAAGTTGTTTATTTTGATGTCTTAAAGGGGTATGTTGATCTTGAAAGAAAATAAAAATAGGTAATTTGCAAAAATTAAAATTTTTTAATTATAAAGTGAATTAAATGAAAATAATTGACAATTACTTTATAATTTTTAGTATTCTTCTTCTTAGTTTTCATATCTTATCTTGTAGTGAAAAGGCCAGCGAAAAAAATGATAAATTAGATGAAAAAAATAATACTTATAGTGAATATTTATACAAAAAAGGACCTTTAATTATAGATTCTAAAAATGGTGCTTGGTTTGATCGATCATTAACTGTCACTGGTGTGAAAATTGTTGTTGCTGGTGCAGTAGGTGGACAAAAAGCAGTTCCAGATGAATGGGCTAAAAAGGTTGCCAGAGCAATAGAGTTACTCACAAACAAAAATGACCCCAACATTGATATTACTGCTCAAGAGAAAATGCTGAGAATTCTCGAAGGGACCTCAGGGACATGGCATGAAGGATATCCTACTGTACAAAGGGTCGCCTATGGTTCTGGGGTTGACTATGATTCAAACCCTCTGACTGATTCTGGTGTGCTGTCATATGCAGGTTACAAGACTTTCTTAGATACTCACTCAGTTAATGATATGGTTTGGTACAAAAATAGTAGCAGTGGTCCAGTGAGTTTGAGTGGAGATAATGATATTCAGGAATTATTTGAACATCTTCTTCATACGATACATTTGTTTGGTGTTAGAGGTGCTGTAAATGGATCAGAAGAAGCTTTGAATTGGGATAGTGAAAAAAATCAAAATACCTTCCAAAGTACTGCTTTATATAATGCGATGAAAGAAGCATATGATAAGGGTTTTTTTCAGCCTGATTATGTAGGAGATATTGCAGATCCAAGTAAAGCACATGTTGCATTGAAGGAATATTTGTACTTACTCAACTTTAATATGTGGGAATTTGGATCTGAATTTTGGGAAAATCAATCTTTATCACCAGAATGGTCTGATTCAATGAGAACACCAGCTGGCATTCAGACTAACAACCCATTGGGATATGATTTATACAACACTTACGTAAAGCCTGTATTAAGTAGGCCAGATGTTGCTACCTTGAGATCAATTTTTCAGGACAATGATAGTGGTTTCTCCGGGTATGCCCCAGACTAATTATAAGAAAAACAGTATTCGGATAAACAACAACCTGCTGACCTACTATTGATACCACTTTTACTATTTTCCTCACAAATCTGGATACCAAGTATTGGATCATAACCACCCCATTTGGGGTAATCAATGCAGAACCAACCAAGGTATTTTACCCGGTGAATGATCATAGAGGGTCCACCACCTAAAATTTGATAATCGGTATAATGGCAGACTATTGGAGTTGAGGGATCTACCTCAGCAGTAGTAATAATTTTACCACAGTGGTAACTACCATCAACTTTCATCTTAATACTCCCTGGTGAGGTTGCTTAGTTTCAGATTGATATCATCATTACAAATTCTACGCAGCCTTATATCAGTTCTCTGTTGATGATATGGATTTGTTCCGTGTAGCAAATAACGACCATAGACTTACGCTAATATGCCTCTCTCTCAAGGCATCCTGGCAAACCATTGTTGTTGTTCTATGCCCTTCAGCCAGCTTGCTGCAGAATTACGATAAATATGTTTAATTGGAACTAAATCGTCACGCTGATTTAGAAAGCCAAGTCTTACAGCGAAGTTATTTTTTTCAGCATCTGCTCCATATAACCCTGTTCCACAAGTATCACAGAAGCCTAGTACTCGCTTCCTACCACTTTCTGCAACCTTGGTATATTCAGCAACTACCCCCTTGATAGAAATGTTTTCAGCCTTTGCAGCTACACCAGTTCTACAAGGCCCTCCGGAGATGATCTGACAATCTGTACAGTGACATGAATTTAAAGTGGAGGGATCTACTTCAGCATTCAGGGTGATTTTTCCACAGTGGCAGCTTCCATCTATTTTCATCGGATGCTTTTTAGTCAGATTACTCAAATAGAGATCAATAAATCTCTTGATTCAATGCAGCTTTCTCTCCCCCAGTTATCCTCCCCAAATCGTTGAGAGTTATCTACCATTTACCAAGATATCCAATAATTCAATCGGGAGGCATTCATGTCAGGTGTAATTGATGTAGTCAAGAAGCAAAATAAGGACTCAATCAATAAACCACGTAACGGACTAGGCACTTACGCTTATCCAGATGGGCGAATCTATGTCGGAGAATTCAAAGAGGGTAGTTTTCATGGGCGAGGCATCTATTCTTGGCCGGATGGGCGAATCTATGTCGGAGAATTTAAAGACGGCAAAAGGAATGGTGAGGGAACCCTGACTCGGCCAGAGGGGAAAGTCGAGAGCGGACATTGGGAGAACAGCAGATTGGTAGCATGAGAGACTCAGGGCACTCCCCATTTATTAACGAGGCCATGTTGTGTAGGTTAACTCTGCTTCGGCTGAATAGCCTTGGAGTTTGTCACTTTGTAGCAGAGACCTTGTCTTTTCGAGTGCGACTAAAGGATCGCTATCAATCACATACAACTGTGTAGCAGGATCCTGATCTGAGTCTGGTAAGAATTGACTGAGGTTCTCTCGTGCAGCAATCAACTGCAAGGTTTCACGACCTAACGGTGGCCGCACAGCAAACCTACCGAGATTGATCCACTCACCTGTTTCCACAACAGTCACATGCCGAACGAAGCGCTTCGGTGAATTCTGGATACCTGAATTGATTTCCACGAGGAAAGATAATGGCACATCCGTCATAAACGTATGGCCGACAATGTAAAAATATCCCGGTTTGTTCAACTTAACCTGCAGCTCAAACGAATCTCCCTCACTAAAATGAAGTTGCTCCCTCCCTCTGTCAGTTTTGATTGAAACTCTGAAGTCAGAAGCCAGCCAGACATCTACATCTTCTCTGAGCAATTTATCGAAGACAGGTTGGCTCGGTTGAGCCGAAAGTCCTGCATAGGCAGTGGCCACAAGAAATGTGGATCTGGTCAACTCAATCGCATGACTTTGCGCTTTGCTCAGATGCAGAGTGATTTCCATCCCCTCGTCACCATTCACATAGTTTCCATGCAACCAATACTTGGCTCGATCAGGGCTTAACACAGTCTTCAGCTCTTGTTGTAGTCGTCCTTGGAAGGCCAGGGCAAAGGGTGTGATCTCCTGAGTCTTCGAAACTTTCATTGGAAAGACATAGACGCTCGAATACTGCTGCATCTCTTTGGTCAGCAGCCGAGCGGCTTGCTCCATCGAATCAGGCTGTTCCTGTGCCTGCCAGAGGAGTCCTTGCACTTCAGCTTCATCGATATTGAGTTCTGGGAGGTTCTCGCGTTCACCAAGGGCTAGCGTGACGGTCAGGTGCCGCTTGAAGTCCTCCAATTTGGTGAGCGTTTGTTGCAGAAGGGGTTCACGTTCAGCATTGCGTTCTGATTGCTGTGCTTGGCTCCAGGTCTGTTCAATTTCTTGCTGGAGTTGAATCAGTCTTTCGCGATAGAGATGAGCAGCTCTTTCAGAGCGCAGGAAGGAGGTAGCATCCCATTCATCAACACCCCGCAATACATGTGTCTCTAACCCCAGCAAAGGTAGTCTGGACTCCACACGAACCATCTGGGTGGCATCTTCAGAGTACTTGCCATCCAGTAGCCCTTTCCAACCGGTATGAACAGACTTTACTTCTGTGGCAATGCTTTGAGAGAGATCAGACAGGGCTTCTTGCTTGGCTTGTTCTCGAGTGTGGCCATGGCCTTCACCGATCAGTTCGAGGGCTAGACCATTGGAAGGGAAAAGGAGCGAAAAAGTAAGAGCGAGCAATATCCAATTCACTGTTTTACTTAACCACAAAGATGTCAGCCTTCAAGCATTAGTGTTGCCATCGATACTCCCTCCAGTGAATCCTGTCAAATAGATATTGTTACTGGAATCAATGGTAATTCTATTCAAACGATTATTTGTCCAAGTCCCAAGTTGCTTTGTCCACAACTATTTCCCCATTCTATTGTACTTCAATCCAATACGAACGAATTTTTATGCAGTGGGTATACTTTGTGGGAAATGAATCAGAGCTTTTCTCTTGGCTTTACTTCAAAATGAATCATTCCATTTTTAAATGATTTAGTAGCCATGGTGTAGAGAACACAAAAGCGAAACATTCTTAAGAAGATTGATTGTCATTGTATTGGCAAATTTATTAATTAAAATTGTGTGCTTTTACAAAATGGTATTTGTAGAAAAGTTATCACAATAGATGTTTTTGTTTTAATTAGTTTAATTTTTGTCGACTTCCCCCATCCCAGGGGTGCGTGTAGGAAGGAACGGAAAGCAAGAGACGAGATTTTTCAGTTTGACGGCTGACGGTAGCTTGGCTGATACTGCCTGTTTCCAGGAATTCAATTGCTGCCTGAAGCAGGGTATCGTTAGCCGGGGTGACAGGAAGCACAGTACTGAGGGAATAATCAGGACTGACTCCCAAGTCGTGCCAGGAATTACCGAGGGGAGTGAGTAACTCAAAGGAAGTGATGTAGACCCCACTCCCATCGAGTAACCCGGTCACATTCTGGCCAACTCCCTTACCGTAAGTGACACCACCCATCAATGTAGCAATCTCCAGATCCTGAAGTGTAGCCGAGGTGACTTCAGAAGCAGAGGCAGAACTTCCATCAACCAAGATTACAAATTTACTTCTATCGGTGATGCCAAGGTTCGAACCATAGATGCCAAAGCGATAATTGGTTGTTTGGGATTGCTGCTGCAAGCTGAACATCACCTGGTTATTGACAGAACTTGGTCCTAGAAAGTCTGTTAGGTACCAAGCACCAGATAGACTACCTCCTCCATTTTGACGCAGATCCAAGATCATTCCATTCGATCCACCACTACCTGCAGAAACTAAGCTCTGATAATCATCCCTGATTCGTTCTGCACTAACGGTGGTGTACTCGCGAAGGTTGAGGTAGGCAATTTGGTTGGAAGAACCCAGTGATCTGGAAATGTGTGTTTCCGAGGCGGTTTGGATTTGGATTTGATTACCATTACGGAGTAGGGTCAGCGTGGTGGTCGCTGCTTCTGTCTGAGGTAGTAAGTCTCTGACTTCCTCTACGGTCCGTCCTGATATCTCGGTTCCATCCACTGCAATCAAGCGGTCCCCAACTTCTAGCCCATCCCACCAAGCTCTGGTGAAGGGAAAGATTGTGCCCAACAGGAAGGGATTGCTGTCACTGATCACTGCATTGCTGTTACTGACCTGGTAGCTGAAACCAATGTAGGAGCGTCCTCCACTGAGAGCCTGGGTGTTTTCAGAGAAGGTGACAGGTTCAAAGTAGTAGGAGAAACGATCGTTTTGGCGGACTACATTGACGTAATCAGCGATCTGGTTCAGCCCGTCGAGGTTACCTGGCAAGTAGTTTGGTCGATAGTGAATGCCCTGAAAATTGACACAGCCTTGGGCAAGAATCAGGTCAATGCTTTGGTGAGTACTGCTCTTCTGACATTCCGGCATCAACTCAACGTAATCTTGAATAGAGGCTACCGTGGATGCTTCCGAAACGATGGTGTCAGAGAGTTCAGACGGATAGGTCAGGGTGATTCCATCTTCAGTTTGAATAGTCTGGAGTTGTCCCTTGTAAGCAAGCGGGGACTGCCTGAGAATTGTGCGCTGGTCTTCGGTAAACTGGTTCTGATCTCCACCACCCCAGGAGGCCCAGAACATGATGTTCTCAGCACCATTACTAACACATTCCTCCGCAGAAACCTGTTCGTTGCTATTGCTGTCATAGATGGATTTGCTGCATTCAGCAGTGTCATCCAAGGGATCAAACTCTACTCCGTTGTCCTCTGTAGGATGCCAGAGGCCAAGCAGATGTCCTGCTTCGTGGACAATCGTTTCAGCAAGCAATTGGTCATTGATAGATTGATTGAAGAAGGGTCCTGACAAGTGAGAACCCAAGCTGACCAGCACGCCATTATGTGGTCCCTGAATGCCCAATGAACCAGGGATACCCGCAGCAATACCCAAGACTCCCCCACCTTCGATCTCATCCACCAGAAAAATATTGATGGCATCGGTCCTTCCTTGAGTAACCAGCGCTTGGGTTTCTGAATTGAAAAAACTGTCAGAAACGGTTCTGTATTGTTCTTCGCTTATATTGATAGTCTTGCTGATGGTGACGTTGAGGCTGTTATTGGTGAAGAGTCCCTTCACTAGCTGCCAAACCGTGTCTAGATTATGGCTCCCTCCAATGACCAGATAGGGTTGCATAAGTAAGTTGGGTTCACCACTGGCGGAGGGTTCATCTTCGCGGACGGTCAGCTTCAGTTCATTAGCTCCGCTAATCTGGTAAGTCCAGGTTCCTGCTTCAGCATCAATGTCGGGGCGCATTGGTACCAAATAGTTGTCATATGGGCCATCACCAAAACTAGTGAGGCCACTAGCGGTGGATTCGAGGTAGGCCAACTCATCACGTCCACTGGGACTAGTGAGTCGGGTGATTCGAGTTGTTCCAGATGAAAAAGCGGACAGTAGGAAAGAGTTTGTCTTGTTTGAAATAACAAAGTTGCCAGAATTTGGTGAGCTTAAATTTTTAACAGTAATTTTAGTATTTTGCGAAACATCAAAATCTGTTTCTACATAACAATTTTCGAATAAATAACTGCCACTTAGCGCTCCATTAGTGCAAATTCGAGTCTGTTGAATACAATTGCTGCCATTGGGAACTGTTTGGGTTTCAAATGCGTTAACACTATCCTCATTAGAAATAGTCTGGTTTCCAAATTCACAAGATGCAGCCTCACGTATGTAGCAAGAATTATAAGCATAACTTCCTGATAAAATCCCGTTACTGCAAGTTCGTGTTTGGCTAACCGTTTGGCAGGATTTATCATAGGAAACACTACTTGTTGAGTAAGCCACAATACTTTGGCCATCAACAACAATCTGACCATTGAAATTGCAAGATGCTGCTGCCACACAGCTGTCAAATCCATAACTTCCAAATAAGAATCCATTATCGCAGTAACGAGTCTCTGAAATACAGTTGCTTCCGAATGGAACCGAATTAGACAGATAAGCCGTTGCGGATTGCCCATCATTAATGATCTGACCATTAAAACTGCAACTCTGTGCTTGCTTCACGGCGCAACTACTATTCGCATACGTTCCGCTAAGTACTCCATTAAAACAACTCCTCACCTGTGAGCTGCAGGTGCTTCCAATGGGTACAGTATCCGCCAGAAAAGCAGTTATAACTCCACCGTGTGGTAGGTCAGATCCATTAAAAGCGCAACTGGTCGGCTCAGCCTCTTGACAGGTATGAAACTGATAGGTTCCACCTAAGACCCCATTGGCACAAAAGCGCTGCTCTGATTCACAATTCTGACCGAAGGGCACTGTTGAGCTTTGGTAGGTTGTGACATTTGTCCCGTTGGCAATTGAATTTCCGTTGAACTGACAGTCGGTCGATTCCTGGACCTGACAGCTCATGTAAGCATAGGAGCCACTTAGTAAGCCGTTGTTGCAGAAGCGGGTTTGAGAGGAGCACAATTGGCCAGCAGCAACATTTGTTGACTGATAAGCAATCACACTTCCCCCATCTGGAACGGTTCCACCAGCAAAGTTGCAGTTGATCGGAGTCTCAGTAGAATTTGGATTGAAAGGAACATTGGCTGGCGTGACTTCTACGAAGCCCGGTACTAGTTGACGGATATCGTCTTGACTCCCAATGCTGCCTGGTCGTCCTTCTGAATTGAGGCTACCGTGCAAGTGATTGATCGCCTCATCGGCTGGTATTATGGGTCGTTTGAGAATGTTCTCGATGAAAGGATTGACCTTGAGCTGAAACTCAGTGACTGGAAGATCAAATTCGAAGGCCTGTTGGTCTAACAGAGATCGGGTATTTGGACTGATGCTGATGCCGTTGGTGAGATCACCATCCTGATCAAGCGATTGTAGCAAGCGGGAAATGTTGATCACCCGACGGTCAGCGGTGTTGTTTGTGCCAGCAAGCTCTACCGGAGTGATCACTGCGCTGCCCTTGACCTCGCCCAATACGGTATCGCCTATTGAGAAGGTGACCTGATCACCAATGCGATATCGGAAATGGCCATTGGTGTTGGTTAGGCCAGAAAGGTTGGAAGAGGTAGTGTAGCTCACACCTCCGACTGCACTGTCGAGAAGGGTGCCAGTTAGCGTTGGGGTATTTTGGTTGGTATTACTGGCGCTACTTGAACTAGAAGAAGATCCGCTTTCTCCACCACCAAGTCCTCCGGCAGCAATGGCAACTATGGCGGCACCACCGGTAGCAATTCCAGCAGCAGGCCCTGTTTCAAACCCTCCCTCTGTTTCTGTCGTACACTGCTCTTCATCAGGGGTGCAATCGACAGGAACAGGTTCTCCACAGCTGACGACCAGCAGAATTAGACTGAGATAGATCAACCAGTGCTGAGGTTGTTGCTGCATAGGCAATCAGTCTGAAAGCCGTTGCAGCATCTGCTTAGCCTGAGCATTCCCTTTGGCTGCCGCTTGCCGATAGTTTTCAAGAGCCTTTCCATCGTTTTGTGGTACTCCATAGCCTTTACGGAACATACCTCCCAAGTTGAAGAGGGCAGTAGCCTCTCCCTGCTCAGCAGCTCGCTGATACCAGCTAACCGCTTTTTCCAAATCCACCCCGGTTCCAATTCCATTGCGATGCATGTAGCCCAACATCGTCTGGGCCTTGGGATGATTGCGCTCAGCTGCCTGGTTATAGAAGATTTTAGCCAAGGCCAAATTCTCATCTACACCTAAAGCCTTGCGATAGACCTGCCCAAGCTCATATTGGACTGGTGGAGGCTGCTTGATGAAGAAGCCCATCAACTCTTTGACCTTCGACTTGTCCTTGTATTTGCTTAATAACGCACCGGCTCGGGTTCTCTGGCCATCCAATAGGAAACTGACGATTTCTCTCAATTCATTGTTGACAGGTTTAATCTTCTTCTTGGCTTCCTTGACCTGCTCCTTGAGTTGTAGCTCTGTTTGGCTTACGGAGTCAGATTGCACGGCAAAGACAAAGTCCCCCTGGTCCAGGTTTCGGTCTCGGATCTTACCGTACTGAGGTGTCTGATAATTCTTGGTATACTTGGAGACACTGGAGAAGAGGAATTGACCAAGCTCAGATCCGGTTACATAGCCATCGTTATTGGCATCTGCATCACCACCGATTCCGTTGATGAACTGCTCTCGGAAAACACTCCGATCAGTCACGGTTTCGTTGGCAGAGCCGGAGGTAATATATTGGCGAACTGGTTTTGTGGTACTGCTAGCAATCTCCTGAGGCACAGCTCGAGAGAGGGCGAAGAGTTCCCCACTGAAGCAGGAGTCAAAGAGGAAGAGGGCATGTTTGGATTGAATGCGTTTGGAATAGACATCAATCATTTGCAGATCCAGAGCTTTGTCTAAAAAGCCATTGAGGTCTTGTTGAGGATCGGGCGCATCAGTTGGAACGAGGTAGCCCATCGTTGTGCCGTAAGTTTGCAGTTGAGAGTGACCATGTCCGGCGAAGTAAATCAGCAATCGGTTCTCTGGATCACGTCCATAGAGACTAACGAAGAGGTCAAAGATCTTTTTTAAATCCTCACTGCTGGGATCATTGATAGGAGTGACTTCAAAGCCGTTTTCTGCCAATGCTTCCTGAACAAGGGCCATGTCTTTGCGAACCCCTGGAAGATCCG
>JACLAC010022937.1_pt1 | contig 10039 bp, 6 predicted proteins | sample 8027881 | NCBI WGS metagenome assembly JACLAC01 (sample SAMN15725517, study PRJNA655200) | protist metagenome | isolation source: fluorescence activated cell sorting (FACS) single amplified genomes of... | place: Spain: Blaines Bay Microbial Observatory, Mediterranean Sea | collected 2016-01-19 | reverse complement strand
TATGGCCTGAGCTAATCGTAGAGATGGGGATCTCACCCCAGTCTTCGCAAATACGCAAAAGTCGGGTCCGATCTTCCTTCAGGCTACGCTCAGCCAGCTCGCACTGGTCAAGGTAGAGGTTGACGGCCTCCTGAAAGGTAACGTGTCGGTTGTCGCGTACTTCCTCGAGCCGTTGGTCGGTGCCTGAGCTCAGTGCTTCGCTTATCAGCTGGGCTCTGGCCCTGGCCTCGTGGAGGTTTCTGGTCTTGAGGCTTCGCAGGCGCTGCGTACCCGATCCGTCTCTGTAGTACGCATACCAGCCGACCTTACCTTCGCGGCGCTTGACGGTCACGCTCCCAACGTAGTATAGCTTGGCCATAATGGACTCCTTTCATCCTAAAATATAGGATCACAATAGGATCACGGCTAATACAAAAAATACGGACTTATACGGACTGCTGTGGACTACATGGAAATTTTTAAGTATTTGTTATATAATTGATTAAAGTGTAAATAATTGATAAACTGTAAGTTAGTAAAAGTAAGATAACGGACTTTTAATCCGTAGGTCCTGGGTTCGATCCCCAGTGGGCTCACCATTAAAAACAACCACTTACATTCATTCGTAGGTGGTTGTTTTGGGTTCTGGAGGGTCTTTGGATGAGATTTGGATGAGATCGCTGTTTGCGTAAGTATCTTCAGGGGCTGATTCAATTCGACTGGTTAGATGTATCGTAAGTGGAGCAGCTGTTTAGATTGACATAATTACAAAAATATTTTCAAGTGGGGTAGAACTAACCGCTAACCTGGCTTAACCAGGTGAACCATCCAGCAGTTTGCCATCCAGAGGTTATCCCAAATATCTATGCCTACATGTTGATTTAATGGGTGATTCTATCCCTGCTGTGTGTTGATCGTGGTGCTTGGAGGCACCGATTGCTTTTCGTATACTAGTCTAAAGGCAGGTTATTCTTCTCTTTCGGTGTTTTTTCGTTGTTCTATCTAAGAATCAGAAGTCTGTATTTTTGTCCTGATATATGGAAGCACCATGGTGCAGGCTGAGGTTGCGTTAAATTATGGCGAAGTATAATTCCCGATATCTTTCGAGCACTGAGATCGTGTATCACCCCTTTGGTCAGGAAGAGATCGAGATCGACATTTACGCGCTTTCCGGTCAGTTAGTCAGGCGGGTAGCTGTGACCAGCCAGGGAACGACCCCGCAAAGGTATAGTTGGAACGGGTTGGATAACAACGGGATCGCTGTGGGGAGTGGTGTGTACATTGTACGGGTGAGATCCGATTTGGCGACGAAGTCGACGAAGGTGACCCTATTGAGATAGGACGAAAGCGAACTCCAACTGTACTATTTACGATGATCGGGAAGATCACACGACTATCGTATTACGGATTAGTGGGCTACCACTAAGACCACCGGTGCAATAAATAGACAAAAACAGGTGATTCGGTGACCCTGCGAATAGAATGTGCTACGAAGTTGAATCCACCACTATTTGTACTCTTGTGCAGTTTCTGAATATATGAACTTCGTCTGCAAAATATCCCCAATACCGATGCCGGTTTGGTCGATCGTGTTTATAGCCCTGTCTATAACTGGATGCGCCGAAAAGCCAACGATAGAGGATGTGATTCAGACGGTCATTACTGGTAAGATCACGGATGCAAAAGACAATTCCGCTATTGTCGGTGCCTCTATTTCGACTATACCACCGACGACGACCATAACCACAGACGAACAAGGCTGGTTTGTCATAGATATGCCGGGACTAGATCTGACAGCCGATTACACGGTGGTCGTGACCAAGGATGGTTACGTCACGAAAGAGGCGGTGATCAAGGTCGTAATTGGTCAAGAAAATAAGTTGAATGTTACGGTCGAACCGATCGAACCCAAGCTGGTTTTGGATAGTGAATCAGTACGGTTTGACCTCGATGTCACCACATTATTTTTTGAGATAAAAAACGACGGTAATGCCGTATTGGAATGGGAGGTTCAGTTTGCCCAAGCTCCGTGGTTGAAGACTTTCTTAGACGGCAATAAGCAGGATGATCTGTTTACAGGGAGTACCGAACCCGGATCGGTCTCGGTCTTGAAGCTCGTTGTTGTGAGGGAACTGGCGACAGAGAAAAAAGAATTATTTAACACCAGCTTCTATATAAGACCAATCGTAGGCGGGGCGGGACGTACGGTGACGGTTGAAATGGTCAAAGAGTTGCCACCCGCTACGATCGTGGGGACTGTGACCAATGCGGCCGACAACACCAAGATCGAAAACGCGTTGGTAGTCACCCAACCACCGACGACCACCGTCAGAACGGATTCGCAGGGACTTTTTCTTATCGATTTGGGTGACCTTGAATCGGACATAGAGTATACGATTATCGTTTCTGCAGAGGGTTTTCTCACTAAAGAGCAGGCTTTTTCGGTTCGCGTAGTTGATGAAAATTCAGTAGCTATTGCATTGGATGTGGCGGGCGAACTGAGTGTATCCCCAGAGGCTTTGGCTTTTGGGACAGAAACGACTAAGCTGAATCTTTTGGTGGAAAATTTAGGGCAGGGAGGATTGGATTGGAGTGTTGGAGCCTCACCGTCGTGGCTGAAGGTTGTGCCTGATGGTGGCTCGATAGATGTCGGGGCACCGGGTACCCGGCTAACGGTTGAGGCAGATAGGTCGAGCTTGCGTGGGGGTGACCACACTGAGATCCTGGAAATTCTATCGGTTGATGGCGAGCAGACTGTATCCATTACAGTTACGATCTATTCTGAAAAGCCTATCATCTCAATCGCCGCACGCACGATACGCTTTGGTGCGACTACGGAGAGTTATGAGCTTTTAATCGATAACATAGGGCAAGGAACTCTACAGTGGCGGATTGAAGAGTTGCCCATATGGCTGACGGCTGAACCGAAAACGGGGGTAACTGACATCAGTTCCTCCACCGTTTTGCTCACCGTTGATCGTATGGGCCAAGATGAGGGAGAGTTAAGCAGTTCCATCAAACTACTAAGCAATTCCATACAAGATCCCGAAATTGAGTTGACCATCACAATTACTATTACCCCTGCACCACGCTTATCAGTGAATTTGTCTCTGCTTGAATTTGCCGATGATCTGAATGGCACATCCTTTGAAATTTCCAACTCGAATAATGGCGTATTGGAATGGGAATTGTCAGAGGACGTCGAGTGGTTGGATGTGAATCCCAATACAGGAAGTTTGGGCGCAGGAGAGACCATTGTGGTCAATGCATCGGTCTCTCCTGCAGGACTTGTTGCAAACAATTACGAGGAAACTATCAAGATCAGCTCTAACGGTGGCCAGGCCGAGGTTGATGTAGCGATGAATATTCCTCAATCGCCTGAAATATCAGTATTACCCTCTGAAGTGTCGTTCGGGGCATCGTCAGTTGAAGAGATCCTCGTGATATCAAACAATGGTTCGGGCATCCTCAGTTGGACAGTGACTGACGATACTGATTGGATTGAGCTAGATGTGGCACAAGGCCAGACGCTGGCCGAGGTAGACACTATTACGTTGGGAGTTCGTCGCGACGAACTCCCGGCGGGGGTCCACACGGGCGTAGTGACGATTGAATCCGATGGAGGTTCCGCGGCCGTAAATGTATCCATAGAAATTCCTCAGAATAAACAACTCGTGCTCTCAGTGCAGGAACTCGTCTTTCCCTTCGGACAGGACAAGCTCTCCTTCACTATTGAGAACACGGGTAACATTGCTATTGAAGCCGACTTATCAGCGACACAGACATGGATACGATTGGATCCGAGCAATCCCGCCATCGCGTTCGGAGAAAGTATAGAGGTCGTTGTCATGGTCGATCGAACCGACCTGATTGCGGGCACCCATGACGGACTTGTAGCGATACGTGGGGGGCTGGAGGATTTGGCTGTATCGGTTTACGTCGATAATGGCGAGCTCAATAGTGCCCCGATCGCAAACGCAGGTCCTGATCAGGAGGTGGTAGAAGGCGGTTTTGTTCAACTTGATGGTTCCGGTAGCCTCGATGCGGACGGTGACAACCTTACCTACAGCTGGACAACTCCCCAGGAAATCACATTAAACAATAACACTTGGGCTAAACCTGCTTTCTATGCCGGTCCCTCCGGAACGGTCGAGATTCAGTTGGTCGTCAATGACGGAGACATCGATAGTGTGGCCGATACGGTCTTGATTCAGGTAGCTCCGGCCAATAGGCAGCCTGTGGCCGATGCGGGTCCGGATCAAGAGGTCGAAGTGGGCGCGCGGGTGACGCTTGATGGGAGCGGCAGCTCGGATGCCGATGGCGACCCGTTAACGTATGCATGGACGGTACCTTCCGAGATCACTGTAAATAGTGAGACTTCTGCACGGCCATCTTTTTCAGCAGAGTCGGTAGGGACTTATACGTTCAGGTTGGTGGTCAGCGATGGGCAGGCGAATAGTTCCGCAGATGTTGTTCAAGTAAAAGTGGTAGCTCCGGCCAATAGGCAGCCTGTGGCCGATGCGGGTCCGGATCAAGAGGTCGAAGTGGGCGCACGGGTGACGCTTGATGGGAGTGGTAGCTCGGATGCCGATGGCGACAACTTAACGTATGAGTGGACGCCTCCAGCAGGGGTTAGGCTCAACAGTAAGACATCAGTTCGACCAAGTTTTACTGCAGAAGCGACCGGGAGCTACACGATCAGACTGGTAGTCAATGACGGAAAAGAATTTAGCAAGATTGATTTCATTCAGGTTGATGTTGTTCCCATCGATGGTGAAGGCCAGCTCTATGGCCGCTACGTGCAAAGCATTCGTATTCAGGAAGAGGAATTTACGGCGACAGGGCCTGGGGAGCGAATTGATCTTACCTTCACGGCGACTGGTTTGGCCAACGTCAAACAATTCGAGATCCGTCTTGAGGTAGAGCCGAATGGGATTTTGGACTTCGAGAGCTCTTCTTTTGCTCCGGTCGAGCCCTTTGTCGCGCTGCCTGGTCATAGCATCGAATTGATGGATGGAGGCCAGTGGCGCACTGGTGGGGCCAGCTTCGGTGAGGCCAAGGAAGGCGACGGCGTATTAGGCACTCTGACCGTGGTGACTGGGGATGGTTTTAGCGCCAGCACTGAGGTAGGGATCAAAGTCGTGTTCTTTTCTTTAGGTCCAAGTTTTTCCAATCGCGACGATTACGGTGGTAGCGACCTAAACCTCGAGGTATTAATTAAGGGGCAAACCTCTCCAAATAGGAGACCTGTTGCCGATGCCGGTATAGATCAGGAGGTAGAAATCGAAGAAGAAGTTACCCTCGATGGTTCACTGAGTTCCGATCCCGAAGGGGCTTCGCTCCGTTTTAATTGGCGTGCTGCTTCCGAAAACCCGGCCCCTCTGATCTTCGCCGAGACCCAACCTCGGATCAGTTTTGTCCCCACTGTTCCAGGCACCTATACCTTTATACTCATCGTCAGCGACGGCACACTGGATAGCAATCCCGATTCAATCCGAGTAGGTGTCGGGGGTGCAGGTGGTCAGGAGGTCGAAATTGATCTGGCCGAACAGACTGGAGAAGTAGTAATCGAGGGACACATTGCTGATGATACTGGAGATGTGATAATTGAGGGCAGTGTTTCTGATGATACGGGCGATGTGATAATCGAAGGAGAAATCGATGAGTAATAACCACCTGGGTTTCTTTGCGACAGGTCTGGTAGGCATATTGTCTCTCGGTGCTTGTGGTAGACAGGGCATGTCTGGTTTTCATATTGTTCATTTGTTGAGCGCGCTATATTTAGGGGTCATTACGCATGATTAGATTCACCTACATATTGCTTCGGTCTATCTTAACTCTAACTCTGATAAGTCTGGGCTGTGGAACCGAATCCTCACCCAATAATCCGGAATACGAATACGGCAGCGATCTGAGTATCCGGATTCCTTTGTCAAAAACCGTCGCGGCTCAGATTGCGAGAGCTGAACTCATTGTGTACGCTGGCGGTGAAATCCTTATGACTGAAGAACTCGTTGTCGATGGCGAAGCAATAACGGGGACCATTAAAGAAGTACCGGCTGGAGGGGGGCGACGTTTCACCATCAACGCATATGATCAACAGGGGGTAATAATATACAGTGGATTTTCCGTGGCCACTGTCATTGCAAATGACACAATAACAGTGCCGGTGACTTTAATGCCGGTTAGTAGATCCGGCTCGGCCATAAAAGGTGATATTGATTTGCCGCTACCAAATGGAGTTTCGATGTCTTTTGTCCTTGTGGAAGCAGGGAGATGCCTCGTGGGGTCGACGCCGTCGGAAGTTGGCCACCAACCCAAGGAAGCACCGGCCACATCGGTGGACATACCGTATGATTACTACGTGGGTATCGTGGAGGTTACTGAAGAACAATGGGTGACTGTGATGAATACCACATTGTGGGAGGGAGATTTCAATCCGGATAGTCCTGCTAGAAATATGAACTGGTATGAGGCATCGGCTTTTGTGCTAGAGGTAAATTCATGGAACGGCGAAAACTTGGTTCGGCTTCCAAGTGAAGTGGAGTGGGAGTGTGCGAGTCGGGCAGGTACCGAATCACGATGGTCATTTGGTAACAGTCAGGCAGAACTTGCGGACTATGCTTGGTATGAGGCTAACTCCGCAGGTGTTCCCGGCAAGGTTGGACAGAAACTCCCGAATCAATGGGGAGCCTTCGATATGCCAGGGAATGTGCAAGAATGGACTCTATCGTCTTTTCTTGGCGATTATCCGCCAGTTGTTTTCACGACATTTGAGGATGGATTCGGGCTCGAAAATCCCGCATCGCCAGTCGCTCGTGGTGGAAGTTATGCCTCCTCTGGCACCGATACTCGTTCTGCAGCCAGGAATTATGCAGGACGCGGATCGAGAGCGAACACCATCGGATTTAGGCTTGTGATGAAAGTTAGGAACAATACCAAGGAAACCGATTCGGGCGGAACAGAGCCAATTATGAGTGCGGAGGTTGTGGGCTCGCCCACAATGGTTAGAGGGAGGGTGGATTACCTAGGCGATCCCTGGAGGACAAACAGCTATGGGGAGGCGGTGAGGGTTCGGGGCGAAATACGTAACACAGGCGATATCGTCATCACCGGCCTGCAGATACGTTTGATACTGCGCGACGCTGCCGGAAATCTTGTTGCACGAGTGGACGAGGTTAGTACGGTGCCAGAGAGTATACCATTAGGGGATACTGCAGTTTTTGAGGCAGTGTTCGATGCCATATATGGTTATACTGACCCCGATCGAACCTTAACAGTTGATGTCGAATTTCCGAACCTGGAGCAGGGTGATCCCAACGTAGAGGTGCCAGAGGAACCTACTGTGGGGACTGAGGAATCAATCGGAGAACCGACGTTAGTAGTGAGCCAGACCGGCACGATATTAAAGCCTGATTGCTGCAATGACAACGGTACCAGTGTAGTCACTTTCGAAGTCGCTAATGCCGGCACTGGCGATGCGACAAACGTGACTCTGGCGCTGAGGTCTAGAAATGATAGTGGAGGTGCAATAAGTGATTCCGACGTTAACATTGGAACGATAGCCAAGGGTGCAAGCGCGCTAGTTAGAGCCAGATTTGGTGGTACAACTTGGAGAAGGTCCAGAGTGTCCAATTCGGTTGGTTCAGTAACATACGTGCTTTCGTACGATGAAGGTTCGAACATTACGGGGTCAATCCGTATCACGGATTAATCTAACTACAGATTGTGGTGACCCCTCTGATTTGCTCCACTTAGACTGAGACTATTTCTTACGCGCTAAGGAGTAGTCTGATGAAACAGAAAAAACATAGCACTGAGGAGATTATCCGCATCTTGCGGCAAGCCGACGGTGATCAGGGAGATCGTATTTCAGAGGGTGCTACAAAAGGGGGGGGCGTCCATCTGCAACTTGTTGTTGAGGATGCACCTGAGATAGGAGGGTGGAGCGCAACCATTGAATTCGATCCATTACAAGTGGGGTATGTGGGCGGGAGCTTCCAGGCAAGCGGTTTCATCCCGGGCCTTGTCGCGTTAGTAGATGAAAAGGAAAGTAGTGTGGGAATAGGTGGCACGGTTCTTGGAACTGGTGCAAACAGTTCTGGTAACGCGGTTCTTGGCTCTCTCTCTTTTGAGCTGCTCGAAGGATTTACAGGCGAGACGGAATTAATCATCAGTGCGTTGACATTTAATCGGTCGGATGGCGAACGAGAAAAGCCTGAGGTACGCGCACTAGGCATAATTACGATTGAAGAGGAAACCAATGCATTACAAGGTGATTTCGATGGAAGCGGCACGGTAGATTTTAACGACTTTTTCATTTTTGCCGATGCTTTTGGTGGCACAGAACCGTCGGTCGATTTGAACGACGATGGCACGGTAGATTTTAATGACTTTTTCATTTTTGCCGACAACTTTGGAAGGGAAGGCCAAGCGAAATTAATAGCTCTTGCACAGGACCTAATAGGATTGCCGCGGACCCCTCATCTTGAACAGAATTATCCTAATCCGTTTAACAGCCGTACAGTGATTGGGTTTAACCTGCCTCAGGATGCCAACGTCGTCCTGGCAGTATACGATCTCGTTGGAAAAAAGGTGTGTACTCTGGTAGAAGGGGACAAAGCAAGCGGGGCTTATGCGATTGAGTGGGATGGTATAGACGGTGACAGTCGCAAAGTTGCGAGTGGTGTGTATATCCTGCGTCTACAGGCTTTGGGTCAGCTTGAGACGCGCAAGATGATGCTTATAAGGTAGGCATAATGAGGTATTTACTCCTGTTAAAACGATTTAAAGATGTCTGATTAGGGGTTTTTCTTGATTACTGGTAGTAAAGGTAATTACACTATTGTAGGAAACAACAATGCCAATTTCAGAAAATGAGCCAAAGCCAGATACCGACTTCCTATGGAGCAAATACCATAGGATGATTATAAATCGCGCCATTGTCTCAACAATTCAGATCGAACTGGCGTGACCTTCGTTAGTTGACCCAGTTTCGTGGTGAGTATTTCTTAGACCCAACGGAGGCATACTCATGAAAGGCAAAACGCACAGTACGGAAGAGATTATCCGTATTCTTCGTCAAGCCGATGGGGGTAATACTGCTCAATCGGTTTGCCGTGAGCACAACATCTCAGAGCAGACGTATTATCGCTGGAAAAATAAATACGGTGATATGGAGTTGGCCGATGCCAAGCGGCTGAAAGCGTTAGAAAAAGAGAACGCCGAGTTAAAAAAGATGTTGGCCGAATCGATGCTGGAAAATCGCGTGCTTAAAGAGGTCAATTCAAAAAAATGGTAAGCCCTTCGCAGAAAAAGTCGGCTGTTGCACATATAGTGCAGCAGCGGCTGTGCTCGGTGCTAAGGGCGTGCACTTACCTTAGCTTGCCACGCTCGACGTATCGCTATGTCCCGAAGCCTATGACCGATCATCAAGAGCAACTCTACCAGCGGATCATCGCTTTATCTTGGCATCATCCGCGCTACGGCTACCGCCGCATCCGCGCTTTGCTGGCAAGAGAGGGTTGGATCGTGAGTCGTAAGCAAGTCCAGCGTATTCGTCGACGAGAAGGGCTTAAAGTCCGATCAAAACCCAAGAAAATCCCTCGACGTGGCGTCTCCACTGGGCTGCCGACTCAGGCCGCTCATCGTCATCACGTATGGACCTGGGATTTCATCTTTGATCGGACCGAGAACGGCGGGTCATTGAAAATGATGACGCTGCTGGATGAATATAGCCGGCAATCTTTAGCCATCCAGGTCGAACGGCAGATCACCGCCGCTCAGGTCTTAGGCGTGTTGGAGCAGGCCATGATTCAGTATGGGGTACCCGGCTATATCCGCAGTGACAATGGCCCCGAATTTATCGCCACTAAAGTCCAACAATGGCTGCACGACAGCCAGATCAAGGCGATATATATTGATCCAGGTAGCCCGTGGCAAAATGGATACATCGAAAGTTTTCACAGCCGTTTCCGTGACGAATGTCTAAGCCGAGAAATGCTACTGAATCTGCGCGAAGCAAGAGTGGTCATCGCGGATTGGCGCCAACATTACAATC
>JACLAC010006171.1_pt1 | contig 10040 bp, 11 predicted proteins | sample 8027881 | NCBI WGS metagenome assembly JACLAC01 (sample SAMN15725517, study PRJNA655200) | protist metagenome | isolation source: fluorescence activated cell sorting (FACS) single amplified genomes of... | place: Spain: Blaines Bay Microbial Observatory, Mediterranean Sea | collected 2016-01-19 | reverse complement strand
AGGGAAAGAAGGTTGAATTCAAATCAATTGAGATTTACGTTCTCTAGAAAAACCCTTCGTTCGGTTAAAAACGACTATCGTTTTGAAGTCCTTAAAGTTTAAGGCTTAAACTATGACTTTATTTTTATGAGTGTGGTCGAAAGTGGCCGATGTAATTGACATCATGTCAAAGTGATAGTACGAAAACAACCGATGATATTTTCCGGCCTAACATCCACTACCTTGAGAAGTACCAACGGTACCATACCTTGAGACCGTCTCTCAATGAGATGTTTCATCAAAAACTTTGACCCGATATCGCCCATTTTCGACTGTAGTTAATAAAAAATTGATAGAAACCCATAAACAACGATATTATATGGACCATGGCATGTGGACTATATAAATTGTAATGGGCTAAGCCGAGATGACGAAGGGATATAAAACTACAAATTAATTACTTTTATGAATTCAAAACAGATTGGCAAATAATGCAAGAGAGCGGCTACGTGTTCGTGATATCAACGATGCTTTCAAAGAGTTGGGAAGAATCTGTCAAATGCACCTCAAAACCGATAAACCGCAAACTAAGCTAGTGATTTTACAACAAGCGGTTCAAGTTATAATGTCTTTGGAAATACGACTGCGAGGTACGTTTTTAAATTAAGGTTCCTATTTTGCTAATACCCTCATTTGGTAGAGACGCTATGCTATTACGCAAATACTAGTTGAACTTGCAATCTGTTTGGTCTTAGGATGAATTCAGATTTTAAGTTCGAGGTTAGATATGCGGGTATTCGTATTGACTAGCATGGTCTAGAATATATTCAGTCAGCTGGCAAGGAGATTTAGTCGCGAGATTTTGAAACATAATTTTGCAGCCGTCAGCTGCCAAAAATACTACGTGCTTCTCGCGTCACATGACCACTGATAATCTGTTATATATTCTTTCTTCAAAAAATCTTTTTTTTGTAAAATGTCCAATTAAAAATGACCCCTAAATGACTTAGATATTAAGATCAACCACTTCTCAAATCACGATTGATGGGTGCCATGATGGGCTCAGCACACGTTGTTGAAGGTTTTTAACTGTAACCATGTGACAAAATTCACCACATTCGTGTCACATGTGTTTCATGATTGTTTCCTTCGCTTAAGTTTGAGTCGTATCACTTCCTAATACTGAAAATCTTGGTTTTGATGCCGCGCCCAAACTGTTTTTTATCTAGATCTTTATCTCGTATATATGCATCGAGTATTTTGACACCTTCGAGATACAGTTAGATATAAATTGATCCGGGCGTGGTCTTCTGACCTTGGAGTAATCGATATACTACCAAACCTTGAAGTTCATACCAATCTGTTTATTCATATCATATCATCAGGAGATAATCATCTTCAAGGGACTCTAGGAGATTTAGGCTCCAAGGCGCACCCGCGCGTTGGTCCAGACGCACCCAAATCTTTTCATACATTTCATATTATTCGTTTGAAATTATCCCTTACATTTCAACCCTCTCATCAATACGTCATATAAAATAAGTCAGCATTGTTTTAAATCATAATTATTAATATATCATGATAAAACATTGAAAAAATGATTTCAGCTGCTAACATGATGTCGACCCAAGGTGAAGAGACCCAGTTTCAAGAACCAAGCCCCTTTCTTCAAACTCACGTTCATCATTTACAACAAGCTAATATGGTAAGTTACTTTTTAGTACATTTACTCAATATAAATCCAAATATATTAATATCAATATTTTTTCAAAAGATTTTATAAAAATTTAAACTAAACCTGATTAAAACATATTTTATATAAATTAAAATTGAAAATAAAATATATTTTTTCTTAGAACTTATTTCAGACTTCATGATATCTGTTCAGAGTCAAATCTCAGGTGTTCAACCTAGTTCAAGTCAACCACAACCACCGGTTTCATCGGTTTCGTGTCCTGAAACACTAACGTCACCACCAATGACGTCACCATCTTCTGCTGCTGCTCCTAAAATTGAGTTATCGACTGAATAAACTAATGTATATAAATATTTTCGGGGTCATACGTTGTTTTACCGGCGCTTGCACGGTGGTAAAATGGTCTTGAGATTGGAAAGGGATTACAAACAAACCATCTGAAAAGGCTCAAGGTTCAGCTGTGGCCCGGCTGAAATCTCAACGTCGCTCAAAAACACTTGACTGACCCAAATTACCCGCGACAGATACTATTTATATGACACCACTAAATCGTAACAAACCTATCCATCGTTATTTAATCCGTCCAACTTTATAAAAACTGAACAATCGGCCAAATGGACTCCTAATCGTTTTGTGCCAAAGCTTCGAAGTGAGATAGAAATTCTTTATTCAAAAGATACAGTGTATTCTTACTGTGAAAATCTAAATCCATGAGATCATTTTATATAATGAAAACTGTATGGTGCGGATAACCATTACCGTAATTGACCAAGAGTACTTAGGACGTCCTTTGCAACAGTCTTTGGCCATTTTAAGTCACCGTTTCATTCAGTTTATATATTCAAAATACGTGATTTGGTTTTTAAAAGAGTATCCGGGTTATACTCAAATTAATCCTTTTAAGCTGCCGTTTTCCGTTCTTATATGAATGACAGAGAAAATAAGCTTTTTACTGATTTAGGTTACGAAAACTCATACTTTGTCAGTGTTTCATCAAGACGCTTTGAAAAACATCCTCTACTTATTTTTTGACGGAAATAGAGAAACCAAGACCATCATTTCGAATGGCAAAAGTTAAATCGAAAAAGAGAAAAATGAACCACGATTATAAAAATGAAGTCCAATCCGAGGTAACAGCGATTTTGGTCGCTTGAAAGATTTTTTATAATTTTAAGGGTCAGGAGTCCGCACTAACTGTCCTGGCTCAAGACATGCAACATATAAATGATTATAGCACCACAACTCTTCAACCAATCAGTTATGATAATTTTGCCTATTTTACCGGTAAGAAGTCGATAGTTTAAATAGAAAACAGTGATGAAAAATTCTAGGAACAGAATTATAACATGCAATCTAATCTTTAGTCGGTACACCCCTTCCTGGGCAAGCTATAGCTCAGCATTCTCAGGCACAACCAGTTCATGCCAATCAGGTACACATATTTCATCTAAATTATAATAACTAACAAGTCATTGTAACCAGCATGACATTTAACTTTTTGACTATGTCATTTGAAGAAAACAATTCAGATGTTCATGAACCAAATGGTTTTAATTCCTCAACCTTGGGCCCAGAACCAAATGTCGCATAATCAAATGGCTGTTATGCCACAAGTAGATCAGCAAATGGAAGTAAGGACAGTTATCCAAGGAGAAAGATATACAGATTTGATAAAGATAGGTATGAAATAATAATCTTGCATAAAATCGTATGATTTTTTTTCAGTCTGGCAACGAGAGTTCAACAGACTGTTTGCACAGGAAAGTATTCAATATCATCATCTGGTCTAGATTAATTGACAAAATATGAAAACCCAGCTAAAGCTTCCACAAGATGGAGTTATTTCAAAATGGAATTTCTTCGAGGTTCAAAACGAGGTCGATCCCTTTCAGTTGCAGTTGAGAGATTGGGCAAAAGTTCGATTTGAATGCATCAAATGTGGAAATGGATGGACAAGTATGAGAGGGCTCATTCGATTTCAAATTCAAATTCAGAATCTTTTCATGCCAGATAGGGTAAAAAGGTGTTTTATGGTCATCACAAATAAAAAAATTGCTTTAGGTTTGCAACATGGGAAATATTTTTGCACAAATGTTTGGGCAAAAATGTCAAAGGTGCATGGACGAAAGATTCGAAAATCCAATGTGGTATCCGGAAGAAGTTACAAAGGTACCGTTAAATTTATAAATTTTTCAGTCACTGACCCTCAGAAACTCCAACATTCTATGAATCTCTTCAGCATACCATATTTCAGGTTTTGGAGAATTTATACACTCGAGTGAGACATCATTTTTATGGTGACATTGATTTAATTCAAAATATCCGAATTGAACGTCGTCCAGGCAAACCTCGAAATCCTCATCGACCGGAACTTTGCCAAGCTTGTGCCAATGGCAACTGCAGAATGAAATAAACCCCTTCTGAACTTATCCAATTAAATAATTCTTATTCTTCAATCTCGCAATAAAAATGCACACAAATATGTTATGCCTCCTACCGAGACTATGAATCATATGCTACGAGAAACAATAGGAAATTGTCTGTTGTTTGATCAGTTGTCACTTCTTTTATGTATTATATAAAAAAGGATGAAATTCTAGATGAATAAATAGAAGAGTTTTGAAACCTCGTGTCATCTCAGTACGAAAAACTGAAAAATACTGGCGTGGGAACTGCATTTAAGTGATAATCTTAACATTGTGGGTTGAAATACTGCAGATTCAGTTCAGTCACACCCATTTTTAAAAGGTTAGTGACAGACTTATCAGAGAAAATTGCATGAAATTGCCCCTCCCCCTTGGAAAATGATTTTTCCTTGGTGACTCTGGATTGAAACATAACCTTCTTTCCAGTGTTTCAAGTTGGCCTTAGGCCAGTTTTCAAAGATTTAATTCTCTGGTGTATCGACGCGCAAAAAATAAGAATTTAGGAGAAAATAGTCCAAAAGGATGAATTTAGAGATAAATTTCAGGCGAAAAAATGGGTAAACGACTGGTCCAACTGATCGTTCAACGACATTTTTCAAAAAATCCGGTTGGTTTGATATCAGTACCGCTATGTAAAGGTCAACCACGTGCTGGTGTAGATTCTGGTCCTGCAATTTTGAGAGAAAATGGAATGTTTGAGCGATTGAAAAAATATAACGGCAATATAACAGATCTTGGTGATGTCGCAATCGAAGATTTCGACGAACCAAGAGGAAAGATAAAAAACCCACTAGGTGTTGGACTGAATATGAAAACTTTGGCAGATCGTGTCGCGCTTGAAATGGGAAAATATCATACTGTTATCAATGTCGGTAAGTACTTCGTTTTGAAATCAAATCGTCGTTTAATTCCAGATATTTTTAAACCTTAATTTTAGGTGGCGATCATTCAATGGCCTTGGGAACAATTTGTGGTCATGTTAAATCACTTGGATCAGCACCGGGTATTATCTGGGTCGACGCACATGCAGATATCAATACTCCGGAAACAACATGGTCAGGAAATCTTCATGGTCAACCAGTCTCATTCATGCTCGAAGAGCTCAAAGATGAAACAATTCAACTTGCTGGCTTTGACTGGGTCCAACCAGTTATCAAGGATGGTTTACAGACAATAACTGATCGAAATTCTAAGATGTTTTATAACGGGAGTCCTTCGAAGAACCCTGACATCAAAACACCCCTAGTGGCGAAAAATTAAGAATAACTCCCAGCGAAAAACCTACCACTAGCGTCATTTTGATGTCAGATTTCTTCGAAGGACTTCCATTACATATTAAATGAATTTATGAAACCATTTAAAGGCAGCAGATATTGCGTACATAGCACTCAGAGATGTTGATCCAGCTGAAAAAGAAATAATCGAACGGTTCGGTATTAAAGCATTCTCAATGGAAGATGTTGATCAATTAGGAATCGTTGAAGTCCTGAAACAATGTTTATCTCACGTTGATCCAGAAAATGAACGCCAACTTCATCTATCTTTCGATATTGATGCAATGGATCCATCTCTTGCTCCAGCAACTGGTACTCCAGTGCCTCGTGGTCTTATGCAGTAAGTAATTAGTATCAGCCTGGATATTACCTGGTTATTTTGAAAAGTAAACTGAACCGCAAAAGAACCAATCTTTTAGAAAAGAAGGTGAATATATCTGTGAAGAACTATCTAAAACAAATAGACTAAGATGCATTGATTTGGTCGAAGTAAATCCACATCTTTCAAATCCTGAAGGAGTTAAGACAACTGTGGACACCGCTATTAAGCTGTTACAACATTGTACAGGAAAGATATCCAATCATCAACAAACATTAGTCACACCCTAGGTTGTGAACGAAACTCCAGTTTGAAAATTGTGGTTTCCCAAATGGTTAAAATGTATATTATTCTTCATCACAATTCAACTTTCTTAAATGCTTTTCCAAAAATAAATACGCCGTAAACATGTTCCTTTTGTCTTGAACTGTTCGTTCCCATTCGATCATGTGATAATTTTGAATCGGAGTAGAACGCAGACTTTGAATCAGATTGAGAACATGGCCTTGAATATATTCCGGAAACATCTTATCACGATACACTCAACGCTCTCACTAAGCCACTTACCATATTGTCAAAAATCCGTCTTTATACATTTGGAGTCTTTATACTTTATCGTAACCACTCCAATGAGTATTGCTATGAGTTGAAAATGGATCAGCAGAATGGTATGCACTGTATAAGGTCGTATCCCTAGTGAATAAGTTGAAGAATGGAAATTATTTGACCTCCGCATAACGATAGTTGAATGACCTCGGCTTTGATGGCTTAAGTCTGATGGCATTAAGATTTCTAAGTTGCCATTTGTGAAGTTTTATAGTTTCAACATTCGATTATGTTGATCTTGGCGTCATTAAAAGAAGCACCAGTAATATTTGCCCTTTTTCATATTTGAAAAGCCATTCAGCCAGAGATCATCTCACTGAGCTCATGACAGCCGGTCTGTTTATATTCCTTCATTACTTAGATACCATTACTCCGGCTCTTAATGTTTAAACTGTATTTATCTAAATGAACAAAATATCTTTGAGAACGAATACTCGGAAATCTGAATATTTATCATTCAGGTCGGTAAAACTGGCTCGGACCGTAATATATATTGACACATCACTTAAATATTTTATTTGCCAAATGTCTCGAGCCGTATTCATTTTGTTAAGATCAAGGTCTCCCAAGAAGGAGATCTCAATTCTCTCCTACGATTTTAACTCCCATATGGTTTAAATTCCGACGCAAAAGCGAATCCCCGTTGAATACTGACCAATGCTAGTCAACCACTCAATCAGATCTCGACAACTCACATTGATTAGATACATTAGGATTTATTATAGACTTCATTTCGTATTGCACCTAGTAAAGATGATTATGTAGCTCAACATTTAACCGAGTGTAAAATGGTTTGTACAAATATATAGAGCTGCTCTTAGTCGATGTTAATTACGTGGCCCTTCATTCTGAAACCAATCTCATCCCTCTTTCATTATCATCTTCATGGTATAGACCAGATAGATTTGACATTTAACGGCTAAAGACCCTAAAGAGAAGTTTAATTCGGCGACCAATCAAAAAGTTATCTCATGGGACCTAAGATAACCGGCCATTTTAGTACAAATTGCATGTTAATAACACATCGTGAACTCTATTCGTACTTAACGACTAACCACGTCAACTCGCGACTACCCCAATTCGCAACTCGCGACGTCTCTCGATTCATTCAATCAATCGCAGTTCGGTTAAGTTATTGTCAATTTAAAAAATACCGGCGGGTTTGCAAATCAGCAGCTGATTATCAGCTCCCTATTCAACCTTACATTGGTTTTTGAGAATTTCATACCAAGAAGTATCAAACCATTCTTTACTGTAAGACTTAGAGTACTTGAGGTGAAGTTGGCTGGAGGGGAGTTAATTAAAGTAATATTTGTATAAAAATGATGGTGTTGTTCCTTTCTTGATTCTTGAGAAGCTCTTTCTTCAAGATCGATTTAGTTTGGTGGCTTTATTGACTCAGATTCAAAGACTTAATCCAGAGAACGACCAAGAGAAAGAAAAAAGGATGAAAATAGAGATCATTATATACAGTAGAGATCACAATACATGCATATCTTAACCCTAGTACTCAATTTACCGATAGGCTGTCAAAAATTCTCGAAATGAAAATGAGATACAAGGCGCATAGCTGAGCTCAACCGTTGAGCCTAAACCTGCGCATGAAATGCACTTCAATTTATGCTCGCTTAAAAAAATGGTAGAGCGGCGATGAGAAAAATTATTTCAATATAGGGAATGCATAAGGATGTTATAAAAATTAAAGTATACATTTATGAGTGCAGTGTTATATATTTATTTAATAGAAGACGAATTAAGATTTTAAATCTTATTCACACAATTAGAGACTTAAGTAACTAGAGCTGGATGACTTTCCTAAAGTTTCCCGATAGGCATAATTTATGACCATGAATGACCATTTCGAATAATTTCAGTATATTTGAGGCCATTGAAGACAGTTTTGAGCCAATATCAAGATCAAACTCTTTAATAAATGCGTTTTTTAGAATGAGTGAAAGCGAAAAAGGTCTTACTCCTCACAGAAGGTATCATTTCAGTCCTGTTCAAACAATGGAACTGAATAGTGCATTTTCCCAAAACCCATATCCTTCGGTCAAATATCGTCAAGAACTTGCCGCCCGACTTGGTATTGATCAAAAGGTAAGATATATACAAGTATTATATTAAAATATGTATACTCGAAACGATTTCGATTTCTTCATGTCTGTATATGGATGGATCAAGGCTTAAACTATATAATTTATATATTTTGATGGTTTTAACTTTCCATAAAGAATACTGAGAATATTTTCCAAGTAAAGTCACCAAAAATCATCGGATTGGAAGGGTGGCTTTCATATCATATAACTTATAAATTGATTTATCTTAAGTCGTCCTAGTCAAGTATTCAAATACTGGTAACTAGGCTACCGACTCAAACTTATTTGAATTGCATTAATCTATCTAGTCTCGATATTTACAATCTCATAAACCGTGATCTATTATACCGCTCTTGAAACCAGCCCTTTGTGGTCTCACAAAATCATAAATCATTTTTCATCTTTCAAGTTTCTGAACAGATTTAAACCGATTTATGCAAATATTAGCATCAAAAACAGATTATGAACAGTTTAAGCTTTTGGTTATCGTGGATTTTAATAACTTCATTAAGACAGTCACAACTTGGTTTAAAAACCAACGGTGCAGGCTTCCCAAACTGTTGCGCAAGCAACTGCTTGAAGTAAATGGGGCGAATATCAAAAGAAACAATGCCCTAAATATGGCTTCTCAGCGACTGGGACAATCGGATAGCAATACAAATGGCATCGGGATGCATCCATCACATTCTCTCACTGGTGGTATCTCTTGCTTGCCTACCAATGGACTTCAGACAAATCCCAACTCAAAACTGGTGACTAGTAATGGCGAAAAGATGCTTCCACTTCAATTTGGGCCACTTTACAACAGCATTCCTACTAGTGAAGCGACACCAGGAGACGCTGGACTTTTGGAATCAATGAAAAATTCATTAGATGAGGAACGGAGTCATGTGATAGTAACTTCCTTCGAATACGAATTTGTAAATAAAAAATCTATATCATTTTACCCCATTGAAGGACAAAATTCAAAAAACTTTGGCCCAGATTCTTCAAATTCAAAAGAAAAATGATGATTTAGGTAGTAGTGGAACAAAAACCCCCGATACAGTTCCTGAAATAAGCTCTGAAAATAATCCATCTGGTGTTTCTTGCAATGAAACCAGCACAAAAGAAGAACACATTGAGAAAGAATCGAATAGTTCAAATACAGTTGATGTTGATATGATTGATGCTGTAAGTGAAATTAAAGAAGAGAAATGACCTCGAATTGAACCCTTTTTGGCTTTAGTATCACCTTGAATTGACTTTATTAATTTCAGCGATCCAGTTTGCCAACCACTATCTCCAATTCAATACCATGTCCGAAGCAGACCGATTACTTTTCAATGTTGCCTCCGCACTTGATGGCAGCAGCTGCAGCTTCATGGAATCTAGAAAATTATAATTTGCTGATGCGATCTTCTCAATCAGCAAACCGGTCACTAGCTGGTGTTCCACTCGAGATAACAAAACCAAACCCGAATCATTTATGGCAACTTTTCACCCGATATGAAGAATTTTTGTCAGAAAAAGCACGAAACTATCTTAAAATTGACTTCAGTCTAGATCAGAAACTTTACCAAGAACCAGACACAATTCAAAACGAACAAATCCGAGATGCCATCAAAAGAGGTATTTCACTCAATCATATCATCGAATGAT
>JACLAC010004300.1_pt1 | contig 10040 bp, 7 predicted proteins | sample 8027881 | NCBI WGS metagenome assembly JACLAC01 (sample SAMN15725517, study PRJNA655200) | protist metagenome | isolation source: fluorescence activated cell sorting (FACS) single amplified genomes of... | place: Spain: Blaines Bay Microbial Observatory, Mediterranean Sea | collected 2016-01-19 | reverse complement strand
TGTATTATTAGAGGGAAATTTGGTAAAACGCCTCAAACTTTTGCAGGAATGAAAGGAATGGCTGTGGCTAGTGGAGTACTAAATGGTGCTGGAAAAGTAGTGAAAGAGGCTGGTGCTGATTTTCCTTCTGCTACATCTCTTCATTCGTCTGGGAGGGTGGTAGATGCAAGCGTAGAGAAAATGGAAGCACTTCATTTTGTTCGAATTTTAACAACTATTGTTACAGGTAGCTCTATGAAACCTGAAGATAAAAAGAGATACGAACATATTCCAGATCTTAAAGCAGCTGTTGACTTATATTTGGGCAAAAATAATCCTTTATCGAAAGAATCAACTGATCATTTTTCTATTGAGATATTGTCAAAAATTCCGGAGTGGATTAGAGATGCGAAAGCGTTGACTGATACTATGAAAATGTTTTCTGAGAATCCAGAAGTATTTGATTTAGCGCTACATTCATTTGAACAAGCTTTGTACGCTAGTATTAGCCCTGAAGGGTGTGCGATTAGAGAAGGATTAGCGACTCCGGCGGAAGGAGCTGCTATTCTATCTCGTCTTCCAGAACCGGATTGTAGGTTACCAGATCCAGTAACAAGAGCTTCTGCGATTGTTAGTCTTGATAAGGATGCTTCTGGTAGACGAGAGGGAGTTGCTAGCGTTGTAGGACATGGACATTATTCTTTTCTTGGTGATGACGGTCGTGTTGACCCTGAGCGATTATGTACGACTACATATCAGGATAAGTCGGTTAATAGATCTGTTTTTGATGAGATTGAACCGGGTCTTTGTGAGACGTTGATTGTCAGGGGTCTTTTGAAAGAGGATGATGGTGTCCTAACAGCGCCATTACAAGGCGTAATTCCTTACATTCCTTTATTTGAAAAGTGTCCAAATATTGCCTCTTTACTGCCTATTCTTCAAAAAGGATCTGATGCGGTTGTCTCAAAAGAAGAGCTTGAGGTACTGAAAGGACAATTGGGCAAAGTTTACAATGCCTTGTTTGCTCAAGGCGGGGTGTTGAAAAATGGTGCTGATGGTACAGCGATTGTTCAAGGTGAGATATCAGAAAAGCTGGCTTTTTTATTAGGTCATAAAGATGCAGTGACGTTATTACCTGCCTTGAAAAAGGCCTATGAGGGAAAAACTGTGTATGATCCTGCAGGGGCTACGTCTTGCCAAGTTAGGCTTGTACTTACGAAAGAGGTTTCCTTTAAGGAGGATGTAATGAAAAGCTTACAAGCGAGACTTCAACGGACTTTTGATTGTGCTGAAGATAGAGTTACTTTAAAAGATAAGGAAAGTACACGTGTTGCGGGTATGCATGGACGTTACGATGGTATGAAGATTATAGCTGATCCTGTTTCTTTTGAAACATCAGTACGTGTTGGGAGAGAACTTGTTTCTCAGATGGGTAGTGCTACTCTCGCAGGGCCTTGGACTGCTGGTGGTGCGCATGTTCCGCCATTTTTTCATGACGGAAAGACCCCTCTTCAAGTTGCACATAAAACATCGCTTTCAGATACGGTAGTAGAGCTTCAAAGACAACCTGGTGAATCTGCGGCTGTATTTAAAGCACGTGTTAATGGTATTACTAGAGCGATGGCTGATAGGGTTCAATCGACAGATCCCGGACCGGATTCTGAACATAATTTTGGGAAAGTATCATTACCTCTTCCCATTGGAGAAGGTGCTTCTGGGGATGTTTATGAGCGGGTGGATGTTCTTATTGGGACACGGCAATATGGAGAGTCTCTTGCAATCTATGTTGGTGATTCTGGGGCCGAGGAAGAAGCTCTGGAACGTGCTTTGTTATCGGAAGTAACGGAGGCAGTTCGGGGTATTACAGTGAGTGATAGATCAGTACGTATGTTGGATCTTAAAGGCATGCCTAGTAGTGGATTTGGTATAGATCCTGTTTCTGGTTATTATGTTCCTCATATTACTGTGTTTGGGACGCGATATTTAACAGATCTTATATGTTTGAAAGCGTCAGAAACGGAACCTGGAAAGCTGGATTATGCAAAGGTTTCAACAAGTTCTGTAGCTCTTAATTCTTATATTGAGGGAAAACTTAGTGGCTTAGTTAATGCTGTAATCGAATTGACTGATCCAAGTACCGGTAATCCTATTCTTGGTCAAGAAGAGAGGCATGCCCGTGTACGTGTGGCTTTGGAAACGGAAATAGAACGATTAGGGAATGGGGATCATCCTGTTACTGGTCATGGAAATAGGCTTAAATATCCTGAATTTCTAATTATTGGTACGCCTGCGTTTAAGTCGTTTGTAGAAAGGAGTGGTAATGATTTTGATAAAGCAGCTCAGCTTTTTAAAAACAACTTCACATTTACTAAAGATGCAGGATGGAAAGGTACAGAATTATCCCCAGATGCAATTGCTAGGAGTCTTTCTGCAATGGAAGAATTAGGTCATTTTGCACTTGATGCACCTTTTTATCCGGGGTTACTACCTGAAGGAAAGAGGGAATTGGCGTCTGCTAAAGAAAGGGCAGGTATTGTGAGGGTGGATCCTAGCTTGGAAATGGAGAAGGGACTAATAGCCAGGGGGTCTGTTGATCCTATCCCTTTAAGAACTGATAGTCTTTATTCTCGTGTGATGGCTGCGCGTCCAGCATGGGTTGTGAGAATGGCGGGAGGGTCCGCATCAGCAGGATCTTCTACGACTTCTATTTCCCTGTAAATAGGGGGTTAAGGCAAGGGGGGAATTATTTCCTTGAGGATAATCCTCCCTGGACCTCTTTAAGTGCTTGTGATAAAAGAATATTATCAATTAACCGGGTCTTAGCCAAAACTCCTGCGGCTAAGATCCGAGTGGTATCAGTAAAGATAATCACTGGTAATAATGTATCTTCATCAACAAAGGCAATATAATAGATTTTGATTGATGTATTGTTTTCTAAAAATTGATGAATCTTAGTTTCTATATATCCTGGGTTAGTGTAACCTGGTTGAAATAATTCTTGCGAGCATAATAAAATTCACCTCCTTGGCTATTTGAAATTTATGTGTATGGAAGGCACCAGTTCCATAGAAGTAATTTTTTACGAGCAAGCTACTTCCTCAACGTCTCAACCAACCTTTCACAAAGCACAATCAGCTGGTCCTCGAACGCCGTAATCGTCTTTTTGAACTTTGGATTATTCTTTTTCGAATCATCAATCAAATCATCCAATTTTTGAAACTGCCTCAGCACAAACGGGAAAAATAGCTTCGGAAAATATTTGGTCATCAGCTTCACACCGAACTTGTCCACCATAATCCACATCATACTTCCCCCAATAATCGTTGCCCCTGTTGTTACAATTGTCTCTATCATTTCTCTCTCCTTTTAATTAATGCCTTTTTAAAAAAACCAAACTTATCCGAAATACCCTTCAAACACTCCCCACACTCACCATCACCCCAATCAGACACCTTCAGCTTCCACTCCCCATCACCCACAACCGCCTTCAACCGATTCAAACTTTCCCCACTTGCCAACACCGCAGGCAGGCCATTGAGCTCACCAAAATATTTCCCTGGAAGAATACAGCCCTTGGAATCATTGGTGCTATTGCCCGCATGAATCAGGATATGAGACCTACCAGGCACATCAACCACTTCAAACACATCAGGATATTTCGGAGAAGAATACGGCCTAACCGTATACACTCCAGCCGGAATGCAGCTGACACACGGCTCGTTATTCCTCCACGGCAGCTCCATCGTCAGCATGATCGCCAATTTTGTTTCCTCATCCCTCAATACACCCTGCGTGCATTCCGGTGACTGCGATATTCGAATTAACTGTAACCTTTTCATTCAGATTGCCTCCTCGACAGTAAGATGTCCAATTTACCGACGATCTCACCTTGAACACGATTCATCGACTCTAATTTTTCCATGATGCTGATGATTGCTTCATCGTGATTATCCAGTGTGGATGTAATGATCTTCCGGTCTTGATTGTAGGGGCTGTGTTCTGAAATTAACGTTTTCACCTCATCGGCATTTGTTGTATTAACCATCAAAACGATATAACTTGGGATTCCTGTCAGTGAGGCGACCAATAGGCTCATCGTAATGTATTTCCAAACGTTTTTGGTTTCAAAGTCAATGTTCATCTCACACTCCTCACAGCACGTTTCATATTCCGATCTGCCGTAAACTGCTTCTGCTTTAAAATCGGTAACAGTACCTTGATGTCATTAATATAAGTTTCTTTTTGATCAGGATTGTTACTGATTTGCTTCTTGAGATACGTGATTTGTGATTTGATGGCACTGATCTCATCTTGGTTCAGCTTTTTGTATTTCCCCAATAGATCCATCGTATCAAATGAATACGCTTTGCCGCCGAGGGCCACATTGACCAACTTCTCCGTCAGATTGGTCTTTGCATATTTCCTACCCACAATCTTATCAAGTTCATTAAGGGGTCGAAATAACCGTGATAAATGCTCAATTCGACCAGGCATGCGTCCCCACAACAAGTCCCGTTCACCATACCCAGTAAATCCTTTGATCCTTTTTTGTTCGGTGATGGGTTTGCCAAAGAAGAAGTTGTAATTCAACGCCTGTTCAGTCGGGGCCTTTATTAATGGAGATGCAAGCGATAATAACTGCTTTGCTGGGTCAGACAACTTATTCAAATCAGCAACAGGAAAGAATCCTTCTAATTTGATATACCTGACCTTGCCATCTTTTCTTCCTACATAAATGGGTGCAGCGTCTTTGAGCCATTCAGGCAGTATTCCCGTCGTATTATCGTCTCCTGCAAGAATCTCAACATTATTTTTGGCCTTAATCAGCTTTGTTTGACGTGCAGGGTTCTTGATCAAGGCTTCAAATTGAAGCGGAATATTTTTACGAGTGAAGGTATAAAACGGGAATACACGCTTAAATACATCCTTTTCCAGTCGCGTTAGATCTTCATAATCAAACAGATACTTTTTGACCGATTGCCCAGCATCGAATGGGCTAAGTCCCTCTTTTCGTTTGGCAATAAAGTGTGCCAGTTTGGCATTTGTTTCAACAAAATCACCGACTTTACCTGACACCTTATTCAACGCCTGCCCTGGCTTCTTGGCTTTGATCAGATCCATTGTGGTCATGATTTGAGATTGGATAGACTGTTCGATATCTCCTGATAAATGACCAACTTTGTCCAAGCCTTGCTTTTGGTATTCTTTCAATATTGCAGTGTCAGAAGGGTTTAAATTTGACCCCATTTGAATACGCATCGCATCCTTGTAATGAGTTGGATTATTCACACCTGCCAATGAATTCTGCCACATATTAGAAATCGCATTACGGGTATGAAACGGCACATTCCAATAGGTGGCTGATGTCTTCCATAAATTCTGAACCTTATCGTATGTTTCAATGACTTTACTGACCTCATCAGGATTGACGAGTTTCTTGTACGTTTCATCGATATGTTTGGTAATTTCAGGATGGAAATATAGCCCTGCAAGATCAGGAGCCTCGGACTCCAAATGAGCCACACCACGCTCTATCTTGGGTGTTTTTGATCCCAATTTACGAACCTTTTTAAATAACGTATCTCCTCCCACCACTTTGGCGGTTCTCATGCCTTGAATGGCGATCAGTTCAGGAAGCTTTGTTGAGAATAATGTTTCTCCATACGCTTTATTAATTTCACGAATGGATGCCTGAGAAAGCTTTTTGGGATCAATAGCTTTCAATCGCCCAGCAACCTTGCCGTCCTTAAATAAGGTGCCTGTTTTTGTTGAAATCACAAACTCATCGCCTGCATCATCGGTATATTTCAGCAAGGTCCGCTTAATATCTGAAGGAGACTTTGTTGACCATTTCCGATTACCAATCCCTGTTAAATTAGCGAACCGTTTGGACTTTTTGATATTTACATGAGGAATATAATCAATGTTTTGATCATCAATGATTTGCTTGCCTGTTTGACCGACCTTTTTATATTTATCCTGTAATTCAGAACTAAATTTCTGGGCTAATTTACCTCCTTTCGAGGTGACATCACCCTTTGTTTCAATGGTATTGGTCAGATTTGCAATTGCATCATCATCAAGGCCTTCCTCTTTGAGGTTTTTGTATATTTGCCCTGCCTTGGTAAGTGACGTTGTTTCAATGCTTTTACGCATGTTTTTGGCCTTTTCAGAGGCAATAATGAACTTCTGCCAAGTAACAGGATCAACACCTTTTGGTCTCATTTTAGGTGATACGTATTTCAACTTATCAATCATATCAGAAACTTTTCCCAAGTCCTCACGAATGCCCGTTCCGGTCTTTGATATCCCACGTGATAGTGGATCAATCACTTTATCTGAGCCTGGAACCACTTTACCTGCAACAGTAAGAACAGCCTTGGTATTTTTGGCTTTTCCTGCTGACCTGCCTGCTTTGATCATCTTTTCAGTAGTTGAACCTGCTTTGGATAGCTTACCTGCTTTGGTTAAAAGACCAGCCCCAACATAGGTCAAAGGGTCAGTTAATACATCGCCTGCAAAACCAGCAACACCGACAGCAATTTTACCGAATTTAGATTGAGGTTGGATGATTTGAGATAAGGCATTGCCAATGGATTTTTTCTCTTTGAGTGACAGCCCCTCCCAATACGATTTGGCGACATTATAATCATCATTAATCACGGCTTGATAAATGGTATTGGCAACCCCATATTGCAGACGATTCATGTTATGAAGGGTCCTGAATAATAGGTTTTCTTTTTCCTCAGGCGATTCATTCAGCGTTGGTAATGCATCTAATGAGAATGAATTTTTTCGTTGATTTAAGTTTGGTTGTGGTTGAAGCACTGGCAACTTATCAAGCGAAGATTCTGATTTCTTTAATAACGGCAACGAATCCAAATCAACAGTCATTATTTATTCTCATTGGCATAGACCATATTAGGCGCATTTACGATTCTTTGAATCATTGCCTTTGCTGAGGTAAAGAAATTAGATTCAGGCTCATCTGGACTATCAGTTTGAGTGGCATTATTTGTAGAATTTCCCATAATCCCTTCAGCTTCTTCACGCGTCACATCTCGCCCGTCGCTGGTACGAAATAGTCCATTATCAAGCTTATGGGTAATTGTTATATCAGAAGATGGCAACGATTCTTGTAAGGGCCTAAGGTATTCAATGAGCTGTCGTGCCTTCCCGTGATCCCATTTCGTATTTTTATCAAATTGGTTTAGATCATCCAAAATACCATGCTTATCGATGTGAGCATTAAACACATTATCTTCAATACTTGAGATATCCATCTTGCCATCTTCACCGATATCGAGCTTAAAATAATCAGTCCCGTTATTTTTCTCTATTTTTGCTTTCATCAGGTTATATACAGGGCTTCCTTGATCCACAAACTGGTTCAAATTAGCCGTTGTTACAGGCGTATTAAACTGACCGACCACTTGATTGCGTTTCCGTGCAAATCGAAGCCCTCCATCACCAAAGCCTTTCACAAGGTCAGGGTATTGGGTTTTGAGATAGTCTGAAACGTTGTCATAGTCTTCTTGTGAGGCATTTCTGTTTTTAAGTTCATTGATCCGAGGAAATATATCGTTATTCAGTACACGCGTCAGCATCTGTGATTGCTTCTTATATTTTGAGTTTCGTTTACTGATCCGAATCTGTTCTTTGGCCGATTCAGTCAATTGCTTTTTATAGTCGATATCAGCCTGTTCTTTTTCACGTTTTCGTTTTAAATCATCTTCATATCCGCCTCGAATTAAACGTCCAAACTCTCTGCCATCCAAATACGATTTTTTTAAGTTAAATTCTTTCATATCACGCTCCTGTTGGAATCCCCTGACTGGCACCATATGCTTGGACACCGGTCTGCAGTACATCCTTTCCAAAATCCCAGCCTTGTTTCAGTTGATCGAACCAGGTTTCTTTGTTTGCATAGTAATTTTGTTGGGTATTGGCATTCATTACATTTAAATTGGTTGTGTCATGCGCTTCACCCATATTTAAGCGATTCATGGCATTTGCATAGGTGAAGTAATTGTTTCCCAGTTGGGAGTCGTAGTTGCTTCTGAGATTAATCTTATTGGCTCCCAACTGATTGTACAGATTAGATTGATTGAGATAATTATTGTTCTGATATTGCCCTAATTGAGTTCCATACGCACTTTGAGCGGCAGAGAGATCTTGTGCTGTTCCACGGTCAATGTTTGCTAAATTCCCTGCATTTCGATCTTGATATGCACCCAGTTGATTTCCATAGGACCCCTGTGCTGATGCCACATCTTGCGATACGCCTCGATCAATGCCTGACATGTTTTGGGCGGTTTTATCTTGATACGCTCCCAGTTGTTGCGCGTATGCTCCTTTTGCAGAAGATATATCTTGAGCGGTTCCTCGGTTGATCCCTGCCAGATAACCCCCTGCCTTATCTTGGTATCCTGAAGCTAATTGGCCATGTTGAGCCTGGGCTTGTCCCACTTGCGACGATGTTCCTTGTTCAATATTTGACAAACGATTGCCTTGATTGTCATATAGTTGAGACTCAACATCGCCTTGTCTTCCTCTCATTTGGGAAGCAGTGGTATCAGCCCCATAACCATAATTCATAAGCGGATTTAAGCGATCAAAGTAGTTTTGAGATTCTTCTGCAGAGATTTGGTTGTATCCCGGCGAATAATATTCCGTTGTAGCAGCCCCTGAATTAAGGAGTCCCTTGGATGCCAACTGACGCGCCAGGTTTTTATTGAGTTGTTCTCTTCGATACTTGGCCATGGGTGAATTTTCGATCACACTGAGGTCATTTAGTCCTTGCTGGTATTGAGCCAATGCATCTCGTCCTACCTGAGTATAGGGAGATAACTGATCAATTCCTTGTTGGGTGGCTTTTTGTTTGGCCAGAACCGCTTTATCCGTACTTCCCGTCACATCTTGTCGGGCTTGGGTGCGTCCTTGATTTAATGCCTTTTGTTGATCCTTCAATGAGTCGTCCAATGTTCCTGTCGCATCTAATACCCCTTGTTTGATGGCATCTGTTGCTTGTTGTTGACCTTGTCGCAGGGCTTGTTCTTGATCAGATAATGTTTGATTGAATGTATTGGTAACATCCGATAATCCCGATCGAAGTGACTGTTTGGCGCTATCTCCTCCTGATTTCAATTCATTTTCTTGATCAGTTAACGAAGATTTCAACGTCCGTTTGACATCAGATAATCCCGTATTTAGTGATTGACTTGCCTGTGTTCGTCCAAGGTTCAAAGCTGCTTGCTGTTCTCTGAAACTTTGTCCCAACGTCCCTGATACTTGTTCCAGTCCTGTAACCAACATATTTCGTGCCTGATCATTACTGGTAATCAAATCAAGAAAACTGGCCTGTTCACTGGTTTGTAGTCGGGTATCAAACTTACCATACGCATCTTTGACGACTTTTCGGCTGTCCTCATATTTATCTTGCATTTGCAGTAACGACTCGTTCAAAAGTCCAATCGCAGCGTCACGCCCCATTTCCAAATTCTTGTTTTTACCCATGAGATAAGGCCTCCTTATTGATATGTTTTCGTAACGATATTTCCTTGTCGCCGTATCCTTTTCGCTCCAAGTATGAGGGAAGTCCGGTATTCGCTTGGGCAGAAATACATACATAACTGGGTGCTTTGATTCCTTGTGAAACATCTTCAATAAACCGGATCAATTGCACCATAACCCTTGCCTGTCTTGTGGGATGTAGTGTGGGGTCAGGATGTAATATCTTTTCGACGAATGAGATCGTGTTTTTTTCGTGATACGTGGCTCCCATCACAAAAACTCCAACTCCCAATAATACATCTGGCGCAGATGTTGTCTGCTTGTTGAAGCATCCATAAGCGATATGTCTGGGGTCTTTCAGATGAAGGTCAAATTCATCCTTGATCTTTGACATACTAAAAACCATGGGGACATTAAACCTCTGATTCATATCGTAAATAACCTCCATCATCAGAGATAGAACATCACTCAAATCAGCCTTTTGGAGTCGTCTACATGCGATCATTGGGCATCTCCCTCAATACATCCAATAGTGTCTTGTTCCGATC
>JACLAC010015050.1_pt1 | contig 10043 bp, 3 predicted proteins | sample 8027881 | NCBI WGS metagenome assembly JACLAC01 (sample SAMN15725517, study PRJNA655200) | protist metagenome | isolation source: fluorescence activated cell sorting (FACS) single amplified genomes of... | place: Spain: Blaines Bay Microbial Observatory, Mediterranean Sea | collected 2016-01-19 | reverse complement strand
TTGTAAAAAGTGGTTTATTAAATGAAATTATACAAAATATGTTCCTACTTGCATACCAAATATTTGGTAAATCATTTGATTCACATCCTGGTAGTATGAAAGCAAATGCAAATGAGTATGAAAACAAAAATACAAGCGCCACTATAACTATTGTCCCTGAAATGTGCCATGAAACAATGTCCGCAATGCTTCATAGTCAATTGGCTAAAGTTTTTAATAACAACGACAATGCTAATAGTAATGAAAATAATAATAATAATACAACACATATGATTGAAAATCTTGGAGATAATCAAAATATGACAGTAAATGGATCAACAACAATAGTATTAAATAAAATTGATGATAATAATGTAGGTCTGCCTGGTTGGACAAAACCACCATTAGCTATAAACAATTCAATAAATAGTGGTAATAGCAATAATAATTTAGATGGTGATGTTCCGCCATTACAATTATCTAATTTAATAGATAGCCGGAAAACAAGTATGAGTGCAGAAGATCAATTTACCATTTCTGGGCGCTTTACACCTTTACAAACTATTAGCTATCGTGGTACCTTTTCCACTCGTAGTAGTAGGAGACAGCAACAACTACGGCAACAATTATCAAATAGCAATTCAAACAGAAGCTTGATGAATAAAAGTCCAACTCCTCTCATATCACCATTAAACCCAACACCATCTTCTCCTGGAGCAATAGCTGCAACATCACGGTCTTCCAATACGCAAAATAGCAATAACAGTGATTTACAACAAGATCCGATCATGCCCGCGTTGCGTTTGCCATTGTTTCGTGTAGAAAATGCGATACAAGAATCGGTACGTACACCTTTTACTCCTAGTAGACGCGGCCGGTACCTTTACAATGACAATGTTGTCGGGAGTCACAATCGAACAAGTAGAGGAAACTTGAAGACGTTTGGGGATCCTAAAAATTTATTGAAAGATATGGCAATTAAAGCTGGTGAACTGTGCGTTGCAAAGGATTTATGGGCACTAGTTGCGAGACGCAGGCGGATTCGAGAAGATGATGAAATCGCAGTAGATCAAAAACAATCGATTAAACGAGTAAATGAAAGCAGGTTGGTTGAAAATGGCGAATCAGCTTTAAATTTGATGGATTCAAAAAGATACAATTTATGGTTGCTATTATTGGAATACTTGTTTCTGTTCAAGTCATTTTTCAATATTAATGATAAAAACATTTTGATAGACACGAATAGCAAAGTAACTAAACTGCTATTTCATATAATTGTTGCTATCAATAAAGACTCTGCATTAAAGAATGAAACTATTATGTTAACGGAGTTTAATGAATTATTCTATAAATTGAGCAGCTATAATAGAACTAATAACGATAGTAATAATAATAATGTTAATAATAATAATAGTAATTTTGAATCCCACATACATTCACGAGCAAGAATAATACGAGTAGCGTCTACGCGATTCTGCTACGACCTGCAAAAGATAAATGCAGATGCAAGTCAAAATGTTTTACGTTCGTTAAAAAGTTTAGGTTTTGAACAAGTTTTAACAATGTCCATTTTAAATCAGTATTGTACATTATCATCTAAACAAAATGGTGATGGATTGCGACAATCTTTAAATGGGATGACAAAACAATTATTAATTGAATGGAGGGATTCATGTTCTAATATTTATCGAACACTAGCGTTTGCGTACAATCAATCGCAACCATCTAATACTGGAAGAGCTGTAATTGCTATGAATTTATGGATACGTGACATATTATCTCATAAACATGCAAATAGTTGTGGAAGTTTAATTTCAATTATCAACACTTTAATCAAAACCTTTGCAGGAGGGAATTCGATGGAAAAGAACAATAATAGTATGAATATGAAAATGTGGTTTATTGAAAATTTTGTAATGAACGGTGGTAGTAACAACATATTTATTACTACTGGTAGTATGCCCAGTTTTCTTAGCTTTTGTATTCAAATCTTTACTATATACAAAACTAGAAGAAGTTGTTTGATTGTTATCTTTTATGTTACTAAACGATGATGGAGATGATGAAATAGTCGATGAAATGCCACTACCACCTTGAGGATTATAACTGTCTTTATCAGTAGTTTTTGTTATTTTACACCCCATTTTTATATTATTCACTTCGATAGTGGTAAAAATCAATATATATAATTGTCGACACGATCACAATATGTATATTGCGATCAATATAATAAAAATGGCAATATGGAGTGCTTGTTTGATGATATTATACAAAACAAGGAAGGATAAATGAATATAAGTGCAATCAAATATATGTACCATATGACAATATATAATAATTTCATGATGTTGATTGAATTAAAGCACATTATAACAAATACTATTATACATATTAGTATATTTGTTGTGTCAATCGCAAAATCGCACAACGTCTAGTGCTCTAGTTTTTTTTTGTTTCAATTTCTATAGATTTCTTAGTATGAGCTACCTAACACCTGGTGGTATTGTTATTGTGCTTGCCAGGCTAGAGCTACGCAGTGCGTATTGTATTACTATGTTTTGTCTATACCATATAATAGGTAAAGACTCTATGATTTCGAAATGATGCTATATGATGCAGATTCTATTTTTTTGACATTACATGCACACAGTAAAGCAAAAAAGCCTCTCGTTATCCGCTGATCCGCTGTCACCAAATTCCTTAAATAAAAGAAATAAAATCATCATCCATAATAATAAGTACAGTACACATCATCATTATTAATAACAATTATTATTCCCACCCCTGCCACCCCCAAATAATTAAATGCCAACAGTAGTAAGATGTAAACACAAGCGAATGTAAAATATAATATATAAATTTATTATTGAATAACCAATAAACATGTCAAGAACATCTACATTTTTTGGTATTTGTATCGTGTTGCTGGCAGTATTGTTTTCCTCGCCACCAACAACTGAAACGGATTTTAGAAAATTTTTAACCAAGCAAATTAAAAAAGATGATGATTTTTTTGAAAGCACGTTAAAAAATCCTTTAAGAGCACTCAGGTCAAAACTATTGCCTGTGCAATTTCATTCGTTTGGTTGTTCTTCGTTTGTATATTATGATACGAATTATTTCGTTGGATTTAAAAAAAATTGGATAAGTTTAGGTTCGTTGAAAAGTTTCAAAAATAAGAAATTATTTAGTGTGAAAAAGATGTCTGCTGATGATTTTTCTAATTATTTCATTATAATAAATGTTGTTGTATTTTTATTTTGGAATTTTTCATATACCAAGCCATTTATGAGAAGAAATTTTTTATGCTCATTGGAAAATATAAAATGTGGTAGAATTTGGTGTATATTGTTAAATAATATTTCACATCAAGAATTTTTTCATCTAATGATGAACATGTCATGTTTTTATTCTTTTTTGCCAATTCTCTGGAGTAAAAAAAGTATTCGAATAAATATACCGTTCATTATGTTATGTAGTGGTTTAAGTGGAACATTTACTAGTTTGTGTTATTTTAATTTAATAAAAGGTTGGAGACATGAGCTTCATGGTGCCTCTGCAATAGTTAGTGGATTAACAGTTATTTTAGCATTGTTATTCCCTACAAGAACATTTTTAGTATATGGATTTCCTATGAAAGCAATGCAGTTTTTAATCATACAAGTTACTATTGAGTTATACAGAATGGCTAATGTGACTAGAAGTGGTATTGATTTCGCCTCTCATTTAGGCGGTATGTTGTTTGCTGTATCATATTATAATTATAATTATTATTAAAAACAATGTGTGTGTGTGTGTTTTAATGTATAGATTTAAATGCGCGTATACACTTCGTACGAGAGTATATATATAATAATATATGTGCGTTTATGTGTATATTAATATTTTATATATATATAAAGTTGCGTCGCGAGTACATAATGATGCGCGCGTACGTATTTTTTTTACATTATTTCGATTATTATGATACTTTATATTAATGCACACCTAATTATATAAGTAACATCTAAGCAAATCTATTTCCTTCATCAAGCAACACTTACCAATTCGCCATAATTAGCTATGGAATATACTAAACCAACAAAAATACTAAAATTTACAATCATCATTCCAGCTTCCGTTGCTTTCACTGGATCTTTTGGTATTGCTGTAAAGCTACTTGAATTTTTTTTTCCACCAGAATATTTTAATGCATATATAGCAGTTCCACCAATAACGGCAAGACCACACATTTTCGCTGCTGATAGGGCTGACATGTTATTTAATATATTTTCCTATGTTTTTCTATTGATAAATGTCTTATAATATGTATATATATCTATTCTTTATGTAATTATGACACATAAAGAGTGATGATAATAGGATATATATTGTGTGGTTCCATCTCATCTCGTTTTTTCGTGTATTTTTATTTATTAATTAAGTGTTGTTGTTATTTTTATATTTTATAATAGTACCACTAGATTACCACCAGAAGAGTGGTGGCTGGCCCAGCTGGCTTTTTCCAAAGACATAGAAATAGCATCCATGTTGCTGTGACGGCCTAATACAGTGTTACCATAGACATAGTATTAATGGTAATGTCGCCACTAATTAGGCCGCAATAGCAGGTATTTTTTCGTCAAAATAGTGCTGTGACGGGGTAAAAAAGTCTTACCATAGACATAGTAATGAAAAAAATTAGTGGCTGCTATTTACACGCTGAAAACTGATTGTCACCGAAGGGTGCGAAGATAATCAAATTTTAGAATTTCATCACTTAACTTTCTCCATCTTTTTTAACAACATTTCTTCCATCGTTTTTACATAAATTCAGGGCAGGGGTCCTTGCCTTTCACGGCACTTGGCACTAATTAATAACGACAAAAAAAAGTACAAAAGAATGAAGATATAACATTGTAGATGATATTGTGAATTTTATATATACATATAAAACAACGTGTATCATATTATTTTTGTATTTGCAATATGTTTACAAGAGGATTCAAAAGATTTTGTACAAATGCTACAAGGCGCAGTACTTGTAGTACTACATCATCTACTACAATAAGAAATGGTGGGAATGCTTATAAAAGTCATAGAAATGGTGGTTCTAAAAATACTGGTTTTGGGGGACCAACTGGTTATGCAACATATAGAACTAGGACAGAAGAAATTATAATGAAAGACTTTGGAAATACTATGAAACGTACAAGTCGCTCGACGCAAGCTTTGGAAAATAGAATGCTTATGCGTGCGGTAAGGCCAACTGCCTCAATTTTAGTTCAAGCAGCAGCAGATAGTGCTTTAGCAATACTGATGGATGAAGAAGAAGACGATGGAACGTACGTAAATGAAATATATTATATCGAAATATATACACACACATACACACACACACACACGTATATAGTTTGATCCACATTTAACTTCCCTTTCCCTCTCATATATATATATGCACACGCATACACACACATGCACAGACACAATAGTACACAAAGATTGTATATAAAAATACTAACAATATATACTGTTTAGATAGTTAGGTAGTTTTTGTATGCATAAAATTAAAAGAGTAAAATAAAATAAATATTGAATATATTCCACATGTATTAGCTAATACGAAATACGACGTTACGAACGTACGTAAAAAATATATTATAAATATAATTGTATACATACGATCATGTGATTGCGTAGAAAAAATCTGTAAAATAAATATATATATATATATATGCATAAACTTTTTATAAAAAATAAATTATGTAAAATTCATTATCATACCAGTATGAATATATATATACATGCATAATAAAAAACTTTAACTTCTCCATTCCTTTAAAAAATCTACTGATGTTTTCGGTAATACACCAGTTTCCACTAATTTATCCAAAATTGTATCTTCTTCATTTGGTTTCCAATTGTTAACAGCACTTCCTCTTTGAATAGCTTCCGTACACCCATTTACACTTGCACTTTCATCACTACTAACAACAGATTTCAAGACATCAATATATTTTACCATCTCATTTAAGTCACCGACCTGACGTGGCATACCTGCAACAACAGCAGCCGTGAAACCATAAGACAAATCTTGTTGCTCGTCATCTCGGCGTTCAGCTTCAAAAGAATCAGACTCTAACGAAGTTTGCGTCCATGCTTTTAACGTTGCAGGATCTTCTTTTAAGATCACTTTGCGGTGAAAGAAATTCATACTGAGCCATAAAGCTGGTGCTGTTTTTTGTAACAATTGCTTGGAATTTTCTAAGAATCGTTCTGCTGCACCCATTTTGTACATTTTAAAAGCCCATGAAATTCCAAGACGATACATCATTCGTAATCCTTTTCCATCCAAGAACTTGCTTATGTCACCTTCACTGTTGTCCGCAACCGTTTTCATTATGAAGTAAGCAAATGTTCCAACCATTTGACCGCTATAAGGGTCGTCCAAGACTGGCTTCAGTGCCTTTTTAATGCTGGCGCCATCGACCAAACCTTCAGCAATTAATACACCAAATAATTTACTCAACCATTCATCACATTTAGGTGCATCAAATTTCAAATCCGGCAATTCTACTGCAAATTCACTTAGTGCATCTAAAAAATCTTTAGTAGTGCAAATTGCACCACTTTCTTTTGCTTTATCTGTTAACAATGTCAAAACAAGTTGAGTAAAATTTTGACGATCGACATCTTTTTTATCTAAAAATAAATTGAAAAGTCTCTTTGTAAATGCTATGCCAATGTTCTTTGCACCAGATTTTTCTTGCAACTCCTTTAAATTTAATATCAATTCATCCACATTTGATATTGCTAAATATTCATTTAATGATGAATTTAAATCACGATCAATCTTCTCTTGCGGCCATGCTTTTGATGATATGGATTTTACAGACACATTATTTTTATTGCCCACTGGCGAAATTGGAGGACTAATAGGACTTGAATCGACACTATTTGAATCGACGCTACTTGCAACAGATGATGACCGCTGCAATAATTTTAATTTTGGTGGCCTTTCATTCTTTTGGTTTTTATTGTTACGATTGTTGTTTCGATTGTTATTATTGTTATTACGTTCACCACTACCGCGACGGTTATTGTTATTTTTGTTGTTATTATTGCGGTTATTATTGCGGTTGTTATTTCCTCCTCGCACATCGCCACCACCGGATTTATTGGAACTTGAATTGCCACGAATGTCGCCACCACCCATACTACTCCTGCTGCGCTGGTGGTTGTTATTGTGGTTACGATTTGCACGACGATTATCAGCATTTCTTTGGCGTTCTTCACGTTCGAAGTCTTTTTTAATTTCATCTTTTGTTTTGGCGACAACTTGTTCTCTACGATGTTTCCATTTGGACTTTCTTAAATCAATTAAATCCAATATTTGAAAGTTTACCCTGGCTGGTAATTTTCCTTTCAAACTTTTAATTCGCAACAATTCAGCATAATACGATTCAATTAACTCAGGCGTTACAAGTGACGCCGTTTTCTTCTTTTTCTCCTTCTTTTTCTTGTTCTTCTTTCCTTTGACTTTTACTTCCACGCCATCTAGTTTAGGCCCTACACTTGTCAATAATTTACAGCACATTTCGATAGATTCTTCTTCTGGATTGTCGTTGCCTGGGGGCAATAATTTTTCAAAACAACCTTTCAGTGCAACGGATGGCAACATTTCTTTTTTGTATAATTCACCAATCAAATTAATATTACCAAGCATCTTCTTCTTAATTTCTTTACGTTTGCTCTCCCTTTGCACTTTTTTCAAACGTTTCTCATCATCCGTTAGTTCCTCTTTCTTTTTCGCTGCCTCTTCGTCTTCGGCCTTAATTAACGCTTCATAACGATCTTCATTCATGAATTCTAATTGGCATTTCGTCAAAAGCAATCGTTTGAAATTTGTCTGCCGCTTCCCATCTTTCAGCGCTTCTTCTTTAGTTTCAAATGGCCCACCATTTTCCTCTTTCCCTTCTAAATTCTCGCCAGCACTCCAGAAAAAACCATCATTGTTTTTCTTATCAACCTTAAGCAATTTTTCTTGCAATTTGTTTGTCGATTCGGATAATCGTACACATAAATCGCCGTAGACATCGCCCAGATAAGCTTGCATGATAGCTTTCTCAAACACCAGGTCAACCATTGTTTGCAGACATTTTTGGTTTTCAATTTTTAAGTCTAAAATCTGTTTAACAATCTTTGCAAAATTTTCCCTAGTCAATTTATTTAACAAGGAATTCAATTTCTTCGTTAAATGTTGATAAGGTTCTTCATCTTTCTTTGCATTTTTGCTATTTGGCTTCCATGCATTTTCAATACGCTTTAATGGCTTATTCATGATTTGCTCCAAAGCACGTTGTCGTCGAGATAATTTACGCTTTGGACCTATTGCTGCGAAAATTAATCCCATCAAAAACATTGGTTTCTCTCTGCAAAGTGGCGACTCTTCGCATATCCCGCGCAATTCATTGATGCCTTTGATACGTTCTGGATCTACTTTCTTTGGCACCCATTTACCAACATTTGGTGGTGGCAACTTTGGTAAACTTCCAGTTGGATTTGGAGCGTTATTGTTGTTATTATTATTATTGTGATGATGTTTATGTCCTTTCTTGTTATTCATTCTATTATTTTGATTAGGATTATATGAAGGTTGTGGAACAGGAACGCGTGTACGACTTTGGCCGATACGGGATAATAAATTAGCATTCGCGGGGCCAGCTTTTGCTTTTTGGAATTCATTTTTCAATATAGCATTAGTATTTATCATTTGTATAACTCGGTCATAACCTAATTTGACAAGTGTGGTACTAATAGACTTGCTTTTCAAACCACCACCTAACTCTTTAATTAATGGAATCAGGGTCGTTTCAGCACGTTTTTCCCAACCACCAACTTTTTTGAATGGTATAATTTTCTCTTTCTGCTGCTTAGACGACTGTGGCGCAGGCGGTTGCGCAACTCTATTAATTTTGCTATTTGTAAACGTAGGAGGTGCACTGCTTTGACGTATTGCTGGCGCTGGCGGCTGTTGAACAACGACACGTTTCGGTGGCTTTTGCTGCCCACCAAACGCATTTGCTAATGTACTCGAGCCACTTTTCGGAGCAGTTACTCTATCTTTTTGTATCTCTTGCTTTGTTGCATTCTTTTTCAAACTATTATTAAATTCATCATCAGAGGATTTTTTTCGGCCAGTGATATTGATAGGACTAGTAAACGGTAATTGTTTGCCATTGTTGTTGTTGCTTTTCTTATTATTATTATTATTATTATTATTATTATTATTATTATTAATATTTGAAACATTTTGTACAGGCATCGTATTAAGAGACATATTAACATTATTATTGTTGTTGTTATTATTATTATTTGCCATATTTACATTATTATTCATCATGGTATTTCTATGTACACTTGCATTCATTTTATTTTGTTGTTGTGATATATTATTAAACTTGTTATTTGGCATACTCATTGGCTTTGCTACCGATTGCTGCTGCATATTAGTCTTGTTAGGTGGTCTATTATTATTATTATTATTATTATTATTATTATTATTGCTAATCTTGAAGTTTGATAATGAATTTGTAAGACTATCTACATTTGTATTATCTTTACTAGAGGAGCGATCTCTGCGTTTCTGTAAAAGATCTTCTTTTTTCTTTTCCCAGACCGCCTCATCGCCTCCTGCTTCCTTCTCTTTCTGTTTTAATTGAGCAAGTACTTCCTCTTGCATGCTTAACTTTTTACTCTTAGGTTTTTGTGGCACTTTCTCTGACGATTTTTTTGTTTCCGTTGGTACTTTTTCAGTTTTGATAGGTGCGGTCGATGATGTAGCTTTTTTCTCTACAGCAGCAGTCGAAGGTGTTTTTGCTGCTTTAGCGTTGGTATCTTTACCACTTGAAACAGATACAATGGATGACGTTTCTTTATTTGTTGTTGATGATGGAGAATTATTTTCACGCGTTTTTTTATCATTAGCGCTAGTAGAAGTATCAGAAGTAGCATTCCCGCCGTTTTTTTCTTGTTCAGCTTTACGTTTTGCTTCTTCTTCTTTCCTTTCTTTTTCCACTTTTGCT
>JACLAC010008715.1_pt1 | contig 10046 bp, 5 predicted proteins | sample 8027881 | NCBI WGS metagenome assembly JACLAC01 (sample SAMN15725517, study PRJNA655200) | protist metagenome | isolation source: fluorescence activated cell sorting (FACS) single amplified genomes of... | place: Spain: Blaines Bay Microbial Observatory, Mediterranean Sea | collected 2016-01-19 | reverse complement strand
TACATAATATTATTCGGATCATAATTAAAACTTGAAAGAATATTTTTTTTTATTTTTTGTTTTTTGTTATTTATTTTATATATCATATAATGTATGTATGATATATATAAAATATTTAATATTATATGCATATTTAAAACTCATTATTACATTTTTAAGATATGTGTGATTACAAATGCTTTCTCAATAAACAGTATAATTTCGCATTTTTTTTAATACCCGAATTAATATCTCTTCTGTTACCTTCCAAACGCATTAATAAACCGCCATATGATACATATACAGCAACATTATTTTCTTCTTTATCTTCAAAATGAAATACTTGCCCGTGCATAGCATACTCATAGTCATCCAATAAAGTTGGACCTTTTGGCGGCTCATAATAATCAGCACTTGCTTCACCATTAGGCTTTATGGTCGTATTCAACGACATTACTATTTGATCATCTGTTTTGCATCTAAAAAATTCAGAATGTACATCAATGGTCAATTTCATGCCATACGTGTTCCCTGTGCAAACTAGCCTTGAGACGCGGTCAAACTTTTTCCCATCCGGATCTACCGCTGTCACTTTAAAGGTATCGTTGAATACTTGTCCTGCCTCATCTGTATCCATTATATCTATACCTCCTATTCTAGCTATATTATATACTTGTGTTAATTTTTACTATATATATATATATATATGTATATCTTTCTACTAATACAATAATAATAAGAAGGATAATGGTAACACTGATACTATAAATATATAATTGTTCTATCTTTTGAATGTAAAGTCTATCTACTATATACTATTATCTATGACATATATTTTAAATAAATAAAAAATACGAGTTCATATTCATAAAAATTTGTGGAGGAGCAGCCGGCATGCCCAGCATGCAGCCGGCGGCCCGTGCGCTCGCCAGAGTCAGTGTTAGGTTTAGGGTGATAGTGTTGTTGTTGCGATATTATACCTTAATCCGACAATGCTGTGTAATGTATTATTTTAATTTGTATAGACAACAATAAGTATAATGCCTAATTATAATATACGGTAAGTTGTTGTAATGTGTATAGTACCAGGTACAGTAACCAAGCTAACCTGGCTAAAAATAAAAAAAAAAAGAAACAAACTATTCAGCAGTTGAAGAGGCGGCACGCGTGATCAAAGAAATAAAGATAATGTATTTCATTAAGATACAGGCAGATGATGAGAGAGAGATTGACTTGTATCTTCTTCATATATTATTACCATTCATATTTCGTTGCATTGTTGATTAATTTTTATAATTATGATGGTTAAAATGATAAAATTATTGATAACAATAATAACGACGTTATTATTATCCTCATCTTTCTCAACAACATCGTTTGTGAAAGCTACGACAACAGCAAGAGCTAAGAAATTAATGTGGTGGAAAACTGGTGTTATTTATCAAATTTATCCTCGAAGTTTTTTGGATGGATGCGAACCAAAATGTACAGGAGATGGAACGTTAATAGGCATCACGAAAAAATTAACATATTTAAAAGATTTAGGCATCACTGCAATTTGGATCAGCCCTTTTTACAAAAGCCCTCAAAAAGATTTTGGATATGACATATCAGATTTTAAAGATGTTGGAAAAATATATGGTACTATGAAAGATTTTGATCATTTAATGGCGGAGGCTAAAAAATTAAATTTACGCATAATAATGGACCTAGTACCAAATCATAGTTCCGATGAACATGAATGGTTTATCGAAAGTAAATCTAGTAAAAATAATCCAAAGCGAGATTGGTATATATGGAAGGAAGGTAAAAAAGATCCAAATACTGGTAAAGTTGGTCTTCCACCAAATAATTGGCGGACTATGTTTTGCATGGATGCTACATGTTCTGGCTGGACACATGATCCAACTACGGATGAATATTATTATCATTGCTTTTTAAGCGGGCAGCCTGATTTCAATTGGAGAAATCCTGATTTACAAAAAGCTTATTTAGACATTTTACGTTTCTGGTTGAAAAAAGGTGTTGATGGATTCAGAGTTGATGCATTTGCATATATGTTAGAAGATCCTGAATTTCGTGATGAACCAATCGATCCAAATTTCAAAGGTGATCCCGTAAAAGATGGGTACAGTAAATTAATTCATACACGTACAGAAAATATTGACGGGCTACATGAGTTGATACAAAAGATGAGAGATGTATGCAATGAATTTGGCGATGAGAAAATGATGATTGGAGAAATTTATGGTGATCAAGTTGTTTCACAAGAAGATGTTATGTCATATTATGGTAAAAGTGAAAATGAACCAGAATTAAGCATGCCATTTAATATGAATTTATTAGGCTTTTTTGGTGGTGGTTTTACCGATATCAATTACGAAAAAGGGAAAGAACCATGGAGATCAGGTGCAGCATTGAAAAAAATGGTTCGAGAATATTATGATTCATTACCAAGCTTTGGATATCCGAACAATGTGTTAGGAAACCATGATGTGCATCGTGTTCGCTCGCGTTTAAAAAGCCTTGATTTATTGAAAGTTGCAACTACAATTTTATTAACATTACGAGGAACACCGACTATATATAATGGTGATGAAATTGGACAGAAAAATGGATATGTTCCTGATGGGAAACGTCAAGATCCAACATGCATTGTAAATTATGAAGGTATGCGATGTAGAGATCCAGAACGAACACCGATACAATGGAACACGGCTAATGCAAATAGTGGTTTTACTGATGCGTCAACAGTACCATGGCTCCCAATTTCAGAAGATTACGTTAATACTAATGTGGAACAGCAACAGAATGATGAAGGGTCGATGTTGCATATGGTAAAAAGTCTTTTAAATTTTCGACAATCCTCCACCACTTTAAATCATGGTGATTATACAGATGAAAATATAAATGCAATCGAAGGGCAAGCCAATTTATTTGTCTATCAAAGGCATTCCATTGATGATGCGAATGTAGAAAAAGGTAGTAATGAATATCCACATCCACATGACTTCATAATTGTAAATAACTTAGGACTTGAGAAAGCAAATTTTCAAATCAAAGACTTTGCAAAACAAGGTTATTCTGGGTGTCATATAATTTTTGATACACATAAAGGCATTTATAACAATGCTTTGCAAAAACAAAATGTTGTTGGTACTGATTCAATGGAAATATTAGGTGAAGAAAGTAAAATCATCCAATGCAATATTAACAAACCACTTTCTGCAGGAATGATTATCTTGTTGGTATTTGTTGGTATTATTACTTTATCTTTTTGTGGCGTAGTAATTTGCCGTTTTCAAAATGAATGGTTGGGTGGCTTTCGAGGTAAATATACACCACAAAGTTATACTGAATTTAATGATAAAAATGATGATGAAGGGTTTGAAAATGATGTTGTCTATCGTCGTAGTACTCAAAGTGGTAGGGATGGTGTTGAATCGTTTGTGGAAATGGGTTCATTTAAAAGCTCTTCTAGTGGCGGTGGAAGTTTTTGATTGGTAAAAATTATAATTACGAGACGTATTTTTTTATATTTTTATTTTAAAAATATTTTATAAAATAATATAAGATAAAGACATTAATGTCAGCCTATGCATAATATTCAGTCTGTGAGCTGAGTGTGTTAACACATATAATGATATGATATTTATTTTTATTTTATAATTTACGACGTATGATACCGTGTATTTTTATCACATATATTTTATATATTTCGTACGAACTTCGTATTAATTATACACACCGGTATAATATATATACGCGTATAATTTAATTTACGCATAATTTATTGTTTTAATTTACTCATGATAATTCCTACTCTTCAAAAGAATACAATAACTGAAATAATCTATCTCACACTAATGTGTTGATATTCCCATAATAATAGAGAAAACCAATGAAGGTAAATAGATGGTATCAACTACTCGTCGCAGTTGATGAAAAACGAACATCATAGGAAGGCAAAGAATAAATTGTACCGGGGTACAAGTCATTCATTGTACGACTCACCAAATGCACATTTTAAAGCAAAACGATTATTATAAGCGCAAGTTTTAATAATCGCAGTTTGTATATCTCTACATGTGGTAGAAATCCAATTAGAAGCTGCATGCTCCTTTACTTCGGCTATGTTCGAGATCTTTGCAAATTTGATTTTAGCAATTTCTTTTAAAAAAGTAATAGCAACTGAACAAAAATTACCTAACGTATCGACTGCAAATGGAACTATTGATGCATTAGAGCGAGAGCCGTTAGCACGTGCATTTTCATGGCTTCTTTTGTACTTTTGCACATTCACATCCGCATTAACAGCAACCTTAGTCAATCACAGCCACCGTCACATTCACAGCAACCGTCACAACAACAATCTATACAACACTCTGGCTCTACTTCACATTCACAGCAACCGTCACAACCGTCACAACCGTCACAACCATCACAACCCGAGATATCACAATAGCAACCATCAGGACAAAAATGGCATTTACCATCAGGAATCCAATCACCCCAATCACTTCCACTAAATGTACTTCCAATTGTGCTACTTAGCATGGCTAGCAAAGAAAATCCTAATACTTGTTTTAAAACGACAGAGCGATAAAGCATGGATAAAGTCGTAATTAACATTTTCAACATGAACATACATGATAAAAGAAAAACAATATAACCAAATGAATCTACCGACTTGTTCTGTAATTGACCGTATTTGATTAATAACGATGGTATCACTTCAATTACTAAATCAAGCGCTAGGCCCGCAAAACTTGGCTCAATTATAAACCACCGGAAATATGTATCCGTATACTTTGGCATCGGGGGGATACTACAAGTATAACCACGGCGATAATTGGAAGGGTGAAGAAACCAAAAAAATGTAAATTCTGAACCTGCTGTACATGAAACGAATGGCAAACAAAATTGTTTACTTCTTGGATTGTCTGTACCGTAATAGATAAACGGGCCTCGTATTACTATAATGCAACGAAACAACGCTAAAACCAAAATACCAATAAATGAGTAGAACGCAAAAACATGATACCATTCATAAAAGGGTGTGGAGTGTAAATCTACCAAACCATACGTAGCTATATCAGTATAATCACATGCTTCTCCTACACATTCCTTAAAGTTCTCTATCATATTATCAGGTAATACATGTGGGCCATCGACCTCTACATAACAACTGGTATTTCTTAAAACCCCAATTTTTTCTGTATTGTTAAAGCTCCACTGATTATCAATCAAAGGTAACGATCCATTTGTGTTACAATCGGAACTATAATGAAACTTGTACCATTGATTTTTGCGAGTCCAATCAATTACGTCTGAAAAAAAGTCGAGGAAACTGAAAAGAGAGCACAATATAAAATATAATCTCATATTTCGAACAAACAGCAAATCTAGAACGTTGGCATTTTGACTGACAGCTGTTGACACGTCATATTTATCATGCAATGGGCTAAAATATTTATCTGGCAACTTGTATACATCATAATTTACATACTTTTGTCGAAGATTGGAACATGTGCTAACTAATGTATTTGATCCCAACGCGGGTGATTCATGAATAAGTTTTGTTAACATGATTGAATTTACTCCATGTTGTTCAATCCAGTCTATGTCGTTACGAGAAGTGTCATAAATGGGAAATAAGTCAATTTTTACTGGAAAATAGTCCTTCTGTTGAAAATATGGTAAGTTTTCAGACTCTCCAATTGGGTTATCTCCAGCTTCACAAATCTGAAGCGGGTGTTCTGCGCTATATTCAAGACAAATATTTATATTTTTTCCATCATAGTGGGATAGGCTGTACTCATTATTCATTAATTTGCTCCATATTAATTCAACGTTAATAGATTTTACTACACCGTTTAATGCGCCTTTTACTGGTAAGTCTACACAAGTCATTTTGTTGTCTACGTATACACATTTTTTATCAGCCACAAGCACATGAATAGTCCACCCTGTGTTCTTTAATCTTAAGTTTAAAGAACCATTTTTGTTTTTAGCTAGTGATTTGTACAAATTCAAATTTATTGTTTGATAAAAATGAGGTTCAACCAGTTGTTGTTGTGTTGCTTGTGGTTGTTGAACAGGTGGAATAGCAACTTGCATTGTTTGGCCTGGTCGTGTACCAGCTGGCACAGTGACATATATTGGCCTTCCATCTGGTGCATATATTTGCAACATTGTTCCCGTAATCGCTCCGGCTGGAATAACAATTTGCATTGCCATTTGTTTTGCTGGATTTTGTAATTCCTGTTCTTCTTTTCTACTGAGCCGGATCACTTCCTGTTGAGATTGTTCTAACATCTCAATTACATCATTTGGACTATACAAGTCATGTTTGGTCATAAATCTGTCTAATTTTTTGCCCGTTTCCCTTTTTGAAACTATCTTGGCCAGCCTATTTCGGAAAGACTTTCTTGCCTCGTTTAGCACCTCTAATCGAGTAAAAATCCGTCCACTCTCCGAGCGAAGCTCTGACAATCTTGAATGTATTTTATCTTGTTGCGTTTTCCATCCTACTTCAAAATCATACTTCTCGTTTGTTTTCTCTAGCGACCATTTCATTTCATCTTCTAATTGTATTAATTTAGAGTGTGTCTTTTCTCCTTCCGCTCCAAGACTAAGATATTTGGTCAGTTTTGGTTTAACAATTGTCATATATAATTTCTTCTCATTATCAATTCCCGCTAGCTTTTGCTCAAGTATAGCTTTTTCCCTAAGGTTGGCTTTTATTATATTTACCCTAACACTAAGGTCGGCTTTTATTATATTCCGATCCTTTTCACGCGACTCTACTAACGCTATTAACTCTGAGATACTATTTTTATATTTGTTAAGTAGTTCCAACCTTTGTGGTTCTTTGTCTGAAACATCCATAGGTTTAGTTAAATCAACTTTTTTGAACAAAGACCTATTTATATCATTTCTGTGCATTCCAATTTTTTCCTTTGTTAAATCAAAATCAAAATGATAAGAGGAGTTTCCAGCAATTATTAAAAGCCTATCTACGTTTGTACTACTGCAGTTTCTTAACGCACTTACAATTTTATCTCTTTCCATTTTTGTTTGAGAAATGAGTTGATCAATGTTAACCAAATTACACTGGTCGATGGATCGGGATTCTTCTTCACCCTCTAATGTTGGCCCTCCCAACTCCGACTTTATATTTATTGATGTTGAATGCATTTTATCATTTTCGTCTTCTTCCAACTGTTTGTCTTCTAGCTGTATATCCAGAATAGACAAGGATAATCGCTTTCTTTTCACGGAACTTTTCCTTTCCATTTCTAAAGGTTTTGGGGCATCATTCGTTGATTTGCGCCTTGCTCGCCGACGCTCATCATTTTTTAACATTCTATTAATTGCTTTTTTCTTTCTTGCTATTTTTTTTTCATTTCTAGTTTTACTACTTTTCATTGTTAAAAAAAGTGAGACACCAAACAGACCTAGGGCAAAAAATGCAGTTGATGAGAAATATGTTGGTCCCTCAAATCCCCTTCTGTTGCTATTAAATAATATTGTTTCATTTTTCCCAATAACTAAAACCTTGCATGATGGATCCTTTGTTGGTCTACAAGGTTTGGATAATTGAATCCCGTTCGAACAGTGTATAAGAACTGCAAGATATACCGTGAAGAATGGCAAGATAATAACATTAAATATAGTGCCCATTTATATTTATTGTTTTTACTCTATCGTTTTTTTTTTCTCCCTGTATCCACTTAATCCTCTCCTCTAATCGTCTAATTTGACTTCTAATAATGTGAGCCGTAGTACGATATCTATCTCGTTTTTATTTGGAGTAGATTGATGTATTTATTAATAATTTTACTAACATATAGACCCAGGAGTGTAGTATAATGCTACATCGACTTATAAATGACTTATATTTAATTTCCATAATATTAATTAATAGCAATATTTCGTTCATAAAAAATAATACAATGTTATAATGTTATAATAATGTAAATGCTACATTCGAGTAAAATAATACCAGGTATAGAGAGGATCCTCTCTATTAAATAATATAGTACCAGGTAACTAACAAAAAAGAAGGAATTTTTTCATCGTAGTATAAATTTAAGCTGATAAAAAAGGGAAAAAAAGAAGGGGAGAAACCAACAGCCTTTATCGATACACTGACTTATACTAGGTCCTAACGACACCGGCAAAAGCTCGAAATAAGGAGGAAGTAATTGCTATCATTTTGGGTGGCCGGCGTCGTACATTAATTTTATTTTCTTATTCATATAAATACTTGTTCTAATTTCTATCACCTGTGTTTATAAATCGTCTGGTATCCTTAAATATTAAAAATACACTATTCACTATTGTTACTTTATTTACAAAATCCGCGGTTTCTTGTAATTTTTTGCCAATTGTTGCGGTTATTTCAATATCTTGGTATTTTTTCTAATTTCTATCCACTTTCTTCTATAACGTTTTGTATTTCCTTAATACAAAACCTATCTATTACTGACATTTAGCTAAAGATAATACCATTTTCGGTACAAAAAATGTATACAACATGCCCTAACATTATTAACAAAGCAAAATATATTCATTTTCGACAAATTAAGTATGTAAAACACATTTTCTCTATCATCCCGATTTACAAAAAAACGCTATTTTGGTGGAAAAAGTTGTTCATTCACCACATAACTGAGTGACATGCTATCCTCTGCTGACATATGATGGCACATAATAGGAAGGCGGAGAATAAATTGTACCGGGATACAAGTCATTATACTAGTATCGATATAATAATTCGTACGAAGTATATATAATGAGTATGTACACACACTCACACATGTCAGTCTTGATTGTGATAAAAAAATATAGAGGCACATATATTTTTTACATTTTTACACGCGCACACAGTATATTTAAAATTACACACTCTCTACAACTTTGCCAATGGTAATCCATTTATAATATCACTATGCGTACATATTTTCACAATATTTTGAATTTCAGCATTTGTAATGCCAATACTATTACAATAATTATTCACACTTCCATGATTACTTTCAATCCATTCAAAGACTGCATTTAAGCTCTCTGGATATACACTTGATGTTTTTGTATTTGAATCCATTTCTCCCCACCCTTCGTTACTTAAAATATAATCATCCATTATATCTTGCTTATTTAATCCACATAAACTTAAAACTAAAGCAGCAATCAATCCAGTCCTATCTTTTCCAGCATGGCAACCAAAAACTAATGGGTAATTAGATGGTATGGACATGGTATGCAATACTTCTCTTATTAGGTGCCCGTTATATTTACAAACAAATACCATATATTTTGCAAGAAAATGAGCATGTCTGGTCGGATCATTATATCGATCATATCTTGCATTTGTTTTCCCATATGCTTTGACTTCAGGAAATTTTGAAGAATCCAAAGGTTGTAAATCAGTCGCAACAGCCACGTTAACATATTGAATATTACGAGGAGCTAATTTCTCTACAAGCTTTTCCATTTCATTTTTTTCCCAATATGAAGTATTCGACCTCAAATCAATGTATGTTTTTAAACCTATTTCTTTCTCCAATTTGTTTAAGTCTGCTTCTTGAATGTTTGAAAAGTTTGCTGTCCTATACAACTGTATTTTATTCCCTGTCAAAGAAGTAGGTGCCACAAGCCGAAAATTTTTAATATTACTAAAATTGAATGGATTATGTTTCCTTAAAGTTCTCTATCATATTATCAGGTAAATCATGGGCCAGCTCACCAAAGCTGCATGAAAATAATCAAACATGGAAAAAAGTAGGTGTTGGAAAGGATGGTACATTGCCATCCACAGGTTTGTACGAGGGTGAAAATTTTCGTCGTAGTCCATTACGATTTAATAAAAATTTTGATGAGAAAGGCAAAGGTTGGCAACAATGGGAAAGTAAACGATTAGAGCAATCCGGTTGGGAATGGACACATGGTTTGAAGCCACGATGGATCAAGAGTACAAAAAAACAACAAATAGAAAATCGAATAAATGGAATTATAAATGAACAATATGTAACACATGAAACACAAGATCAATTACGAGT
>JACLAC010024128.1_pt1 | contig 10048 bp, 3 predicted proteins | sample 8027881 | NCBI WGS metagenome assembly JACLAC01 (sample SAMN15725517, study PRJNA655200) | protist metagenome | isolation source: fluorescence activated cell sorting (FACS) single amplified genomes of... | place: Spain: Blaines Bay Microbial Observatory, Mediterranean Sea | collected 2016-01-19 | reverse complement strand
ATATCAGCAACATCTCCCATGTTTGCTGCGAATACAATTGTTACATTTTGATCGTTGCCGGCACCGTTTTGGGAGATCGAAGTGATAGTACCACCGTAAAATGTTTCGAGCCCCTCAATGGCCGACTTAATTTGCGTTGTCATGGCTGCAGTAAAAGCTATGGGAGCAGTATCTCTGCCTTCATATCTCAACGTAAATGTCAAACCCCCGTTTACGTTAGCTCCAGTGAAAGTGAGAGTCTGCTGCTCTTCCCTAGGAGCATCAGCTTCTGTGTAAATTCGTTGAATTTCAAGTTTTACAGGCTCGGGATCAATTACAGTGTTTGGCGCTACACCTGCAAATTGATACACACGGAACCCTGTAAACGGGGACCCACCTTTTTGCGAAGGCATGTCCCAGGAAATACTTACATCATTTGCAGTGACATCAACTATTTGTGGTCTATTGCAGGCTGGAGGTACACTTGCAGCAAGAATCGACGTTATAGGACTGTCAACTCCAGTTCCACCATAATCATTAAAAGCCCGGATTTTGAAACGGTAGGCAAGACCTTCAACAAGTCCACCAGCGCGATGCAGCAGGGCCCCAGCTTGCCCACGAGACACTTGCGCTCCTTCAGAAGTCATCAAGCGAATAGAACCTGGAAAGTCTATACGGTCAATCTCTGGGACTGCATTTTCGGCATAGTATCCCGACTCGAAGACAATATCGTATATGTACGAGTTAGAATTTTCAGATTTAATTACATTAACGGCAAAATTGTGCCCGCCATTGTGTAAAGAATTAAGCGCCGTCTCCAAATTCGACTTGAGGGTAGATGAAGCTACATTTGCCGCAATGTTGCTTATCGTGAGTCCTCCAATAGATAAAGAGAATTGGGTAGATTTATCAGTCGTAATCACCCTTTGTACTTCAGGGGTCCCACAACCACCAGTAATTTCGGTTACTTGAACCACAGCCCCCCCTGGCATGTTGGTTTTGTCTACTACGAGGTTTCCAATATCACCATTGGTACCATAAAACGTTATTCCCCAGGTTTTCCCAGAACCAGATGTATCCTCTGAAACTTTAACACCTGGATAGAAAATAGCATTGCCATTGATTACAAGGGATTCGATTTCAGTCTTGACAGTTGATGCTGATGCATTGTACATAATGTCGCTAGTTGTAGCCCCATTATACCCGAGGGTAAAGGTCCCACTAGTTGCTGTAACGCCAAGATTTTGAACTTCAGCTTGTCCAGCAGTACATACGTGTTGCGTAAAATCTCCACCCATACCATCATCTCGATAAATTTCGTACTTTGTAATGGGATCGCCACCATTATCTAGAGGTGGTTCCCATCGAAGCCATATTTCAGCATCACCAGAGACAGTACTGCCTGGATTAGTTGCCTCATCACGGGTAGGAGCACTAAAAGATGTTGCAATTGGTGCAATAGGACTCCTTGCGGTAAAAGTTGAAAATGGCCCAAACGGGCCTGTTCCCACGTCGTTTAGTGCTCTTACCTTGAAGCGATACTGGCGTCCAGGTTCAAGATCATTCATCTGGCTTAACGAGGTGTCAAAAGTAAATGTGTTTGGCAAATTTGTACCGTCATGAATAAGTGCATAACCTCCACCCATCCAATCATCCATCCAGACCTCATACCCAGTCACCACTGCACCGCCATTAACAGTTGGCTTATCCCACGAAATGGTGATCGACGCAACGTCGGAGGTGCTTGTTGTAGTTCTTGACGAACTAATCAGTCTTGGAGCTCTCATAGCTCCTGGTATTTGATTCGCTGGCACGGCAAATCGAGGTTCGGAAACTTGAGGAACACCGTAACCACAACATCCAGGACAGGTGTCTGGACACTGATTATGAGCAGAGACGCGCACGTAATACGTTACACCGGCAACAAGATTTGCAATTTGATAGTTATATGGTGGGCCTGAACTCAGATCAGTGATTTCAACCATGTTGTAGTGTGCAGACGGATGTAAAGTTAAATTTCCTGTATTGCCACTACCTTGAACAACTTGGGTGATACTCACAGAACCACTACTTATTTGACCATAGTCTGCTGTTAACGCGCGTAAATCACCAACATTACATACATCCGCCAAGTCGTAGACTCGCGTCCTACAACTGCCGAAAGTTACTTTCCATGTGTAGCCGTCGACGTTCGTCTGCCTTGTGACGACAACGTGCCCTACATTCGGCAAAGCTTCCATGGCAGTTTTTACTTCCTGCGCGGAGGCATCCTTTTTAATCTCACTTGTTTGGTGTTGATTGCCGGATGTGCTATCGAAGCTAAGTTTGAAGGTTCCGGTCAACGGTTCTGATCCCTTCGTGGTTTCGCGAACGTAAGCGCCAACTCCTGAGCCACTTAGCATTCCTGGGTTTACCAGTAGCTCATTAACGTCTTCGCTGCCAACTGGAAAACTGCCGGGCATGGAAGTAAATGTTACTGTCCATTGGTATCCTCCTTGCGGTGTTGGACCACTTCTAACGACTTCCACACTTCCGATATTATCCATAGCCTCCAACGCACTCTTCATAGTGGTCTGTTCTGCATTATACGGAATCGGGTTGGAAGTGTGCCCCAACAAACTTACAGTAAATGTTCCACCGATACTGTTGCCTTGGACTGAAGTAAAAGAGTTACATATGCCAAAACTGCTTCCATCTGAACACACCTTGACGCTAGCTCCATTACCTGTCAACCCCCCTCCGTCGACGACTATGGCTTCAATATCGCCACCAAGGTCGTCATGATTGAATGTCACAGTCCATGCGTATTTGCCATGGTTTTGGTCAGATCGTGTTACACCTACTGTTTGTCCAACAACCCCGGATAACTTTGTTGCCATACTAGATTGTCCTTCATTGTAAGCAATTGTCTCCGATAACCCGCGAAATGACACAGTAAAACTTCCACCAATATCTGCTTCACCTTTTACAGCTTCAGCAATAGCCACAGCTTTGTTTCCCTGCAAGGCGTCTACGTTGACAGTCATCATCGGCACGTCACCCTCGTAGCCTGGAACACTCGTGAAATTAACGGATACAAGTTCCGGTGTGCTAGCCGCGCACAAAGATGTTTGACCATTTGCAATCGTAACAGTAACAGTGGTCACTGTGGAGAGCGATTGTAGTGCAGTTTGGATAGCCGTTGCTGTGGCATCGTATGGAATAGAATTTGTTTGTTTTCCATTGAACGCCAACTTAATGCTGCCACCGTTTGCATTACATGAGATGGTTTGAACTTCATTGGTTTTGCTACCAGTTCCAACACTCGAAGTATATATAACCTGTTCTTCATAGACTGTTGAGGCATTTATACTAACGATCTGGACTTCGTTAGTGATAGGCGAAGATATCGTAATGGATTGAACTTCTTCGATAATATCGGCACTATCCCATTCAACTTTGTATTTGTCAATTGATTTGCCGCCATCATGTAGCGATGGCCGCCATGTTACATTGATGGAGTAGCCATCAATTACATGCAACTCCACGTCTGTTGGAGGAGTTGGAGGAAGTGAGACGGGTAAAGTGTACCTCGGAGTCGAGACAGCATATGGGCCTTCTCCGACACTGTTTATTGCACTAACGCGTACGTAGTACGGAACGCCTTGCCGAAGTTGTTCGATATGGTCATCTCTTTGGTGATATACAATGTAGTATCTCAAACTGGACAAGTCAGTTAAACGATCATAGTTTAAGGGATGAGTGCCACCCAAGGTCGAGTTGAACGGAGGCGCTACACCTTTACGATATTCCGCAGCCACAGCCCTTGGGTCTGTGCCAGTCAAAGCTTTTGAATCAGTAACCATCATTTGGACATCACCCATTTCTGTAAGAAAAGTGACACTCCAGACGTACCCTTTATTCTGGTCCATATCCGAGCGTGTTACGTCTACTGTACCCACGGTTGATAATTGCTCAAGGGCGGTTTTCATCCCTTGTGCACTTATAGCATATGGCAAATATGCAGTCCTTTGCCCGGCATACTCTACGGTAAATTTCCCTCCCAATACTTTTGCCGTTCCAGCCCTTGTTTGTGTAACGGAACTACTGCCGCTCACACTTAATTTGTTTTGTAGGTTCCCAGCATTTGTATCAAACGTTATGTTGTACGCATAACCACCGCCGCTGGCAGCACACGCTACCGTAACTATACCGACAGTCGACAGTGACTCCAGTCGTTCTTTTACGGGTGCATTGCAGCCCAGGGCACCATCAAACGGTAACGCAGCGGTCACTCCATCAAAAGTTATCGTCACATTTTGGGGAGTATTCATATTTATTGTTTGAATCTCTTTGAATGTCCCTGTGCGAATTTCTACCACTGAGCCTGTCGCGCCTGTTCCAGTAAGGTACGTATCTTGCAATACAAATTCGCTAACATCTCCTTCTACCTGTACAAATGCGACAGTCCAAGAGTACCCATTATTTCTGTCTGGACCACTACGTGTAACATCAACAGCCCCAGTTAGAAGTGTCGACTCCAAAGCGTTTTCAAATTCAGCTGCCGTTGCAGCATGTGAAATATTGACCGTGTTTCCGTTGTAGGAGATCTGCATAAGTCCTCCGATAGCATTTCCATTTTGTGCTTCGACAACTTGAACATCGCTACCTATGCCAGTCAAACTGCTGCTGTCTTTTACAAGCAAGGGCAACGGACCAGGTTCTGCATCCGATGTAAAGGTTACAGTCCACATATATCCAAGCTGAGCATCAGGACCCGACCTTAAAACTTCAACGGTGTCAATATTTGATAAACCTTGTAATGCTGCTTGCATTTGAGCGTCAGTAGCATCATATGGAATTGGTGAAGACTGTTGCCCTTCAAACGCCAGCATAAATGTGCCTCCAATCATGTTACCTTGGGTAACGGTATTAAATGCAACATCAGCACCAGCCCCAGTCAACTGGCTTGTTCCAAGACGAATCTCCGGTAAATCTCTTTCATTATCTTCAAATGTAATACTGTATACTATAGAATACTTTATGGCTGGAGACCCTGAAAAATGTGGAGTTATAGTTCGATTTACTGTAACGTTACCAATATTTTGCATATTTTCTAATATTTCTTCCATTGACTGTTCTGCAGCAGCCCCATTTTCACCAGTAAATGCAACAGCATCGTGGGAAATAGGCGCACTTTCTTGCGCACTACCACCAATACTAGAGTCATCAAAAACTATTGTGTACGAACCGCCAATATCAGTACTTAGCGTTGATGATACGGTAATGGTTTGTACCTCATTGACGTCGTTACTCGTCGTTGTGATAGTCTGCACCTCATCAATGTGTGTTGCTGTAGTAGTGATACTTTGAATTTCATTAGGACCAGTGGTAACTTGGGTAGAAATTGTTTGTATTTCTCGGATACCTGGCTCAGTGTCCCACTGAATTTCATAAGCTGTAACCTCCTGTCCGCCATCGGTTAACGGAGGAGTGATATCTACTTGAAGTGATGATTGGTTAAATGGCACAACCTGAACCAAGGCTGGCGCGGCAGGCACAGTGTTTGCGTTAGCAAAACTGAACAGTGTTCCAATTACCAGTACAAGAATAACTACATAGCTTAGAGCATGTACGAGGAAAGTCATTTTTTCTCAGTTGACAAAGACTTATTGCAATAAGTATTCCTTTGACTATTCCCGGAGAGAATGAAGCTCGACTTTATCGCGACAATATATCCCCGTCAATATCGGCACTTAAGCTTCAAATTGCTGTTGGATTTATTTCGGACAAACGTCGACAGTAGGAATCAAATGCCGTATTTATCTCAATGATCTGGCCAGAAAGTCAGAATGATTGGAGAAGAACTAGCTATAGACTTTTCGGGTGCTCTGATTTATTGACTGCACAATGTGGTTGTTGTTGTGTTTTTTGATTGGTTTATTTTGTAATAACTTGATTCTCCTATCGATGCCTTGATTAGACTAGAACAAATATACTTGTCTAAAAAAAATGCTACCTCGGTTACAGCATTAGCAAAAGTAGCACCACTTTCCCCCACGCGATTATTTGTGTATATATATGATGGGCAGAGAAAAGCATTCTTCCCATTCATTATATGTGTTTTTGGAGCATTTGTGCCCTATCGATTTAGAACGTAGGCTACTATAAATCCCTGACGCCACCACAGCAAAAGATTGCAATACAACAGCTCCGGTCAAAATCATAACAAAATTACCAGTGTCTTTTTGATACCGAAAACCATACACATATAGAGCCCGTAAAACAAACAAATACAACAAGCGTGCAAAAAAAATAATGCACATGCTATAAACTCAAAAGGACCAATTGCAAGAAAGGTTGGCGTTTCTAACGCTGTACAATGTTAATATCCACACCATGAATATACCAGCAAAGAATATTTGAATTTGTCGGCCAACAGGTTGAGGCTGGCTGTTATTACAGTGCGGCGCGCTGCATATTGTACCCATGATAGCGCAATTTCATTTATTTTGATTGGATAAAACACACACTACCCATGGACAAATACAGGAACCTCTCAGCGATTCTACACGAAGTTTATGCACGGCTTGATGCACAGCAGTCATAGAGACTATAGAGGCTTATACTTGATCTGAGGTGGATGGACTAATTTAGTTCACCTCCGGCGTTTCTACAGAACTGGTGTGTGCACAATATGCTTGTCTGCGCCCCTGCCAAGTTTCATTGGCTGTTTCTCCCGTGCAACAACAAATAGCCTAAGAACATCGTGCTTGCACACATACTACATACTATACCATGGAAAACAAGCAAGGAATGGAAAAGAGGAATCACACTTAACATTGTATTCTATGTAACCTTATTCTTGGGGCAGAATACCATCTTTTAAGTGCATCGTCGAATCCCCATTGCCTGCTGCTGTCTTAATGTACAAGAATATGAAGTATTATACTAATCGAGGGTGACTTATGGCCTATCACCATGCCCTGGGAGCAATTGGGGCGCCTTGTTCACACAACCTGCATTGCTTAACAAGGCAGAGCATGCAGTGCAATTAGTCCCAACGTAAACCTTACTGAACGCCCATTTAACAGGAGCATAGCATTGGCCTTTGCCCGGCAAGCTGGACGCAATCAGGAATGCAATACTCCTGCCTTGTAAACGTGGGAGTTATCTTCTTGGAAGGATAGCATTAGCAATGCTGTGATGGCTTATCTTTTTTGCTGTGCGTCGTTTAAATATACATAGAGAGTTGCCCTTCTTCTTTTTGTGTTTTTCTTCCATTGTTATCATTGATTTCTTTTTTTTTAGTTCTGTTGTAGTAGTCTTTATTGCCACTATTATATATTCTTCTTCTTATTTATTATATTATTTTTATGATTATTTTTGTTGTGTAGTTAGTAGTAGTGGTATTTATTGTTATTATTATCCCATCATATAATAAAATGATAGTATTCTTCATGACGTTACACATAAATACAGAGCATGCGCGTAGTAATTACACGCACGAACGCTCTGCGCTAGACCTACGCACCTATTCGCCACGATTCAACACAGTTTCAAGCAGTAGAGAGACAATATGTCGCTAGCAAAATCATCTAAGAGGAAGACAACTTTGGCCACTAGAAAATACAATGAATATTGTCAGCGGTTACATCAACAAAGACTAAGTACGATCAAAGCTGCGATCGACAATCGGCCACCGAAGAAGCCAAGTCACTTGCGTAAAAATATGAAGCGTGAACAAATGATGGAAGAGCGATATGCGAAGATTGAGCGCGAAAATCGCCTTTTACTCGAAAAGATGTCACACATTATGCAAGGTGGCAATAGTATTGATAATAAGAACGACGCACATAAATATGCCGGTAGTATGAACAAGAGTTACCGCAAAGCGGAACTACAAAGAATTACTAGGGAGAACCAAGCCATACTGCGCCGCATACAAGCTTGCGAACCATGTTACAATCATTTGGAGTGGGAAGAAGATCGCATGAGAAACGAGGAATTTCTCGAAAATATCAGCGAATACCCGGTGCACAGGCTAAAGAAAAAAGCTTCCAAGCGATCTGTCAGAAGAAACGAGTCTAGCTTCCCTTCAGGAGACTACAGGTCTAATTTTCAGGATGAAGAAGGTAGTATGCCGCGTATGGAGCCAAACTATGATTGATATGTAAAAATGTACAAATAAAAATAAGGCGTTGCCCAGATAAGGGAGGCCACATATTTCAAATCAATTTATTGTGCGTTCCCTCAGTTCAGCATTTGGATGGCTGTGTCTGGACCATTGCTAGAAAAGTATCAAGGCCGATTAGACATATACTCCGAGAGATGTTGCACTCATAATTCTTCGTACCAAGTCGATACGAACACAGTGGGACATTTTTATATTTACAGAGTACCAAACACGCATGTTTTATGCACCACTTAAAGTAAACGAATCTTACCAGATAAATTTTAAAATACGAGAAACTATTTCCACGAGTGTAAACATAATATACAAACAAGACACTTGTAATATTAAATATCTGTGCATTTATAAAATCGACATTCATCCTCAATTCCAATGACGTGCATTAATCGCCGCGAGTTTTGTTACACAAAAGAGTTTCATGCATCCAAATATAAAATGGTAGAAGATACAACGCCTTCCTTATCAATCAAGTTTGCCTCGCTGCAGAAAAGTTATATATACACACGCATGTCGATACGTACATGGAACTCACCAAAAATGTACACCTTTCTCTACGAAGTACTGGTTTAAGACTTTCTCCTTCGCTTTGTGCTGGTCTTATTACTACCACTGTCGTTTAACAAGTAAGTAGGCAAGACGCCAAATTTTTCATAAAGTTGCAACGTTCTCGGCTTTTTGCGGCCTGTATTACTATTTGGCCCAGAGCCGTGTTGAAGATTATTTTGACGAGAGGCTGCTTCTATATTATATTTTACAAATGATTGTTTCATCTTCTTAAAAATCTTTTTCCTTTCACCAAATGGTGTGTTGTAAGGTAGTGCACAGTACCAGAAGCTGATGAAGGGCGCGTTTTTTCGATCTTTCCTGATGGAGTCCGACTTCCTCCCACCTTTTGGCGCGCGATAGCGGTACCGTTTCGAAGGAACAATAAAAAATAGATTTGTTTTTTCACAAAACTCTTTGAAATACTTGCGTTGACAAAAATATGATGGGAGCAGCAAAACAAAGCATTTGTTTGCTTTCTTGGAAGATACGAATTGAAAAAGCTTCTCTACATGGTCACTAGAATATGGGGGATTTGTCACTAGAACATCGTAGTTTGGAAGCCGCCCTTTCCTTTGTTTCTCATAAAAATCTTCACATTTATTGTATACTTGCGAATATCCTAGTGTGTTCAAATTATTTACAACTGAACCGGCACAAAAATACGGATCGTATATGGAGAGGTTTCCTTTTGTTTTTCCGACAGATTCGGCATACAACTGCAAAAACAAACTTATATCTTGGTAGGCTTCAAAAGGTGTTTCACAGTGATCCGCCGAGTCAACTTGAAATGGGTAGAGCTGCGGTGCGGTCCCAGTCAGCGTTGAGTCAACAACGACGGTCTTCTCGTTGGGGTCCCATGATCCGACTCTTACAAGATTTCCTTCTTCGTCCCGTACACCTGAATATACGATGTTGCTACGTTTATCAAGTAAGTACATCGTGCTATTATAAACAATGCCTTCAACGACAAGTTCATCGTCATTATCATCAGGGGATATATCACTGACCAAAGCATTTGAATCTACTGCATCAAAACCCTGGTCGTCTTTTGCCCTTTTGCGTTTCTTCTTCTTTTTCTTGCTCTTCTTCTTCTTTTTCTTCCCCTCCTTTTCTCCAGTGCTCTGATGCTGACTCCCATGACTATTTGCTATCGCATTTGCTTTCACATCCTTCATTCCTGTCATATTGGCCCGCCAGACAGCTTTTAAAGCCTACAGTCGAGTAGAGAGTCGAGCTGATAGAGAATGATGGGAAAGGGTCCCGAGCAAGATTAAGATGTTGTGTTGTTGTAGAGTAGGATAGGAGGTTAAGGTGTATGGTTATATATTCAATATAGGGGTTGTTGTTTTG
>JACLAC010001797.1_pt1 | contig 10049 bp, 8 predicted proteins | sample 8027881 | NCBI WGS metagenome assembly JACLAC01 (sample SAMN15725517, study PRJNA655200) | protist metagenome | isolation source: fluorescence activated cell sorting (FACS) single amplified genomes of... | place: Spain: Blaines Bay Microbial Observatory, Mediterranean Sea | collected 2016-01-19 | reverse complement strand
ATTTTTATTTTCTGTACCCATGACAATTCCTACTCTCAAAAGATTTTTTTTATCGTATACGTATTTTAATTGCAACAGTAATTTTTTTATTGCCAGAGAAAAAATATTTTTTACAACTTAAATTGTTTAATGTTGTCTTGGAATTGTTTAATGTTGTCTTGGTTTTACACGACGACTTCCACCATTGCTATCACGACATCCACCATCACTATCATGTGTTCTTTTACTGCTACTAGATCCAAGACTACGTACATAATCAGGGAAACATTCATGGTATAAACCATACGGTTTAAAATGTCTAATAAATGCTTTTATATGCTTTTGGTGTAATTCGTTTTTTTCTTTTACTGCATCTGCTCTTTTTTCAAAATATCCTGTTGATTTAGAACCTTTTTTTGAACCCGGGACTTTTTTACCATTTACTGATAGATAGTCAAACTGCCCGTAAAATTTACCTTTATTAGGACCGTTATTTTGCTTTCTGATACGTTTATTATCATCATACAACATAAAATGTTTTGTCAATGTAGAATTTGCACCACTTTTAAAATTATTGAATACAATTGTTAGAATTTGTTTTTGTTTTTGTAATAAAGTGTTTGACTTTTTATATTTTACTTACGAAGGGTCATCATTCAATGAGAATGGATAAAAACAATCGTTAATTTTTTCTTTTTCTTTGTTCTTCCTGCCCTCCTCTGATAGTTCGGGACATGGTTCCGCTTCATATGTCCACATATTTACAGGGTATACGCGAAACATATCTGGTAAAAATTTGCAGTTTGCTGTACCACTGAATGTATTTTTTTGTCGGCGATATTCTGCTTGTTTTGTTTCCCCATGGTACTTTTGTGCAGGAAAAAACCACGTTTCACCATCGATACTTCTTGAATAGGGTTTACGTGTATACGTGTACGTGTTTTTTGCACTGTGCTTAGATTTATTGATGCTTAATGCATCATACATCGTGTCAAATTCCTCGTGCTTTTCGTGGTTTCTTAAAAACAACTCTGGAGTGTATACGACATAATTTACATCTTGCAATGCATACTTAGTCGCTAAACCAGCACGTTTCATATCGGCTTCGACAGTTTGAAGAATACGTTCACATTGATCATCATAGTATTGTGTAATATCACCATCTGTGCCATTTACAAATTTCTTCTCATGTTTTGTGTATTTTCTTTGAGTTTTTGGCATTGTGACTGTTTCTTGTTTATTTTTGTTTGCAATTCTTTTTTATGTCAACATGGCGACGTGTTACTGAGATGGAATATTTTTGTGCAACTAATTAAGTGACACTAGTTTGTAGTTATTTTGAAAAATACAAGGACATTCACTTTTTAAGTAGTTTATCATCCACCGTATATTCATGTTAATTTTATTTATACGTACCTGGTACAGTATGACGCAAACATAGGAGGATATTAAAGGAAAATGTAAAATGTTGTGGAGGAACGATATAGAAAGCTCGAAGCGAATTCTGTTGGAACATAAAAAAATCATGAAAATTCCAATTTCCAGATGTAGGTCCAAACTCATTTTAAGGATATTGCTATTTTTGCAATTTGTAGGTGGTTTTTATCGTACTTAAATGTATACGATTTTTTTCCTATGACAAAAATCGAGGTATTCCCACAGCAGGTACACAGCACCGGAAACGTTGGGAATACCGCAGCCAGGACGCAATCCCATGGACAAGAAGGCTGCTCTTGTAGTGCTATGGAGGTGCTATTGAGAAAACTACCCTCACTCTCCGAGACGCGAGGAAAGCTGGGCCAGGTAGCTCTAGCTCTACCTTCTTTTGCACTTTCAAGTAAACCTGGTATTAATAAATTGATGTCACCCCCCCAACGAAAAAAGTGGCCAACATATATATATATATATATTAAAGATTTTACAATAATATATTAAGCCAAGAAATATTCAAATATTAAATATCAATAATTAAGTTGCTAATAGCAATATATATATATATATATATATATACACATAACACGCTTTGTAAATATTATACGTATAATGGAAAAAAATGTATGCACATACTTTACGTTGCAGGAACATGCTTGGCTACAAACTGCCCTTCTTCATTTAAACGAAAAGGGTCCAGTGTCCACTTACACAAACCAAACATACCACGAAGGGGCATCCTATACTACAATCCCAAACATTGACGATGTGTGGCAATATGCGGAATACCTATATACACCTGATACGATTGAAGTTACGTATAGCAACGGTGACAGTACAGAGGTGGAAAGGATAAATTCCTTCAACTTGGAATTATCTAAAGACAGGATTCAGCACCACTTAACAGAGTGTAAAACTTGTAAGTACAACAAAATCCAGTGTATGTATGACACCTTGAGGATTGCTTCAGAAAGTGCCAAACACGAAAAATCAAAATCTCCCGATTGGATTTTATTGTATAAGGAATGTTTAAAACGTATTGTCTGTACACCACAATTTAACGGTGGGCCGTTGCTATATATCAATGCTGTTACACAGTTGGTAGCTTCCAGCACATTGAGAATGAAAGGCAGAACAAATGTTGGTCCAACATATTTACGTTTAAATACATTATCATCGAATGTATGTGTAGGATCTACGATTAAATTGATAAAAACCAATGATGGAACAAATGAAATGCGTAAACACATTCGTAAGTTTCCTGTTGTGAAAAATTCTGACCTTGGATTAATTGAAGTTACCAATAAACTCTCTTTAAACAAATCACTTGATATATGGAAAAACCCAAAGATGAATGAAATCAAAACGCATATAAGCAAGTTTCGTGTACAGGATGGGCCATGTAGGGGACAGGATGGGCCATGTACCAATACCTTCTTATCCATACTTGGCATGGCGTGTAGTGGAAAAGGTGGTAAAATAGCAAATCGTGCAAAAGTAGGTGTTGCGATACGATGGGGTAACATGGAGGATGTGAAACTCATACGGGAAAAGAATGAAACCATTTTCCATTATGTAGATGAGAAGTTAAAAATAAATTGGATTACAATTACCTTTGACTCCAGAAATATACAAAAATGGACCGCTGCAATTCAGGGATGGTTACAATGCTTACCACCGTTTCATTCAAAAGTGTTCTCCATTCCGAAATCCTGGAGAGCGTTCAAAATACGTTTAAATCGGTTTGGTTTTAAAACAATAGTACCACACCGTACAGGTGAAACGAAAAGATTGATTCTGCAACATGATTACTTTTCGAAGGAACATACGCATTTGTGGAGGTATATACGTAATAAAAAGGTTGTTATCCCTTCAAACCATGACATGAAAAAAAATGGGACAAGTGGAAACGATACTTCAAACCTAAGCACGGAAAAAAATGGTACAAGCGTCAAAAATACTTCAAACCAAAGCACGGAAAAAAATGGTACAAGTGGAAAAAATAAAGTTACAAATTTTGATTTCAAACCCATTTTTTTTGAACCCATTTCAATTTCACGAAATATTTTCAAATGTAAGGCAAGGTACCATTCGGAAGAAAAGAACTCTACAAAGTTTACACTATGCATTGATGAGTCCCAAGTAAATATTGCTAATTCAGAAAATTTATTGAAAACGAAATTGAAACTGTATGCTATACCAAAGAATCGCATAATAGGTATTGGATTGAAATTATTATCGTCAATAGAAACAGCAACGATATTGCCAAACGGCAGTTGTGAAATAACAGTAACACCTGATGTGATGGGAAACATACCCAATACAAAAGACAAACTCATGGATGTGATTATTGAAAAAGTTTGCAATGGTTGTAAATATTGCCAAAATTTTACAAAACAACGTACAATATTGCAAAAGTACGAGTCCTTATCGTATAATGATTTCAAAGAATTTTATAATATGTGGGGTGTGGATATGTCAGCAGTCATGACTTTTGTATTAGATGACCATATGAAGGTTGAACGAAGACGAACTGAAACATGTAATGTGAAGAGGAAGAGAACAATAGGGCTTGCAGGAAATTTTTATCAGTTTGTACAAGAACATAATGAAACCTTTTTTACATACGGCGAAAGTAAGAAAACGAAAAGACAACAGTGGAACCGAATTAGTAGTGTAAGTTGGCGTGTTGTGGCAGATGTATTCAATAAAACAAAATATGCAAATAATGATCCAGTAACATCGGATGCATTACGAAAAACACTATCAAAAGTCAACAATAATTTACACAAGGGTAAAATATCGAAACCTGGCTTAGTTGAGAATAAACAACAACAGATACAAGAATCTATAATATAGATTAAACTAATATAATAATTAATACATATATATAATATATATATATATTAATGATTGGATTGGAGAATGGATCGAGACAACGAAATTATGCCGTTCATGGTATGTCAGAACAGAAGCAACATGAAATTACATTGATGTTAACGGAACAAAATTTAGGATACCATGTCTTTTGATTACATGCAAAAAGAGATAGTGCATCATCAAATTCTTGGGCATTTCCTGAAAAATTACCAAATGAGCTTAAACCTATCATTGATGGTGGGAGGTGTATTAAATTTGCATGTGGGTTGAAGGAATAAATGAATTGGAATGAAACATGTTGTTTTGAGATTTAATATAAATAAAATAAACATCATGGATGATAATAACACAATTGGAAGAAGTTGTACGTTCATCATGATCATGGATGTACATGAAGACGATCGTATGATACGGATCAAGGTAAAAAGGATAAAGCATTAGATAACTTTCGTATGTTGTGTTTGAGTATTATTTTTACTATTATCTAAGTAGTCATGATGTTTACCCATTTCACAATTAGAGTGAGTGCTGTGATCTGATTGTAATAGACATTTGATGCATATATCTTTTCCGAAATAGATTAACATTGATATATGGTTAAATAGTTTTAAATTTTCATTTTTGAAATTTTGGTTGCAATGTTGTAATAAATTTTTCAACACACGAAAATCATTTATATTTTTAACCATATTGGGATATAATCCCACAGATTCTAAACCAGAACCTAAACCAGAACCTGGTAAATGAATGAATGAATCATTTTCAGTGGTTGGGACACCAAATTTGATTCTTATTGGTGATGTGCTCCGTGATATTTGGGGGTGGGGAAAATTCATTTTTGAGCAATTGAATTCCTCACCACCCCATTGTTGTAATATTACCTTTTTACAAAATGGAATTAATTCATTGAATAATTCCAAGTTATCAAAACTGTTTGTGCAAAATGATTTTGCAATTGGTTGAAATTTACCATCAACGCCATGTATACTCCATGTTGGAGCTTTCTGTTGGACCTTTTTTTGGAATTGGCCTTTTTTAGACCTATTATTGTACCTCATGTCTGGTCTGTTGCAGTCTACATGTAATTATATATTGAAAGTATCTTCATTCTATATTTGTTTCACTATTACAAGTATTTAATATATATATATTTCGTGAAAAAGGCTGTTTTTCAATATGCATACTATATGTGTGCTGTGGCCCAGCTCAGTGTGTTTTTTAAAATAATAATTTCAAAATATATAATATTACCTTAACCTGGTAGCCTGGAATACTGTGGAATACAGCTCTTATAATGGCTTAATAAGCAGCTGCAGAACAACCATAAAAATGAATAAACGATAGATATACAGTATAGATTGAATGAACAATAGATATATAGAAACAGAAAGTATATACCTATATATATATATGTATATACACAACATGGCATTGATGGCTGAAGCCCCGCCACCTGCGAAGCGGCAACGCACAGTAAAACAATCAACCATCGAAGCGTTGGAAGAAGAACGCGCAGATCCTATTGAAATTGGTACATTAGTTTTACCAGCTGGAATAGAATCTGCATGCGGGATCATGTTAAATATACTTCAATATTTAGATATTAGATCATTATGTAATGTGAAACGATCTTCTTTAATACAACAATGTAGAAAAGCATTTAGATCAGATGATTTTGAACGTGTGCGTGATATAGCATTGAGTCTTAGTTATGAAGGTAGAAGAAGTATAAATGAGATGATACTTTCACATCCAGCGTTGAGACTTTATTTATTAATTGAAAGATATCAAAGAGAGTGTGGATTTGGTACACCTATTGTATGTGCTTGTCAATATGGACGTATAGATGATGTACAATTAATTATGAATCTTCATCCTTTTCACAAGTATATTACTAATCGTGATGTGAATGGCTACAGAGATGATATGACATTAAAAAATATGGTGAATCAAGTTGGTCAAGATAGTGATGGTGATGAACGTACACCTTTAATGATAGCTGCAGAGAACAATCATTTCCAAATAGTGCAATATTTAATAGAACAAGGTGAAGCTGATCCTAATATTGCAGTTAGTTATGGATATAATGCATTACATTTAGCAGCACTGAATAGTAGAATGAATACTGACTTGATTCAGTGTTTATTAAATCATATGTCTCTTGATAGCATTAATAAGAAAGACAGGGACGGGGAGACTCCAATGGACACTGTACGTGCTAATCATAGTCCAATTTGTCAAGAGATCATTGCACTTTTACGTTCAAAAGGTGGAAAAACAAATTTATTATGATGAAAATGGTAGAGATGTATCAGTCATTTGATTATAATATGCACTTTTTTCACAGATCAACATTTATTAGTTGATGAGGATAATCGATGATTTTCATTAAAGAAAGAATTAGAACGAATGGATAGAACTGAAAAAGAATATGTACACGATGCAGACTTTGTAGATTTATTATGCAGCATCAACGTTAGTAAACATAATGCAAAAGATTTAGCACGTGAATATGAAGGTAGTAGAGAAGGACGCGTTGATTATTATAAATTTTTTGATGATTTAAAAGCATCAAGTAAGAAGAAATTGGGTAAGAAATCAAGTAGTAGAAGTAGAAAACGAATGGATAGTGATATGAAAGAAATTATGCGTATCATTGGAAAATTTGCTTGTAAAAACAATAGAGCTATGAAATCATTTAAAAAAGAAATGCAACGAATTGATCGTAAAGATCGTGGATTGGTAAATAAAGGTTTGTTTAAAGATGAATTTAATGAACTTGGTGTTGATTTAAGTAAAAGTGATTATAAACAAATCGAACGTTATTTCTTTGATGAAGATACGGAAAAAGTGAATTATTTACATTGTTAAGATGAAGTGAGATCCGATCGGTGAAGTCGAAGACGTATGTGACAATCCGACCAGAGGTATAGGTGGAGTCGAAGACGTATGGTATATTGTTGTATCATATGTGGTGTGATAAAAAACATGATATCATTGTAAATAAAAACAACTTGTGAGTGTATTGGTGTTGTGTATAGTTTTGACTGGTGTTGTAAATTGTCATGGACAGGCAAGTTGCAAGAAGATACGAAATGATGCGTGATATATTATGCTCGTATTAGAGAGAGAGATCCATAATGTTTTCGTAATTTTTAGAGGAAGTTTATTCGTACATGATATTGTATCTATTACAGAAAAAGGTACGAACTCGCTGTATTGTATTTTTTTTTATATTATATACCGAATATTCCCAAAGAGCCATTTTAATAATTGCTATTGTACTTAACAAGAAATTTTTAATAGACTAATTGTTGTGTTCATAGAGAGAAACTCTTCATTTTTTTTTCAGAAAAAGTAATGAGTTCTTTGAACCAATGCTATGTCCATTACGTTGACCAATTGCTGGTTTTAACCCTATCATTTCCGATGCTATTGTGTGGTTATCGAATCCTCGCTTCAACTACACGTAAGTACACCAAAATGTCGTTTATAGAACCTGCATTGTCGATGTACTAGAACTTTATAAAAGTTTAAGTATAATTTTTTAATAATGTTTGTATGCTGATTTGTCCTATTTAAAGAATTATTTTGTAGAAAAGTAAAAATTCAAAACTGGGACTAAAAAAATTTCGAATAAAATGAAACGCAATATTGCTTGACCAATAACATTGCCTAGAGATTGCGTACAAGGCTAAAAATTCGATCAAATGAAAGCTCTGAAACGGCACATACCAAGATTCTGTGTGGGCAACATGTGCGCTATGTACTCAGTTGGAATCGAACATGGCAATTTTTGTTATGCAAAAAAAAAAATTTAGGTTCGATGAATATTTACTTTCGATTTGTTGAAAGGCATTACCGGGATCTGTTATTAATGATATTTCTATGTTAGAATTCCTTTATCTCTTGTGCTTGGATAATTTGTTGTAAACTTACTCGAACCCGGGTTTACGGATTCAAAGTCCGCCGTACTAACCACTGTACTATAACGCCACAATGAATTCATTGTCACATCATTCACTTGTTACAAGAAAGTGAAAAAAAAGGTATATATATCAATTTAGATCTTATTCAATGGTATTTACCTGCTAATTATTAAGGTTTTTAATCAACAGGTGCACAGGACAAAATATGAATATATATATTTTAAGCAATTTATATTTACCACACCACACTTTGTATTAATAAAAATCTTTTTATACAAAAATATTCTCTCTCTGTCTCTCACTGACTTTTACAAAAAAAACACGACGTATCATATACAAAATCTTCGCTCTTCTTCCCCAGCCACATCCACACACATACACAAATACGAATTTTTAAACTGTAAGAATTTCCACTTCCAATGGTTCCTTTTCTCGCTTGTATTTTTTTCCTTTTTCATCATCATCATCATCATCATCATCATCATTATCACCACCAAAACCAGCACTTCCATCTCCTTTATCATCTTCGCCACCATTTTGTTGCAACATTGATGATGTACGGTCACTTTCTTCTCCTCTCGCATCCTTGCTTCGTCTATTTGTAAGATTAGGAAAATTATTAAAACTTGACATACGTCGATTAAAATCTTTTTCAACACGTTTTCTTAAAAAATAAAATAAAATTCCAGAGATAATCAATAATCCGAAAAATGTAATTAAATTTACCCAAAAACTATCATCTACTTTTGTCATAACTTCTTCTACACCTTTTCCCTTTTCCTCTCCACGAACACTAGAGCCAAAGGCAACATAAATAGGTATAGCAGATATTGGTGCTTTCATGATTGTACCTATGACATAATGAATACTTCGTATATTTGTCGTTGCTAAAAAATAACATAACAAATTTGACGGCAATGGCAAAAAACGCAATGCAAATGTGCCTATGATGCAACAATAAAAAATTATGTATAATAAAATAAGAAGGAGTGCTTGTTAGTATAATCATGTATCTACATGTGCATGGGTCAAAAACTCTAAATATATATATATACTTACAATATATACCATCACGTAATAATAATTTTTGTGTAATAATCCATCTACGACGTCCTAATAAAGATTCTGCACGATAATTGAAATATTCATGAAAACATGGACATAAAAATCGTCCAATGAAAAATGTTAAACAAAAACCTAAAATATTACCTAACATTGCTAAGACCCAACCAGCAAAAAAACCATAAAAAAATCCTAATGATATATATACAATCTTTGTAATTGGTAAGAAAAATGGTATGGCAAATGTCAATGCTAATAAAAAAACAATAATACCACGAACATCATCTTCATCTAGCCATTTTAACATTGGTATTATGACTGCATCAGGGGGAGTACTAAAGATACTTGCAAATGCCATTGTGGTCAAGAGAACAATTCCAAAAACACCTAATATTTCTTTACCAAAAATAGCAGTAACACCACTACTACCTGAACGTGATCTGTTTGTATTTGTTCTAGCACGACGTCGTCGACCTACACTTAAACCATTACTATGGGCTCTTGAACGTGATCTTTCTTTTTTTAATTTCATGGAACGTCTACGTCCTGGAGTTGTTCCTAACATTTTTATAGTTTCCTTTTTAGCATTATTATTATTATTATCATCATTGGTGGTAATGTTGTCGGTATTATTATTATTATTTAGCCACAATATCTCTAATGTATTGTTTGTTTTTAATACTTCACCAATACTTTGTACATCAGTAATATTATTATTATTTAGGTGCAATGTCTTTAATGTATTGTTTGTTTTTAATACTTCGCCAA
>JACLAC010005324.1_pt1 | contig 10050 bp, 4 predicted proteins | sample 8027881 | NCBI WGS metagenome assembly JACLAC01 (sample SAMN15725517, study PRJNA655200) | protist metagenome | isolation source: fluorescence activated cell sorting (FACS) single amplified genomes of... | place: Spain: Blaines Bay Microbial Observatory, Mediterranean Sea | collected 2016-01-19 | reverse complement strand
TCAAATAGCTTCTCAGAGCCGCCAGCCGAGCCGCCAGCCGCCGCGAGCCACCATGGCCAAGGACGAGCCCCAGAAGAAGTCCGCCACTTTGCAAGCCTTCTTCAAACCGAAACCCACCCAGAAGAAGAGGGCCGAGACGCCCGCGGTCAAGCGGCCCAGTGAAGACGCAAATAAAGACGCGACCGCGGCCAAGAAGCCCAAGCCCGCGCCCGTAGTCAGTAAAGAACCGACCACAAACGCGGACGGCCAGTGGACGGGCCAGGTGCCCTACGCCGCCGTCGCGGCGACGTTCTCGCGCATCGAAGCGACGACGAAAAGGTTAGAAATTCAGTCCATCGTCTGCGAACTCCTCGAACAGACGATCGCGAGAGCTCCCAATGATCTGGAAGCCATCTTGTTTCTATTATGCAATAAAGTAGCTCCAGCTTTTGATAATTTGGAGATGGGAATCGGCGATTCGCTCTTACAAAAAGCGATTGCGCGGGCCTTCGGCAAGGAGGTGAAGAACGTGAAGAGCGCGTATGAGCGGGAGGGTGATTTAGGATTAGTTGCCGAAGACGCTCGTAGAAAACAGAAGTTCTTAGGGTTTGGGAGCAAGCCCAAACCATTGCAAGCGTCGCAAGTCCTCGAGGCCTATAGAGCCATCTGCTCCATCTCCGGAAGCAAGTCGCAAGATCAAAAAGTGGGCAAGATGCAGAAGCTCATGATTTCCGCAACACCTGTCGAGGCGAAATACGTCACACGCGGTTTACAGGGCAAATTGAGGATTGGATTAGCGGAAACATCAGTATTGATAGCCTTCGCCCACGCCTTGGTACGATCGCCGCCCGTTTCCTCGGATCTGATGGAGACGGAGGAGAAGCTGCCATCTGTAACTAGGGAAATTACCGGAGCCCAAGCTTCGGTAGCGTTGAAGATCGACGCGTCTCGAGGTTCTACCTTGGGAAAGAAGCGGTTGACCAAGGATGAACGGTTGATTGCTGCGGAAGCGGTCGTGAAGCAGTGCTACGCGGAGGCACCTTCCTACTCGACATTGTGCCAAGGGGCGTTAACCACCCCTCTGTGGAATCTACACACGAAGTGCGCCCTGGGCGTGGGCGTGCCGGTGTTCCCCATGCTCGCCAAGCCCACGAAGTCCGTCGATGAGGTCCTCAAACGACTGTCGGGGAAAGCTTTTACGTGCGAACACAAGTACGACGGGGAACGGTTCCAAGCCCATCTCGCATCAGATGGTTCTGTTCGCGTCTTCTCGCGGAACCTACAGGACACTACTAAAAAATGGCCGGAGGTCGCTGCCGTGCTGCGGGAGGCTTGTGTGGATACGACTACGTCCTTTGTATTGGATGCGGAGGTCGTCGCTGTGGACACGGCGACGGGCGCCTTACTCCCCTTCCAACGGTTGTCTACGAGGAAGAAGGAGGTGACCGAAGGAGAATCCGGAGGGCCTGCTGTGATCGTGTTGGCCTTTGACTTGCTGTTACTCAATGGCGAATCTTTACTGAGGAACACGCTGAGAGAGCGTAGAACGAAGCTCCACGCCTCCTTCAAGGCCGTGAAGAACGGCTTCGCCTTCGCCGATTCGGTGGACGTCGATGGTAGTGGAGACGACGTCGTCGCGGCCGAGAAGATCCAGCAAGCGCTCGAGGAGGCGATCACGGCCAAGTCCGAAGGCTTGATGGTCAAGACCTTGGACGACAACGCGACCTACGAACCGTCGAAACGCTCGCTGAACTGGTTGAAACTGAAGAAGGACTACCTCGACGGCGTCGGTGATTCATTAGACCTAGTCGTGGTCGGTGCCTACACCGGAAGAGGTAAAAGAACTGGAGTCTTCGGCGCCTACCTCTGTGCGTGCCTCGACGCGGAGTCGGGGGACCTCCAAAGTGTCTGCAAAATTGGTACTGGGTTCTCAGATGACGATTTAAAAAAGTTCCACGAGGAGTCGCAGCCTCTCATCATCCCGAAGAAGGCCGCCAATGTCGTCTGCGGCGACGCGTTGGAGCAGGACATTGTGTGGCTCGAGCCGAAGATGGTCTGGGAGGTCCAGGTCGCGGATCTTTCTTTATCTGATACGCATAAAGGCGCCCTTGGGCGAGTGAATGCGGGACGAGGTATCGGGCTGCGGTTTCCTCGCTTGTTGCGGGCTCGGGACGACAAGGCCGCGGACCAGGCGACGACGTCCGACCAGGTCCTCGAATTATACTTGAACCAGGACTCGGTCAAGGGCACGGCTCAGGTCGACGACGACGACGACGACGGTTACCTCTGAGCTTTAGGAGTATAAGTATCGGGCTACTAGTGAATGTTGCTAGTGTCTTACAGGCCGCTAGCCCCATGCTCTCTCAGACTTCGCAGCGCTCTGAGTGGCCTCCTGCTAAACGTGATAGCTCTAACGCGGCGGACATCGCACACCGGCCCCTTGTCGCCGGAAATAGACCACCCACACATTGTTCGACGCCCGCAGTGCCGCTGTAACCCACAGCGCCAAAGGGCCTCTTCTAGAGAGGATGGCGACGGAGACGCCCAGCGACGCGTTAGTCATGGACACTTTGCGGCGCTATAGCGCCGACGCCCTCGCACACATCGACGCCGACGACGACAACCAGGAAACGAGACAGGCCCGGGCCACGTTCGCGACGCGCGAAGAGCTGGTCGACGAGCTGTTATACGCCATGACCCAGCACAAGCTGAGCGAGCTGGCCCGAGGGCTGCGCCGGTGCGGTCACGACGCCAGGAGTCAAAAGGATGCCAAGCGGCTCGAGATCAGCCGCCTCGCCCCGTGGCAGCCGGGCGCCGAGGTTTTGTTTACTGTCCGGTTCACGATTCCGAACGACTACGTCACGAAGAAACCGGGCGGCCGGGAGAAGTGGGCGAAGTACCTGGCCGCCGTCTTCTCCGGCGGCGACGTCGCCTGCCTCGCCGTCGTGGACGGCTCGAGCAAGAAGAACGGCACAGCGCTCGCCCTGCGCTTCGTGGACCGCGCGCTCGTGCAGCAGCGGTTCCGAGGCGCGGCCGTCGTCGTGCGTCCGGTCGGCCAGGCGACCATGGAGGACAAGACGCTCCGGGCCACGCGGGCGCTGCTGGCCGCCGAAATAAACGACCAGCTCCTGCGGGCGGTCCTCGACCCGACGACGGTCGCGCTGCCGATGCCGGCGGTTTTAGCGAAGGTCCCCAGTTGCGGCGGCGACTTCAACGACGAGCAGAAGGAGGCGATGACGCTCGAGGCGGCGGTCGAGCGAGGCATCGTCTGCGTCCAGGGGCCGCCGGGCACCGGCAAGAGCCACCTGGCGCTCTACGGCATTATCGCCCAGGCCGTCGCCCGCGGCGACCGCGTGCTCGTCTGCTGCAATGCGAACAAGGCCGTCGACCAGCTCATCGAGAAGCTGACGAGGAGCAACCTCGAGACGACCGCCGTCGCGCGCGTCGGCCACAAGGAGTCCATGTCCGCGGAAGCCCAGGGTTTCTTCGTCGAGCAGCCGTGCGACGCGCACCGCGTCGTCTTCTCGACGCTGTACCACGTCGGCAAGCAGGAGCAGCCCTGGGTGGCTTTCGATGTTGTGGTCGTCGACGAGGCCGCCGCCGTGTCCGAGGATAGGACGCTTGTTGTCTTGGGCGCGGCGCGGGGCGTGAAGAAGCTGGTCCTCGTGGGCGACCAAAATCAGTTGCAGCCCTACGTGTCCGACTCGCTGCGGCGGCGGGGCTTTGGCATCTCGCTAATGGAGCGGTTCATTGTCGCGAACGCCGGGCGGGAGGGCGTGTCGCATGTCATGCTGCGCGAGCAGCATCGGATGCCGCCGACGCTGTCGGCGTTGTGTTCTGACCTGTTTTACGGCGGCCAACTGCGCGACTCCCCGAGCGTGCTCGCGGAGCGCGAGTCACTCCTGGCCTCTCCGCTCGTCGTCGTCGACTTAGGATTCGGTTCCATGGAGTTCGACCCCGTCGAGCGGTCGTTCCACAACGACGCGGAGGCCGACGCCGTGAAGCGCGTGTACGATGGGTTGCTCCGGCGCGGGATTGGCTTCGCGGCGGTCCGCGTCGTGACGCCCTTCCGGGCGCAGACCGACGAACTCAAGACGCGAATTACCGGGAAGGGAAAAGACGACCTGCGGGGCAGCGCCGGGTCGCAGACCTTAGGGCGCGAGGGGCGGTCCGATGAGCTGGAGCAAGAGGATACCATTGATACTATCGACAAGTTCCAGGGGTCCGAGGCGCCCGTCGTCGTCCTGAGCCCCGTCGCGCCCCGCGGTGGCAAACTCCACCGCGCCCAGGACCCGCACCTCATCAACGTCGGGATCTCTCGCTCGAAGGACGCTCTCGTCGTCGTCGGGCGCGCAACGGCGCTCGCGCAGGCGAACGGTCAGTGGCGCGTGATCCTAGAGCGCGCGCGCGCCAAGGGCGTCGTCCGATCGTTCGCCAGCTTGGATGCGCTGACCGACGCCGCCGTGGACGAGCTCCTCGGCGCGCGGCCCACGCCGCCGGTGCCCGCGACGCCGACGAAGCGCCGGGCCGGCGCGGTCGAAACGCCGGCCACGGCTGAGAAGCGGGCCAAAGGCCCGAAGCAGCCCGACTTCAATCAGTGAAAGATGTAAAAAGAACCCAACTACCCCCTGTGTAAGATTCAACAACAATACTTACATCCCCTTCATCATGTCCTCCTTCCTCTTCTCCTCCGCCGCTTGAGCTCGTCTTTCGATCGCCTCCGGGTCTTGTTCTTCCTCCACATTCCACCGCCGAAACTTCTCCTCGTACCTCTCGAACATCTCGTTCGCGTCCGCGTGCGGGTGCTCCTCCCGCCACTTCCGCTCCCGTTGGCCCGCCTCAATACGAGCCCAAGCCTTGCGTTCCTCGCCAAACCCGGACACCCAGCCCCCTTTCACGACCATGGGTACGTCTTCGTCCGGCGGGTTCGCGCTCGGATCGTAGTGAACGCCATCTATGGTAAAGGGCCCCTCATACGTTTTAGTGTAGACGTCAAACACATCATCGGCCCACTCGTCGAAGAACTCTCGAGACGCATCTAAGTACAGGGCGAAGTCTTGCTTGAATTCAATTGCTGTCAAAAGGTGGGCCTCGTCCGCTTCCACCGTGCTGGAGCCTTCAATGCGATATCCCGAGTTAAAGCACTTCCGCGCGAAGGTCATCATGTTCTCCTTGAGGTTACGTTCGACGTGGTGGGCGTGGAACTTTCTCGCTAACTCGACATGAGAAGGTACCTCATAGACGTACCACTCGCTCTCGGGTTTAGTTAATATCACAGAGGGGTCCTGTTTCTTGATGGACGGGTCGTAGTGGTTCAGAGGCTGGTTAAACACGGATTTGTCCTTGAGCAAGCATCTCGAGCATAATGGTGCATAAGAATCAAATTCGCCCCTAATCCTATTCCCTGCCTGGAACTTAAACCTCAGATAGAACCGATCCTCCTGCTGCGTCTGGTCCGCGAGCGTGTAGCCTCTCTCTGCATCCTCTTGCTCTCGTAGCTTTTGCACGTGTTTCCTAAAATCATTCTCGTACTCGACGCGACTGTCATGTACTAATAAACACGCGATTTCAAGCTCTTGTACCTGTAGCAGGTCTTTGCTGAAAGCTTTATATGCCTCGACGGACATGGACGCCTTGGCGTCCTTCAGCGCTTTGATCTTCGCAGCGTCGTCGGTTTCCAGGGAATACCAGTCCCTCACGATGCATCGTTTCAGCTTTTCATAAGGGATTTCTAATCGACCAACACTCTCGCCCACGTCTTCCTCCTCCTCTTCACTACGAAGATCTTCATACTCGTCCTCCTCCGAGGATTCTTCGTAGACTTTTGGCTGGGCACCTCTCACATGAAAGACGAGGGCCGACGGGTCGGATTCATCCAAAGGTAACAAAAAGTCATCTGCCCAAGTAGTGAAGCGCGTGCCTTGCACACGTGTGGCCGACTTCGTGGCATGCTTGTGTGCTGTTTCCCCATACCGATCGAGCCAGACGTCGCATCTTAGGGTAGAAGGCGCTTTTATGGAAGAACGGCACTTGAAGATACGTACTCGAAGAGCGTTGACGGGCTTGTCGATATCTTTCGGGTGGAGGAACGTATAGGGCAACGGCTCGACCTGCAAGGGGTCGTGGACCCAGCGTAGAGCCACCTCGACCTTCCCCAGGTAATCTTGGGGCGTCAAGTAGTGTCGAGGCACATATCCGGCATCATTATCGCGTAAAGCAAAAATCCAGCCCTCGCCGCCAAGTTCAGCCTTGAGGACGACGACCGTCGCATGCTCCTCCATGCCCATCTCCTTTAGGAACGACGCATCATCTTCATTGCCTTGCGGTGTGAAGGTTTGAATGGCCCGCGCTAAGCATAACTCCCCGGCTCGCGGCGATTGATTTTTCCGCTCCGCCTGCCATCTTCTAGTCCAATACTCGTCAGCATCGATATGTGGAAGGAGGGGATACCAGCCTCGCACCGTCTTCCTATCAGCTAACTTCTCTAGGTCGAACGACACCTCCCCCAACACATCATCATCATCATCAACACCCTCGTCCTTGTCCACGACCGTTAGTGTGAGAGGAAAGCCGAGATCATCAACCTGTTCAAATTCAAACAATTCGCGCCACGTCGGCACGAGCGTCGTCCACCTTGCTGCGCTTTCCCAGTCCGATTGGGGGTGGTGCGGTATGGTGAGGATAGCGGCGGGGTCCGACGTCGGTCTTTGTTGGTCATTCCCGGGGTCGGCCGCCATGAGACCTCGCGCTCGTATGAGATAAAACAGCAGCTTGTTCGGCCTTAAATTATATCTAGGTTTCTCCTCGCCCAGCTCTCCCGGTAGGTCGCAGGCTCGTTCCGGGTCGTGGGACCACCGCCCCGCCACTTCGATCCAGCCCCTTGTCGGTTGGCCCTCTGATAATAGCCCATCGTTTTCTATCTGATACCACCTCCTCTCACTTTTTCTTGAAGCTAACGATGAGAGGGGAATATGTACCTCACCGATCCGATCCAGACTCCCGTCCTCGTCCCAGTCGTCTACCTGTATCCGTAAAGTTTCGCCCGCGAACGCATCAAAATCAAACGCTTCGGCCCACGTCGGATTCAGGGTCGTGAGCTTGACCGACGTGTGCCGCTGGTCGCCCTCGATCGTCAGAGTGCAGACCGCATCCGAAGAACCGCCCGATGGGCTATTCCGGTCCCAGTCCATTATTGGTAAATGTTTGCCTCTACTCACAAATATATCCAGTCGGTTCGGTGGGAGGTCGGGATGCTTCTCGGGCACCAACATGTGCTCGGGCTCCTCCCAGTAGAAGTTTCTGTCGTAGCGCCATCTTAGTGCTAATTCCAATCGACCTCGCTTTATGGGTGGATACGGGACGACTCTTGCGAGTGCCTCTTGCTCCTTGGTGCTAAATGCGACGAGATGCACGCGCTGTAGACCTGGATAGGTAGCATCGCCGATGGCCTCCACTGCGCATCGTAAAACGTTATCCAGCGACTGCCTCCCTCTGAAGATACCGGCCGACAGTAGCGAAAAGGCGATTGCTTTACATTTCTGCTCCTTGGCGCGCTTCATGGCCGCGGTGTAGGCATTTTTTAATATAGAATCACCTCGAGCGAGATCATCATCTTCATTTTCCGTGGCAGGAGGCAGTCTCCGGTAATCGGGCCCGACCGCGTGAATGACACAATCACATTTCAAATCTGAGAAGGGTCCACCGGACGTGATGACGGCGTCGCCCGTCTTGCATCGCTTATTGTGATGGACCGGTAACGCGAGTCGTTTCTCCGCCAGCAACTCGCCTCCGGCCCTCGTTATCGCGCCGTCGACGCCACCCCCACCAAGGCATCGCTCGTTCGCCGCGTTCACGATGGCCGACACGTGCGCGTCTACTACACTTCCAGACGATACGACTAGCTCGCCGCACTTCAACGCATGTCTTGATAAGGGTTCGAGGTTGTCGACCAACCCGTCCTCCGACGCGACGGGACCAACAGGATACCACGCCCGGTGCATTTGCCGGTCTTGCAACGAACCCACGGGAACATACACGGCCCCGATCTCGTCGTTGGCCGACGTGACGTCGAAGTCCCACAGCGTGAGCTCAAGTACTTCACTGGTAAAATCACATTTGAGGGCGAAGGTCTCCTCCCAGACCGGGGCCAGCGTCTTTCGTTTGATTAATGTTTTCTCTCGCTCGCCGGACAGGTGCAGCCGTATCATGGGGTCCGCAGACCCGCCGGCACCTAGGATCGAGGTGTCCATGACCGGCAAACCCCTCGCGCGAATGACGTGCACCAACAAACAGTTAGCTGCTCGATCAGCTCTATTTGTGGTGTCTAGTAATTTTTCTGGAGTGGCAAATACGTACTCCGGGTTGTGGTACAACCTAAGGGCGATATCTAACTTTCCTCTACTCCTATCGTCTTCGTTATCCTCGCCCATGAGCCAGAACCAGTCCCGGTGGAGTTGCCGGTCGAGCAGTTTCGTGAGCGGGACGGCGCACTGGCCCATGAAGTCATTACCGCCGACCTGCGCGCGGCATCGTGAGTTTTGAAGTTTTCCCGACGCTGGACAATCACCAGGTCCCAGTCATCACATTGTATTTTGAGGACCTGTGGTTCTAGATCTCCTTCAACAGAAACATCAAAATACTCCTTCCAGAAGGGTTCTAAAGTCCGTTTCTTCACCTTACTATTCTTTCTTTCTTCCTCTAGCACAAAGGTCACCAGCGGGTCCGACGTCCGGTGGCCCAGTACATCGACGTCTACCGCTGGTAGATGCGTGCCTCGCACCAGATAAATATGTAAAGCGTTGATCTTATCATGCGGATACGTATCTCGCAGCATCTGATCCGGTACGGGTAGGTCGAAGTCCGGTAGGTACAACCATCGACAAGCTAACTCGAGTTTCCCAAGCGGGGCTTTATTAGCGTGGTCCAGAAACTCGGCCCCGTACTCGCCCTCCGAGGAGTACTCGCTCACAGACTCGTCATCCACGGCAGCTTGATCAGGTTTACTGGTAGAAGGTGGCAGTAACGCGTACCACCTCCGGTGGAGCTTCCTATTCTTCAGCTCCTTCACGTCGATAAAGCACTTGCCCATGCAGTCGTTGCCCGAGAGTTGGTCCCAATCATCCACCTGGACTTCTATAATACAATCGTCAGGATCATCCGCTCTCAACTCAAACGATTCGAGCCATTCCGGCGAGAGTTGTTTGTTCTTGACCGTGCTTTCCAACGACTTATCTTTGAGTCGGAAAGTCACCATCGGATCACTTGTACCCTCCTTCCCGAACAACCGCCGGTCCATGGCCGGGAGTTTCCTAGCCCTAATAAGTAATATGCGAACAGCATTGGCCTCGCGGCCCGGAAAGGCCTCCTTTTCGTCATATTTATGATCAATGACCACCGCGTGTTCCGGATTGTGCACCCACCTCAGTTGTAGATCAATCGTACCCCTGTTCTTCTTCGTCCTGCCTTTCGTATCCGTCAAACGATACGTGTTCACGACCAGCTGGCGGTGCTTCAGCGCCGCCAGAGGTATCCTGCGCGGGGCGTCGCGGTCGCTCGCCTCGGTCCGAAAGGCCTCAAAATCGAAAGAGAAACCACCCACGACCTCCTCTCCTGGAGACGACGCGCGTCGATGGCGTGAAGGCACCGCCGCACCGCGGGACGCCGAGATCGTACCTCACGCAGCCCATAAAATCGTTGCCACTGAAGCGGTCGTAGTCCTCGACCGTGACCCGCAGCGTCTCCTCGGGGTCGTCGCAAGGTAGCAGGAAGTCCTCGTCCCACTCCGGTGTTAGAGTTTTATATTGGGTCGAGGTCTGTTCGACCTCGTCCCGACCTTCGACCTGTAATTTTACGGTCGAGTCACTCGAACCAGTTCGCGTGAGCCAGTTGTAGTCGCACATGATCAAGTCGCGCGCGCGACAGACCATGACTAGCAGCGCCGAGGGCGGCCGGTGCGCGTAGAGCTTGTGCTCCGGCTGCGTGAACTGGGCCGGGGGTTCTCGCCTTGCCATGCGCTCGACCTCGCTCAGGGGCGGGAGTTCCTCTTCGGGGACGATCATGCTGCCTTTGCTT
>JACLAC010014296.1_pt1 | contig 10052 bp, 16 predicted proteins | sample 8027881 | NCBI WGS metagenome assembly JACLAC01 (sample SAMN15725517, study PRJNA655200) | protist metagenome | isolation source: fluorescence activated cell sorting (FACS) single amplified genomes of... | place: Spain: Blaines Bay Microbial Observatory, Mediterranean Sea | collected 2016-01-19 | reverse complement strand
ATCATTGCATTGTTTAATGCTTATGAAGTGGATATGATTGTCATGGCAGGTTGGATGAGAATAATATCTAAGAAATTTTGTGATGAGTTTGCAGGACGTATTATAAATCTTCATCCATCATTATTACCAAAGTATAAAGGTTTACACGCAGTAGAACAGGCACTGAAGGCAGGAGAAGATGAAACTGGATGTACCGTACATTTTGTAAATGAATATCTTGATTCTGGTGCTATAATAAAACAACAAGTAGTTCCTATATTACCTGATGATAATGTAGAGTCATTAACCAGAGCGATACAACAAGCAGAACATAGTCTTTTACCATCAGTTATCAATGCATTCTAAAGACTTTATACTACATAAAGAATCTGTATTATCTTCAGAGGATTGTAATAATATTATTACTTTCTTTGAGGATAATAGTCATTTGCATACAGAGGGTCAGAGATGTAAAGATACTGAGATGTTTTTGGAGACAGTAGGAAAGACTCCTATTAATAGTTTGTTAGCAAAAGCATTAAGCATCTGTACTAATGAGTATCAACAAGAGTATCCTTTTATTAATAGTATAAAGTCATGGACTATTGCTCCCACCTTTAAGTTACAAAGATATAATGCTGGTGAAGGATACTTTACTTTGCATTGTGAGAATGATGGAGGTGTGGATGGATCAGCAGAGAAAAGAGTCTTGGCATGGATGGTATATCTTAATGATGTAACTAATGGAGGAGAAACAGCATTCCCTACACAGGGTAAGAAGTTTTCACCTAGAGCAGGAGATGTGTTAATATGGCCAGCATACTGGACTCATCCACATAGAGGTATTGTAAGTGAATCACAAGTCAAATATATTGCTACTGGATGGTATGCTTTCTAAGAATCAACGATGTAGAGTCAGTGAGATATGCTGTAAGATAAGTCTTGGACGTAAGGTAAGTCTTGCTGAGAGGATATGGTTGTATAAAATATGTGCTGTAAACAAATCTGCAGCAGGAATTAGAGACAGAATGTTGAAAAGGTAAAGTTTTGTATCACAAAATACAAAATTACTTGCCTATATAGTATACCTGTGTTAGTATTAACACATAACGTTCAACCTGATACATTCAGGTCGCAAGTAAGCCGACTCGGAACGGTTCGTTCATCCTCCTTCGACGAGGACGCAGAAGTTGACTGAAGGAACGGGGCAAAAATCCCTACTACTTTGGAGAAACCCAATGGCAAAAGTCACCTATAGAGGTGTCTCTTATGACACCAATGACAAGAAGTCTTGTCAGAAAGAAGCAACTGTATTAACTTACAGAGGCGTTAAGCATACAGAATCTAAAACTGTATCTGCATAGTGAAACAGTCTTACTTGACTGATTTTAGAGAGGTGTTGACACCTCTCTTTTTTTATGCCATAATATATTTGTTGAGTTGACGAACTCTACACGGGAGTGACTGAATCAAACTTGCTGGCATAAGGCTAGTTAAGGTGATGAGACACAGGTGGTGCTGCTGGCAGGAATGTCAGAATCGACTTACCAGTCGGGTCTCAGACAGTAAGGTAAAAATCTACTAATGTAGCAATGCCCCTTACTTGTTGGTACACATTAATCCAACCTCCCACCCACTACTTTCCCGATTAGCTCAGTTGGTAGTAGCGTCTGACTGTTAATCAGAATGTCGCTGGTTCGAGTCCAGCATCGGGAGTTCCTATATAATCAGAAACAAATGGACAAAGATCGATTAAAGTTGATTGTCAGAAATCTAAAACAACTTGTTGATGCATTAGAGTCTGAAGTTCATTCTGATGTTGATTCTTACACAAATTCACACGCATTTTCATCCCCTGATATTACATATGATGAAGCATGGGATGATGATGACGGATACGCAGATTAAAAGATGACCGTTAAATTTGTTAGCATCACACCTGATGCAGAAAAAACTATGGCATATATTGCCAGAGTATCTAACCCAAAAAATCAAGACAATGAAAATTTTTCTGGTTTACTGAGGTATTGTATTAATCACCAGCACTGGTCAGTGTTTGAGCAATCCTCTATGACATTAGAGATAGAAACTACTAGAGGAATAGCAGCACAGATATTAAGGCACAGGAGTTTTACATACCAAGAGTTTAGTCAGAGGTATGCTGATAGTAATCTTCTAGGTGAAATAGAATTACCAGAACTCCGTAGACAAGATGATAAGAATAGACAGAATAGTATTGATGATCTAGAACCAGAGATGGTTGAGAAGTTTAATAGACAGATGAATACTTTATTCAGTTCTGCCTTTGGTTTATATAATCAGATGTTACAAGCAGGTGTTGCAAAGGAATGCGCTCGGTTTGTATTACCTCTTGCTACTCCTACGAAACTTTATATGACAGGTTCTTGTCGTTCATGGATACATTATATTAATCTACGTTCAGCACATGGAACACAGAAGGAGCACATGGATATTGCTAATACATGTAAGAAGATTTTTATAGAACAATTCCCTGCTGTGTCTGAAGCCCTTGACTGGGTTTCATAAATAATTTTAAACCTTATTTTATTGATATGGCAACATACCCTGTTATAAACAAAGAAACTGGTGAACAAAAAGAAGTTGTGATGAGTGTTCATAATTGGACTCAGTGGAAAGATGATAATCCAGATTGGGATAGGGATTATTCAGATCCTTCTACCATGCCTGGTTTAGGAGTTGAAGTTGGTGAGTGGAGAGATAAGTTAGTTAATAAGAATCCTGGATGGGGTGAGGTATTAAAGAAAGCAGATAAATCTGGAGGTATCTCTGGAAGACTAGCTAAAAGAGGATCTTATGAATCTCAAACCCACTCTGCCTTTGATGTAGACTAACCAACATGCCATCCAAATCTAAAAATCGTAAGATAGTTGTTCCATACGGAATGAGTAACAAGCAAATGAAAAGAAAGAAACCAATTAATACGGACTTGATGAGGGCAATTACCCCTCTAACTCCAAACCAAGAAGAATTATTTCGATGTTATGAAAATAATCAGAACCTTGTGGCATATGGATGTGCAGGTACTGGTAAGACTTTCATAACACTTTATAATGCACTCAAGGATGTTTTAGATCCTAAGACTCCTTATGAGAAGATCTATATTGTAAGGTCACTTGTATCTACAAGAGAGATTGGATTCTTACCAGGTGACCATGAAGATAAGTCTTCACTCTATCAGATACCATATAAGAATATGGTGAAGTATATGTTTGAGATGCCATCAGAGTCTGATTTTGAAATGCTCTATGGAAATCTGAAAGCACAAGGGACAATTTCCTTTTGGAGTACTTCATTTATTCGTGGTACAACATTAGATAAAGCAATTGTAATCGTAGATGAATATCAAAACTTGAACTTTCATGAGTTAGATAGTATAATAACAAGAGTAGGACAAGAATCTAAGATCATGTTCTGTGGTGATGCCACTCAATCAGATCTTGTTAAAACTAATGAGAAGAATGGTGTGATTGATTTTATGAAGATCCTTCGTATCATGCCCTCAGTTGATATTGTTGAGTTCGGAGTTGACGACATTGTTCGTTCTGGATTTGTGAAAGAGTACCTACTAGCCAAGATGGAAACAACTATATGATATGTCGAACACGACAATCCATTATATCAATGTCAATCATAGACAATTTGATGATTCGTTAGTCCGACAAAGTGATTTGGATGATGACCGTTTTGTTTACAGTCAATGTCCTGTTTTCAATCACAAAAGTAATAGAGTTTTTGTAGCAACCTCTCCAATTAATTTTAAATTGCAGGTCATCCGAAGACCTGATGGTGAACATCTTATTAGATCCACTAATGCCTCTATATTAGAAGGTGATATGGATCATATTGACTCACCACGACCAGTGGTTCAATTAAAGTTTCCAAGATTTGTATTTTGGACTCATGATGATGACGTTTGGTTTGAATTTAATGATCATCCTATGACAGCATTGAATAATAATTTTGTTGCTGTTCCTGGTTGGTTTAATTTATCTAATTGGTCACGAGGATGTAGTTTAGCTCTTACTATTGTGAATGAATCTAAACCTGTTATAATAAAGAAAGGAGATCCTCTTTTTAGAGTTGCTTTTCATCCCCCTAATCTAAATGATGGTATTATTCTTTCTCAAGAAAAAGATCCACAAAAGATAGATCTTATCTATGAAGAGTATGATAAGAAGATGAAGGAAGGTCAAGCTGATAAAAGGTGGAAACCTAAATTGTTCTCTCAGACTGGTGAAAGTAAATGTCCTTTCAGTTTTTTATTTAAATGATTTTTGAACATTGTAATCACTTAGGTGATATTGAATTAGAGAAGAAAGAAACACCAGGATGTAGACTTTACAAACTACCCGATGGGAGTTGGGTTCCTTCTATTACTTCAGTTACTTCTTTCTATAATAGAGAGGTCTTTGTTAAGTGGAGGAAGAGAGTTGGTATAGAAGAAGCAAATCGTATTACCAAGAAAGCAACCACTCGTGGAACTGATTTCCATGAAGCAGTTGAAGTGTATATGAGGAACAATGAAATAGATTGGAATGAGTTTAGACCAGCAACTCAGTTCATGTTTCATCATGCCAAACCTTATTTGGATAAGATAAATAACGTACATGCTATAGAAAGAACCCTTTACTCTGAGTACCTTGGTCTTGCAGGTAGAGTAGATTGTATAGCAGAGTATGAGGGTGAATTAGCAGTCATAGATTTTAAAACATCTGAAAAGATTAAACCTGAGAAATGGTTGGAAAACTATTTTGTTCAGGAAACCTTTTATGCTGCTGCTTACTACGAACTAACTGAGATCCCTGTTAAAAAACTTATCACTATCATGGTAACTCCTGGTGGTGAAGTCAAAGTATTTGACAAACGGAACAAAGGGGATTATATTAAATTGTTAGTTCGGTATATAAAAGAATTTGTATCTAACAGTACTAGGAGTGAGAATGGAGAATGAACTAGAGAAGGTATTGAAGAGTAAGTTCTTCTCCTCCGCTGGATTTGCACAAGAAATCGAAACCTTAGTGCAGGTAAATGAAAACATGAATTACATAGATGCTATTATTCACTTTTGTGAACAAAATAGTATTGATATAGAATCAGTTCCTAAACTTATTCCCAAACCTTTAAAGGAAAAGATTAAGTATGAAGCACAGGAACTTAATTTTTTAAAACGCAGTTCACGAGCTAAGTTACCACTATGACAAATCCAGATGACAATCCTTTTTGGGGGGAGCCTACTCCTACCGATCTTTGGGATGACATGGATAAATTAAACGGTCTTTATGAAGAACTTGAATGGGATCACACAGATTACTTAGACTTTGCAATCGAAGGTAATCATATTACAATTAGGAATAAATCTAGAGAAGGTAGATGATGCCCGCTGATGCTTATCGTTGTTATTTGGCTTTAAAGAATCACTTCACTAAAGATCATTATGATTATATAAAGTATCGTGGTAAGACTAGAGCAAGTAATGCAGCCTTCTATAAAAGAAAGGATAGGTTCTGGTTTGAGAAGTTTGCAAGGCAGAAGAATGATAAAGAAATAGAAGAGTTTTTTGTTTCTAATTTTATATACTCTACTGATCCATCTACTGTATGGATTGGTGAGATGATTAAGGAAGGAGAAGGAAGATACCAAGAGTGGCAGAAGAAAGTCCAGTCACTTACTTATGTTTTTAAAGAAGAAACAGAGAGTGTATTTGAGAATAAAAAGATAGATGATATGTTTGATTGTAGTAAAGGACACCCACCAATTCTAAAGAGTCATCTAGGGGGTGACATATCACTTGAAAGTATGGTAATATATGATAGAATACTAGGATATGGGAAAGACTTTGATAAACGACTGAAAGACCCAGTGTGGGAATCCGTCAGTCGTAAAATTAAAAAGTATTCTCCCTTCCTAAATATTGACGTATCCCGTTACAAAAAAATTCTAAAGGAGGTAATTATTCATGGCTCTTGAAAACGGTGAAGTTCTCCAGAACCTCACAAACCAACTCCAAGAAGTTACACAGCAGTTAAACACTCTAGGTGAAACTCGTGTAAAACTTATTGGAGCTATTGAAGTTCTTCAGCAAATTGAAGAAACAAATAATCCTGCTCCTGTAGCAGAGGAAGCACCTGAAGAGGTTGCACCAGTCGAGGAAACTCCAGCAGAAGAAGTAACCGAATGAAATTTTTTCAATCACCAGTGGTTAGGGCGGAAATGGCAGAAATTAGTGAACTTCAAGAAGAAGTTTACTCAAATGTTTTTAAGTTTCCTTCCATGACAAAGGAAGATCAACTCTATCATGTTGAAATTCTCACTAAGTTGATTGAGAAACAAAAAATTCTATATGCAAGGGTGAGTTTATCGGATGATCCAGAGGCGCAGAAAATGAAAGATAATATTATTGAATCTGCTTCTATGATGGGCATCCCTAATAGTGTTGATATGAGTAAAGTTTTTGAACAGATGAGTACTATGGTGCAAACCTTAAAAACTCAGATTGACAAGAACCAATTTTCCTTGTAATATTACAGGGTACACAAAAGCCAAATCTAAAAACAAATCTAATGTCTTTTAAAGATCTAAAAAAACAATCCTCTCTAGGATCATTGACTCAAAAATTAGTCAAAGAAGTGGAGAAGATGAACACAGCAAGTGGAGGTGCAGATGAGCGTCTCTGGAAACCAGAACTTGATAAATCAGGTAATGGTTATGCTGTAATTCGTTTCTTACCTTCACCTGAAGGAGAAGAAATCCCTTGGGCAAAAATGTATTCTCATGCATTTCAAGGACCAGGTGGATGGTATATTGAAAACTCTTTGACCACAACTGGTGGCAAGGATCCTGTTTCAGAGCACAATCGTGAACTATGGAACAGTGGTAATGAATCAGATAAAGATGTAGTTCGTAGACAGAAGCGTAAGCTATCTTACTATGCAAACATCTATGTAGTAAAAGATCCTACTAATCCTACCAACGAAGGAAAAGTTTTCCTTTATAAGTTTGGTAAGAAGATCTTTGATAAGGTTATGGAAGCAATGCAACCAGAATTTGAGGATGAGTCACCGATTAATCCTTTTGACTTCTGGCAAGGTGCAAACTTCAAGTTGAAGATCGTCAAGAAGGATGGTTACTGGAACTATGACAAGTCAGAGTTCGATAAAGTATCTCCTCTACTTGAAGATGATGATGCACTAGAGGCATTGTGGAAGAAGCAATATTCTCTTGCTGCTGTAACTGCTGCTGATCAGTTTAAGTCTTATGATGACCTTCAGAAACGTCTGAAGTATGTTCTAGGACAGAGACCTCCTGCACGTCGTGTAGATGAGGACGTGGTTGATGAGGACAACTCTCGTGGTTCTTATACACCAGACTTCAATTCTCGTAAGGCACAGGAGACTGTGACTGCTGCTGTAGCATCTGCTAGTTCAGATGAGGATGATGCACTCTCTTACTTTCAAAAGTTAGCAGAGGAGTGATTCTCTCAGGGGAAATTCGACTTTTTATTCCAAAAAAGGCGCAAAAAAATCTCTGGTATTTTTTTCCCCTATTAGTTTTTTGATTATTGATATAGTCTGATATTTTCAGCTTTTTTAAGGTTTCCATTGAGGTACTCGGTGGAACCTTTTTTATATGGCATGAGATCTTCTATGTCGTCTATGATGACTGTGAGGTATTCTTGTTTTAATATGAATATCTCTCTTTTATTATTTTCTAGTTTTTCTTCATATTGATAGTTTGTCACTGGACGGGTAATATTAGATGCAGTCACCATTCCACTTACATAGTAATCATAGTAGGTTTGATTAAAATCAGAACTTACCTCTAAACCTGCTGGAACGATAGTTACGTCATTACTGTCTTTTACCTCAATTGTCTCGTGATGGTGAACTCCATTATAGACGTTATCGTAATTATCATACTTATCTAATAAAAACCTATCAAAGTCATTTTGTGGCATTGGCCATTCTGTTGGAATATGAGTTATATTGTTTGCAAGGAGAATAACCCAGTCTAAACTAGAATTCTCATATACCTTATGTGACACATTATCAGGTCTATCATCACCTTCAACCGAATACTTGGTAAAGAAGGTTAGATCTTGGAAAATATCTTCTCTTAGAGTTGCTCTTCTAAAGAAATTTTTGACACGAATATAATCGGATATTTTAGCATCAGGTAATCTGCTAACATAGTCAAAATCGGGAATAAGATCGAAATAACTTGACATTTTAGAAACCTATTTCAGCGGGAAGTGGTCCACTACTACCATAATCATCATTATATATTGGATTCATCTCTTGGAAATTCATGTTTATTTGATAAGCAGTCATTACACCATCTTCATATGTTGAGTAAGCACCATTTGGAGTGTAATTAACAGTAAATGAACCCATAGCACATTCTTTAAATTTATTTAAGTAAGGATGATCATTTACTCCAAATCCACTACTTTCAGATCCATTACGTTTATAAGCAAGTCTGAAGGTATGTGGAGATTTTAGGAATAAACGTGATTTACTTCTAATTGGAGACATTCCTTGTTTAAAGAATCTAATGATTTTAATGACAGTTTTTGCTTCTTCTCTACTTCTTGGAGCAAGTGTAAAAGCAAAACTAAAGTTTCTTATTTGTGGTGAATTAAACAATAATTCCATATTAGGGTTCATTATCGCACCAGTTGTTCTTGTCAATAAATTTTGTGCTCCCGATGCTTGCCCTGCAATATATTTTCCTAATGCTGTTTTTGTGTCAGGACTATCTAAAGCAGATTTGATTACATCTGCTCCTTCAACTGCTCCCTCTCCTATACCTTTTTCTATGGCAGTTAAAGCAATATTTGACAATGCTAATTGCATTGGATTAATTGTATCTTTATTCCATGTAACTTGTTGACTATCTTGAATTCCTCCTGGTACTGGAAGAATAACAGTTCCTATAGATTGTCTATTAGGATCTCTATCACTTGTAGTTGATAGTTTACCTCCTGCACCTGCTTTTCTTAGATCAGATGCCTTAAATGCCATCATATCAATTTTTAAGAAGTCTTGTCCATCTCTTCCCGTTCTTAATGTGGTTGGAAATACATGAATACCAAAATTAGATTCTCTTGTTCCTGGTTCAGATTTTGCATCAAGTTTAGCTGGAACACTAGTAGGATTACTTAAGGCATTTTTATTATCAGTTCCTCCTTCATCTGCTTTATTTGACTTTGTTAAATTTTTTGATTTGTTTCCTGCTGCTTCTGGACTTAGAGTAGAATCTGCTGCTAATAATCCTTTCTTTATTGTCTCTGAAGCTGCATTTTTTACTAGTTTTATATTATCATTAATAAATGCTTTATGTTTTAAATCCTGATCAAACCAGTTTGGATTAAATTCCAAATTTCCTGATTTTGAAAAAATAGTTCCTGCTCTTTTATCATCTTCTAACACATCTTCATACAAATCAATATCTCCTTCTTTCTTATTAACAAGCGTAAACCAATTTGTACCATTACCTTTAAAAGTATTGGATGTATCATCACTCCCATAATAGCCTTCTTTTGTTGCCATTTAATATACAGATCTTTTATTTATTTAGTATGAATTTTCCATAAGGAAAGTTGAGAAGGTCATCTAGTTCATTATATTGCACAATATACAATTGTCCTGCCAATTCTTCCCATGTATAATTGCGAGATTGTCTCCAATGATAGTTAAGTCCCTTAAATCCCCATGCTTGCAAATCAGTACAAGCAATTAGTGGATGTTGGTCATAGGTAATATCAGGAGTTTTTGCATTGTATACAAAGGTATAGAATTGTCCCACTTCAGGTATAGGAGTTACAGTATCATTAAGTGCTTGCATAATAATCATCATCATTTCTTCAGGATTATTAACTGCTGCTGCTAAATCTTCTTTTATTGGTTCTATGCGATTAGCATACCTTTTTTCATCTTCATCATTACCATTAAATCCGAATGAATCTGTCATTATCTTATACCTAGTTCTTTTTCTGTTATAATCTTAAATTCAATTTTTCGGTCTTTACACCA
>JACLAC010000740.1_pt1 | contig 10056 bp, 6 predicted proteins | sample 8027881 | NCBI WGS metagenome assembly JACLAC01 (sample SAMN15725517, study PRJNA655200) | protist metagenome | isolation source: fluorescence activated cell sorting (FACS) single amplified genomes of... | place: Spain: Blaines Bay Microbial Observatory, Mediterranean Sea | collected 2016-01-19 | reverse complement strand
AAAACGATTCCCATCAGTAATGCGATTCCCAAATGCATTCCCAGCACTCCAATAATCCATACCCATGCTACTCTTCTGTGTAAAAGGGCCATAGGCGCTCCAAGCTCCAATATCAATGTCAATATCGCAGCTATTCCCAGTATCATTGGATGCTCAAGTATAAATAGCTGAATTGATGACAGCTCAATATCTGGCTGATAAACACGCCGGACCAACAGCGTATAGGAGATTTGATCAAATAGATTCTGACCACTAATCCATTCCATTCCTGCTCTTTGTAATTTTGATATCCCAGCGAATACATAGGTCAATATAGTGATACTACTGATCATCAAAATAGCCAAGCCATAATGACTTGTTCTTTTTGACTTCCAGTGAAACCAATATTTATATTTTGTGCTGAGTATAGAATCTATGGATAATCTGGCGGCAGCTGGAGTCATCGCCAAGGCTAAGGTATGAAGAGTCAGCAGATGAAATGCATGAGTACCAGGCCCCCAGCTCAGAAAATAGCTTGCCCAGCACAATGCAGAAAAGGCAAATAATGGTCCAATTATTCGCCATCCAAAACCAATCGTCCATAGGACAGATAAGATTAAAGCAACAAAATGTCCCCCAGAAACGAGCTCGGGATCCAAAGGTTTATCTAGAATTGAAGCGATTCCCACCGGTTGAAACATGGAAGAAGAAAGTACCATTAACTCTCGATACGATAGCATCATTGTCATAAACCAAACGATACCAATGACTGCTCGAATAACGGCAAGACGAGTAGCCGGTATCGCTTTCCACTTCCAGATCATTGAGATGTACTCATAACTGGACAGCTGTGAATGATGACTGAATTAACAGGCTGTATTGGCATCTGCGACAAGACGTCTGTTCGTCTGAATCTTCCACCAACGATCCGCAGTTCTGTTACAATCTCGCTTTGTTTTCCAAACCAGTCAGATAGTTTTTCGGTCAGATCGACGCAAAATCTATGACGTTCAATCATGCTTTTTTCTGGGATAGTTTGTAGCTGCGTTCGAGCGTTACTGCTTCCAGCCCGATTCCAATACTGAACCGGTACATTTTGATAATTTCCATCACTAAATATAACCTCAACATATGCCAAAGGTTCTAATGTTGGTCTGTGAGTCGCAAACATTGGAAATTTTGATAATGGAAAATAGTCTTCATCTTTTGGTATCCAAAAAATACTGATCATAGCCGCCAAGAGTATCGACTGAGAAATGAAGATAGACCAAGGAAATTGGCTCTGATTTTCAGAAGATCTATCCACCAATGATCCCACCATCCTTTCGACGAATAACAACAACAGAAGGTCGAGGAGGAAGCTTGGAATCAAAATCAGGCCATCGGGTAATAAAATCTTCTCCTTTTTCATCTTCATGAGCAGGATGCTGAATCGAGAGAAAGAGATTTTTTCCATCTGGTGTAAAACAAGGTCCGGTAACCTCTGCACCAATTGGAGCAAGAAATAATCTCTTCGGCTTCCCTCGTAGAACCCCTTCTGTCTCAACTGCATACAATCCATCAGCAATATCTAGACAATCACTCGTTCCATCTGTTGTAATCCAGAGCCGACCTTTGTTATCAATCACAGCATTATCTGGACAACCAAAATTCGCATCTCCTGCAGGGTGTGCGCCATAATCTGCACCATTCGCTTCATCTCCAGCAAGAAGCAAAAAATCCCACGTCATCGTCATACTAGCATGATTACCCTCTGGTGGGGTCAATTCAACAATATGTCCTGAGAAATTCTCAGTACGAGGATTAACTGGATTGCTTCCTTCATATTCTTTGGTTCCTCGCTTTTTATTTTTGGTACAATTGATATACACTTTTTCTGTAAAAGGATTGGGCTCCACATCCTCCGTCCGATCCATCTTGGTGGCTTCAACAACATCTCCTGCTCGTCTCGTTTCGATTAGAACATCCGCTTGTGAATGGAAGCCATTTTCTTCTGTTAGACCATTTTTTCCATATTCTAGCTCAATCCATTCCATTGTTCCGTCTTCATAAAAACGAGCAACACAGAGCTGTCCCTTATCAAGTAACCGAGAATTATTTTCTCCTTCTCTGAATGGAACTTCTGAGACAAAGCGATAAAGATACTCAAAATAACCATCATCTCCCATGTAAATGACTACTCGACCATCATGATTCAAAATGGGATTGGCAGATTCATGATAAAAGCGACCAAGAGCAGTTCGTTTTACCGGAACTGATTGGGGATCCTTTGGATCAAACTCAACGACCCAGCCAAATCGATTTGATTCATTGGGAGAATGAGACAGAGAAAATCTCTGATCAACACCACTCCAATGGTAGGGTTTATCATAGCCTATATTCATTCGAGCAAAATTTCTTTCCTCAGCCATTCCCTCTCGATTACCCTCAAAATAATAGAGAATATTTTCCTCACAGGTTAAAACAGTTCCCCACTGGGTTGTTCCTCCGGAGCAGTTATGTAGAGTTCCTTTCACAGTCATTCCTGTCGGATCTGCAGGTGTTTTTAATCGAGAATGACCAGCGGCAGGTCCGGAAATTTTCATCTCCGTATTCAGAGTAATCCTCCGATTGTACTTAGAATCAAGCTTAACTGACCATTTACCATCTTGCTCCACGACCTCAATCACGGAAAGTCCATGAGCCATCATCTCTACAGGAGCATGCTTTCTATCGGCGGCAACATATGTTTTTTCTCCTTCAAACATCAACGCAGCCTCAGTTGATTCATGATTCACTACCAAGATTGCAGAATCTTCAAGTGGAAAATAAGCGATATAATCATTTCCATATCCAAATCGTTGTTCCTGCTGCTCAGCCGTAAGATCCTTCCAAGAGAACTCGTCCTGATTGGGAAAAATTGGATCTCCCCAGCGTAATAATACCTGTGCCTCATATCCCTCAGCAATATGGTGATCTTCACTTAGATTTGAGACTAACGAGGTAAATTTAAAGGAGGATATTTCCTCTACGGTCGAATCAGAACTAGAGATATTCTTGGATCTTTTCGGCAAACAAGAAACCGCCATCGAACTGGCTGCTGAGCCAATAAATGCCCGTCGAGATAACCGAGCGTCAATAAGCTCTCCAAAAGATCGATTGTTTGTCATGCTCATATCAGTCCTCAAGATTACTTACCAACCATCTCTTCGCTTGCTCAACAGGCCAATCACGCCGCTGGGCATAATCCTTAACCTGCTCCATTGTGATCTTACCTACACCAAAATATTTTGCCTGTGGATGAGCGAAATACCACCCAGAAACAGAAGCCGCTGGCATCATCGCCATTGATTCAGTAAGCTCAACACCGATTTCATCTTGCACCTGAAGCAAGGCAAATAGCTTCTCTTTTTGAGAGTGATCGGGGCAAGCAGGATAACCGGGTGCCGGTCTAATTCCCTGATACTGCTCTGAGATTAAAGCCTCATTATCCAGAGTTTCATTTGTAGCATATCCCCAAAATTCTTTTCGAATACGCTCGTGAAGATGCTCTGCAAAGGACTCAGCCAAGCGATCTGCCAGTGCTTTTAGCATAATTGCAGAATAATCATCATGCTCATCAACAAAAGCCTGTGCCCGCTCTATTACACCAAAACCAACCGAAACGCAGAAACCACCGAGCCAATCATCTTGTCCCGAAGGAGCAAGATAATCTGAAAGTGCCAGATTTCCTGATCTCTTCAAATTTTGCTGACGAATAGTCTCAAACCGAGTCTGCTCTTTCCCTTCCGAATCGAAGACGACAATATCATCACCATCTTGATTGGCTGAAAATATTCCAAATCGAGCTCTCGCTTCAAGCCAATTCTCCTTTACAATTTTGTCTAGCATCTCTTGCGCATCAGCAAAAAGCTTTTTTGCCTGCTCTCCAACGACGTTATCCTCAAGAATCCGAGGATAAGAACCGGCAAGATCCCACGATCGGAAAAATGGAGACCAGTCGATTGTTGAAATCAATTTCTGTAGGTCATATTCTCTTAGAGTCCAGGTTCCTGTTTGACGAGGTGTAACTGGAGCTTCAGAGACAAAATCAATCTTCAGACGCTTATCCCTCGCTTTTTCCAGAGAAACCTTTGCTCGTTTCTTAACCCCTTTGGCGCGTTTCACTCTCACTGTTTGATACTCATCGGATATCGATTGAACATATACATTTTTATCATCACCCAACAATTGTCCAACCACAGAAGCTGCTCGAGAAGCATCGATAACATAGATTACAGGACCGGAGTATGTTGGCTCGATTTTTACCGCTGTATGCACTTTTGAGGTCGTAGCTCCACCAATTAAAAGAGGTATATTTAATCCTTGTCTTTCCATTTCTTGAGCAACATAGACCATCTCTTCTAATGAGGGAGTAATTAAACCTGACAGTCCAATGATGTCTGCATTTTCCTTCTTTGCCGTATCAATAATCGTCTTGAGAGACACCATAACGCCCAGATCAATTACCTCATAATTATTACATTGTAGAACAACGCCAACGATATTCTTACCGATATCATGCACGTCTCCTTTCACAGTGGCGAGAACGATCTTCCCAGCCGACGCCATTTCCTCAGAATCATCTTTTTCTGCTTCAATAAAAGGTTGAAGATATGCCACGGCTTTTTTCATTACACGAGCTGATTTTACGACCTGTGGCAAGAACATCTTTCCAGAACCAAATAGATCGCCAACTCGATCCATACCCGCCATCAAGGGACCTTCTATCACCTCTAAGCTTTTCTCTTTCGATTGTCTTGATTCTTCCGTATCCTCTTCAATATATCTATCAATGCCATGAACCAATGCATGAGCCAATCTTTCCGTAACTGGTTCTTTTCTCCATTCGAGATCTTGCGTTTGAGATTTCTTTTTTCCCTGTACTGAATCTGCAATTTCTAATAGACGCTCCGTGGCATCTGGACGACGATTGAGAACAACATCCTCCACTCGTTCTCGTAGATTCGTAGGGATATCAGAATATACGGTGAGCTGTCCGGCATGCACAATGCCCATATCCATTCCTGCTTGAATGGCATGGTATAAAAACACAGAATGCATTGCTTCTCGAATCCCATTGTTTCCGCGGAAAGAGAAAGACAAATTACTCACACCTCCGGAGATTTTAGCATACGGAAGATTATTTTTAATCCAGCGTACCGAATCGATAAAATCGACTGCATAGTTATTATGCTCTTCGATACCCGTCGCCACAGCAAAGATATTCGGATCGAAGATTATATCTTCGGGAGGGAATCCAACCTTATCCACCAAAATTCGATAGGCTCGCTCACAGATCTCAATCTTTCGCTCAAAAGTATCTGCCTGTCCTTTTTCATCAAAAGCCATCACAATAACAGCAAAGCCGTACTGCCGAACCAATCTCGCTTGTCGTAGAAATTCTTCTTCTCCTTCTTTCATAGAAATTGAGTTCACAATTCCCTTCGATTGAACCACCTGAAGCCCCTTTTCAATCACGGACCATTTGGAGGAATCAATCATAAAGGGTACAGCAGAGATATCAGGCTCAGAGGCCATTAAATTCAGAAAAATTTCCATGGACTTCTCGGAATCTAACATTCCCTCATCCATATTAATATCGAGAATTTGTGCCCCATTTCGAACCTGTCTCCGAGCAACTTGCAGTGCTGTTTCAAAATCATCCTGCTCAATCAGTTTTCGAAATCGAGAAGAACCAGTCACATTACATCGCTCTCCAACATTGACAAAATTACTCCGAATTCCCTCTCCTATCTCCAGCGGCTCCAAACCAGAAAGACGAAGTCTCTTCGGATAGCCTCTTACTTCTCTTGGCTTGATTCCTCGCACAGCATCAACAATGGCCTTAATATGAGGCGGCATACTGCCACAACATCCTCCAACGATATTGACGATTCCAGAATCTGCCCATTCGCGAATATGCTCTGCCAATAATTCAGGAGAATCATCATATTCTCCAAATTCATTCGGCAAACCAGCATTCGGATATGCAAGTACGAAAATCTCTGAGCGATGAGAAAGCTCTGAAACATATTGCCTCAACTGGTCTGCTCCCAATGCACAGTTTAAACCAATCGCAAAAGGCTCTCCATGTCGCATTGAATTCCAAAAAGCAGAGGTGGTTTGTCCAGAGAGTGTTCGACCAGATGCATCCGTGATCGTTCCGGAGATCATCACTGGAATCTCTTCTCCCTTCTCCTGCTCTAATTTTTTAATCGCAAAAATAGCCGCCTTTGCATTCAAAACATCAAATATCGTCTCTACCAATAAAAAATCTGAACCCCCATCCAATAATCCACGAGCAGCTTCATGATAAGCCTCTACAAGCTCATCAAACGTAACATTTCGATACGCTGGATTTTCTACATCTGGGGATATGGATCCTGTTCGATTAGTAGGTCCCATCGCACCGGCAACCCAACGAACTCGACCATCATCTGCTTCACACTCGTCTGCAACGACTCTTGCGAGACGCGCTGACTCAAAATTCATACGATATACTTGTTCTTCCATCTGGTAATCAGCAGCGGCAATGCTCGTTCCATTGAAAGAATTCGTTTCGAAAATATCAGCTCCTGCCTCAGCATATCTTCGATGAATGTCTAGGATTATATCGGGACGAGTAATACAAAGCAGGTCGTTGAAGCCCTTCAAATCACAAGGATGGTCTCGAAATTCTTTCCCTCGAAAATCATTTTCTTCTAAGGGATATTGCTGAATCGTCGTTCCCATTGCACCGTCCAAAACAACAATTCGTTCTGTACAGGCTTGTTTTAGCTGTTCTATTCGATTCATTTTTTCTCCTCAGGGCTTTTTATCCTTATCGCGTTCTCCTTGTAACCTTTTAGCCAGAAATAAAAGAATCTCTATTGACAAATAGATAAAAATAATGATTACTTTTAAGAAAACACATTATCTTTATTAGGATTTATTATGTTACTCTTATTCTCTTTTCTTGCCTGTTCAAATGAAGAAAAGACCGAAACCGAAGAGCAGGAAACCAAGGACTGGGAATCATCCGAACTTGCCCCACTCAGTTCGGATGATTGCCCGGATATGACGCAATCTGGCGAGATAGTATCCTTTACATCTTCGGGGTCAGAACGGAATGTGGTCATCGTCTTTCCAGAAGAACTCTCTGAGGATATGAGGGTTGTATTTTTCTTTCATGGATTAATGCCAGAAGGCTCAAATCCAGCCAAACAAACAGCCTCAAGTCTTCAGTTTCAAGATTTTGCAGATATGTATAACGCCATTATCATAATTCCAGAATCACCTGTTTGGGATCTAATGGGACAGCGATTCCATCTATGGGATATCGAAGATGGAACATCTCAAAATGATCTTACATTGTTTGATGATCTTCGAACCTGTGTCGCAGATGAATTCACAGTTAATCTCGACAAACTCATCTCTGCTGGATTTTCTGGAGGTTCTTTGTTCAATACCGTATTACTCAGCGAACGTGCAGATACCCTTGCCGCAGTAGTTGAGTTTTCTGGTGGCGCAGATTTAACAGTACCTTTGTTTGAGGGGGAATTCGCACCATACTCTACTCCAAGCAAGGATACGCCAGTTCTCTTAGTTTCTGGTGGAGAGGATGATATCTGGCCAGATGCTAGCTTCACCTTAGTAGATTTCAATGAGGCTACGGATACCCTACAAGAAAATCTTCTCAGCGATGGTCAATTTGTCGTTCGCTGTCGTCATAATTCGGGACACACGATTACCAATCCCACATTCGAGGCCGGTCTAGATTGGATACTAAATCACGAATTTGGCGTTCCATCTCCCTATGAATCGGGTCTGGGTGATTGGACTGCAGATTGCGAGATTCCGTAAATCTACCTCACTTATTCTGTTAAACTCGATAGTAGAAATTTCTGCACATCTTCGGCGTGAGTATATTGCAAGGAATGATACCCTTCTGATATCGATGACTCTTCTGCGTCTGGGAAATGCTCTTTAAATTTCAGACGATAATCACCATTTGTACGCGGATCTTGTTCACCCCATAAAACATGAAGATCCTTGGTTAGTTCTTTTTTCTCTCTGTGTAATTTTTTGCTCAATAGCATCTCTTTTCTAATTTCTTCCTCCATTGGATTCTCAAAAAATTCTAGCCAATCTCGAAGAACAAACCCGAAATGCCAATCTTTTCCGAGCATCATTTCCAGATGTTGTTCAGTTTCTGGAATATTCTTAGGTAATTCAAGATGCTGTTCAAAACCACTTGGATTAATTACAATGACACGCTCTACTGAATCCGGAGAATGAATGGCAAAGCGTAAAGCCAACCAGCCGCCCAAACCATGACCAACAAGAACAATCGGTCCGGAATTATCATCAACGATAGTGTTCAACATTCTATCAAGCGTAGAAAGGGAATACACTCCTTTTTTTAGCACTGATTTTCCTTGACCAAAATATTCCACCATTTGCACCGTTCGATCTTCTGGAAGCTCTGACACGACATCTCGCCAAGAAGATAACGACGATCCAAAATCAGGCAACACAATAATCATTGGTTTCTGCTCCGCTTCAGAGAGCAATGATCGTCGCTCAAAGATGCTAACCTCATAATCAGTTCGCTGATACAACACATCATGGAACCCATCAAACCACAACATTCCTCGTTCCCATTCCTGAATGATATTAATAGGAGAACGAAGAATTTGATTTACAAGTATCAAGATAAATAATAAAGCAAATAATCTACGACTAAATCTCATGACACAACATTTATCCTATCGAATAACTTATGACAATAAACTGGAAAAACTATCAATTTGAAAATCTTTCAAATACCATTTTGTACGAAATTTTAAAACTACGTCAAGAAGTTTTCATCGTTGAGCAAAAATGTTTCTATTTGGACTGCGATGGTTTAGATCATCTCGCAATACATCTTTGCGGTTTTGAGAAGGACTCAAACAAGCTGATTGCTTATGCGCGTATTTTCCCTCCCGGTGTTTTAGAAGAGCAAAATGCGGCTGTTATCGGAAGAGTAATCATTGCTCTAGAAGCGCGAGGAAAAGGGCTAGGCTATGAGCTCATGGAACGAGCAGAAAAACTATGCATCGCTCCTGAATATTATCTTGGAGCACAAGCTCATCTAGAGCATTTTTATAAAAATGCTGGCTATAAAAGAGCCGGTAACAACTATGATGATGCTGGTATTCCTCACCTTCCCATGAAAAAGAAACGAGTTGATGAATAAACACCTCGTTCTTTCGTTCTAGAGATGGAGTGAAAAAGAGAGGTACAAATGTCAAATTTTAAAATTAGTATAAAAGCGACTTCCATTATTACCGCCGTCTATGGTTGGTTTATTCCACTTGCCTTCATTCCTCCCATTGAGCCAAATTATGACACGATTGAAATTACAGAGGAAATTCCACAAATACTACATATGGATTTTAATCTCGATTTTGATGACATCGAGATAGAAGACGCAGAAGAGATCAAACCAGTCGAACCAGTAGAGAAAATCGACTCGAGTATCGATACGACTAAAAAAGAATTACCCAAAAATACCAGTAAAATATCCAAATCACATCAGAAAGATGAAAAGTCTGATTTACCACAAAAATCTGATTTACCGCAACAAATAGAGAGTCCTACAACCTTGAAGTCTTCAGATGTGCTTACAAGCAGGAAAACAACGCGCTCTTTCGCAAAGATTCCCACGTCTCAAGCAGCGCTTCATCCTCTTAAAAAAAGAAAATCAAGGAAGAAACAATACAAAAAACGAAAAAAAACAAAACGTTGCAATCCTAAGAACCCGGATATTAGACTTGTTTCACACTCAAAGACTCAAAGCTCATATACTCTGCCAAAATCATTGGTGAATCACTATTCTACCGATTGGAAAGCTGCGAATAGACTTGCAAGTCTTGCCTGGTCAAAAGATCGAAATGATGAAATTCAAGGAATCAAAATCCGGCATATTTATTGTCAATCTCCTCTGCGTTATTCTGGTCTCAAAAAAGGAGATATCGTTATTTCTGTCAATGGAAATAAGGTTGCATCAAAAGCAAATTTAATCAAACTATA
>JACLAC010011943.1_pt1 | contig 10059 bp, 15 predicted proteins | sample 8027881 | NCBI WGS metagenome assembly JACLAC01 (sample SAMN15725517, study PRJNA655200) | protist metagenome | isolation source: fluorescence activated cell sorting (FACS) single amplified genomes of... | place: Spain: Blaines Bay Microbial Observatory, Mediterranean Sea | collected 2016-01-19 | reverse complement strand
GTAGCTCCATCCACCAGGTACGGCGTTCGCCAGGTCTACACTCGCTTTCTACGCACTACATTCGCAATGCGCGCGAGTCGCGCGCGACAGCGCGACCCGGTTGCCGCCACAGTCGGCGAAACAGGCGCCGTATATGCCGTATCCAAGCTCGTTGTGGTCGTAGAACTGCTTTGCGTAGTCCAGGTGGCTCTGCAGCGCCTGCCAGGGCTCGTTAACATTCGTCGATGAAGTTGAAGAGGAAGACGGAGAACTGTTCACGAACGGAGAGTGCGTCGTCCCATTGGTACTGAGGTTGACTACTGTTTTCTTCCACGCGCGGTGCGCAGTGCCCGGCATCACCTTAATCGAGTAGTCGAACTCCGGAAACGTGAACAGCGACAGCAGCGGCACGGCAACCACCATCAGGATCGTCAGGCATCACACCCGTGTGATGAGCAGATTCGTCAGCTGCATACTGATCACTTTCGTCAAACCAGGGTTACTAGTCGATCCATTTCAATCACTGGTATTACCATTCTTGTCATCTGAGGATGTGCTGCTGTTCAGCCACTTGAGCCACTTAAGCGTCTTGAACAAGCGTACAGCACGCACGCCCAGCTTACTATCTCCGTAAAACGACCGTACTCTGCGCGCTATTAAGTTTAAGACCTGTCATCCCCATCAGATGAACCAGCTCATCCTCCGCCCAGCTCGATGATCAGCGGCCGGCTACTAAGGCGTCCCCAGCAGGTAGCTGATATCGAAGACCATGCTCACGGTCCCGATCAGGTCCATGTACCAGTAGAAACCGAGGAGATAAGGGTAACGTCCACATGAGCCCACGTCCACGACCGACAGAGCAGCCCACTCCAAGAAGAAGACGACGAGAACGAGGGTGAGCACCAGGTCCATCCAGACGTCCTGCGACACGTGGAAGCAGACGGCGAGATCGGGGCCGTACAGCGCGATGGAGAGGCCTGGATATGGTTGAATTTGAAAGCAATAGAAATGGTGTCGTGTGGCTAGGAGTTTATGTTTAAGTTTATTTAGGTAACACTCATTAGAATTAGATAGGTATTGGTATACCTATAACACTAACAGTCAAAAAGCTTTTGTTTTTGGATTTCAGTGGAGCTGGAGCGAAGTGTTCAGTTTTGAGTCAGCATGACGCCGTAGACACGAAAGTCCAGTGACTGGTGAACGAAGCCTCGAGGAATTTTGAGGCGGCCCGAGTCGGAAAAACCGACCAGTATCAACTGGGACGACGTACCAACTGTGTTAATGTATATAATGCAGCATGTATTCAACAAAAATACGGCATGGGCAATGAGGCAGAATCTATTGATACCTTAAACAAGTAAGTCACTATTTGTATTTAGATTTACGTCCCTCTATAACCTTCAGACCAAAAGTCACTACTGCTACTCACACAGCGTGCTAAGCGCTCCGAAGTACCGCCCGCGTAGAAAGCGCTTCAGTCTGACCGCCCACGGGTGTTCCGCCACACCACTCAGAACCACCTTTGCCCGCAGCGCTTTCTTCACCGTAGTCCGAGCATCCCCAGTTCTGAAGATGGCGTTGCGGAGCGTGTCGTTCCTGCGCATGGCGTCGAGGCGTACTAGTCGTTGTCGTTCTTCTTCTACTCCGATGGTCATGGACGCACCGCACGTGTCCTTCGAGGCGGTAGGCGATTCGCTGCCGCACGTGTCCTTCGAGGCGGTAGGCGATTCGCTGCCGCTCCCGCTGTCATCGACGGCGCTCGACTTCATGTTTGGGTTTTGCTTTTGTAGAGTCATGCCGGCGTAGTTCTTGTTTATACACTTAATAATACGTACAGGGGTCGGGCTTGGGGCGGCCTGGTAAAACTACAAAACAACGTGATAATTAATGTACAACTACAATCAACAAGTTAACAAAGAAGCAAAAACAAGGGGAAGTAGGACAAGACTCTCCTCGAAAACTTTTGAGATCAAAGCAGAACCGTTGTCTGTGCATAATTAGTTAAAGAAGGAAACATCAGAACGAACAGTAATAGAAATAGTGCTTGAAGGAACTACTTGAAGGAACTTGAAAGAAGTAGACGTCGAAGGAACAGACCGGGAACGCACAACAAGCCAAAGCCTTAAAAGATAACTTTAGCATAAGCTCATAAATCATGTTTAACAATAACATGAACAACAACAGTTTAGTGTTAGTCTATTTCCTATTCGCCTTTGAACATTCTGCACATTCGCTACCCTATTGTGTCGTGAATGACTAACGATACGGTAGCCGGTGGTTCATACGGTCTGATATTATTGTAGTAAGGTGATTTTCCTTTTGAACAAGCGTCGTCGAGATATCTACTACTGCACCTTGTATAAGGCTCACTTGATCTAATAAAATTCATCAAATACTTCATCATGTACGATTCTATGTTTATGCCTTCAATCATCTACAACGTCGTAAAATAGAATTATATTACATCAATTTTATTTTCGGTTATTAAACCCCAACCCGCCGTTCGCTCGCGGGAGCAGTGCCGGCTGTCGCTTCACCCATCCTTTGCTTTGCCGCTTTCTCTGCGGCTCATTAATAGTTCCGCTGTCTACTCTGTCCACCAGAGGCGACCCCCGGTCCTGGCCCAACCTGGTTCAGACTAGCCATGCTCGCCGTACTAGTCGCACCTACCCCGATCATGCCCATACTCGTCCCAAGTCCGCTCTCGCTCTGCACCTTCACCAACGCCTGCTTCAAATCCGACAGTTCATTTCTGAACCGTTTCAGGTCTTCCACGTTCCACGCCATCGGAATGCCGAACGTCACACAGTTTACCAGCACCACCAGGATGATCCAGTGCCACGGCCGCTCCTTCGTCACGTGCACGAGGTACGCGTTCCACGCGAACCAGCCTCAGAGATCCACCACCGTCGCAAAGATCATACTCTTCACGTACTTCTCCTTGCTATCGAGCAGGGTGCCGCGGAACCACTCACTACACAATCGGGTTGCACTCGCCTTCCTCGTCTTCCATGTCGTCCGGCAGCTTCTGGTTGGGTTGCTCACTACATGGCATTTTGATTGTGCTAGAGACCTAACCAACTCCCGATCACCGGCACGGACGAGAAGACGGACATGATGTCGTAAATGAGCTTCTCCTGCGTGTACCAGTGCATGCCGCGGAAATAGATAGCACGGAACACTCACGCCATGGTACTGAAAAGCCACCAGACGACACAGCACCAGGACAGGAACTTGATCGCGCCCTGTTCATGCTTCTGGTGCAACTCGAACACCACCTGCTCGTGCGTCTTGACCTAGGGAATGGCTTGGACCGGCATGCCGACGAGCTGGTTCTGCCCGGCATCGTAGCCGGAGACGTAGTACATCTGGCCGTCGGCACCCTGTACCACCTGCGGCTGCACCGTCATCATTGGTTAGGCACCGCCGACGACGCCGCCCACGACATTCGCTTGAGAGCCGACTGGTTGGCCGATCATAGGCGCGCCCACTACGGATTGGTTCAGGTCGCCGCCTTGTGGGTAGCCTTTCTTCTGGGCAACGCCGGTCGAAGAAGAGGCAGAACTCGGTCGAGACCCACCCATCTGGGCTTCCTGGTACCGCGGGTCCTGCTGGATGTCCGAGATGACCTCGGCAGCTGGACGCGCCGTGACAACCTGAGGCGCGTCCTTATCGTCCTCGGCGGAATTGGAGTTGGCCGGGCTGCGCGGCGCAGGCCGAGGCGGCGCGCCGCCAGCGCCGTTCGTACCGTTAGACGCCATGGCTTTATTATTAGATTTAGAAGTGGAAAGTTCAACCGCTCAAAGCAATGAAACAACAGAAAGTAGTCAAGATAAAATTTTGAAACTTAGTTCTTGTTAATGTCGATCCTAACTGCTTATACAAACAATACTATATTTGTAAATACTTCAGGAGAAGGTGTGACGTACACGTGCACGTGTTACTAAGTTAGTCTAGATCTAGAAGATGTTGTCACAGCACACAGCTGGATTTCACTTCCCGAAAAAAAGTTATTCCCTCGTCGACGTACAACTGGCTTTTTGCTTTAATTTAAAATATCATTCAGCTGACCGAGATCGTCCGACATAGATAGGCATAGCCAAAATACAGGAGCAATGGCAATCGCTAACAACGACAACACAGACAACTATTCAGCATAATTTTTTGCGTTAACCTTAACGATACAGTTACAGAGCGAGCCAAGAAAAATTATAATCGTATATACATAGATGTATATACATCTTCTTTCAGAGAGATTCAAACCCACGACTTACGTAGTAACATTTATTCAACATCAACATCACTTTACAAAACAACTTGTAATGAATTATAATTTGCAGAATGAAAGACGCAAACGTCAATTATGTTCCATACAATAACACACGGAAAACATAAGAGACGTTACAAACATAGGAGACGTTACAGACACCACAAACATAGGAGACGTTACAAACATAGGGAACGTTACAAACATAGGAGATACTACTAGCACCAAGGTCTAAAGTCAAATCAAACACAGAACTCATGTACATGTGTCCAACAATCTTAACGTTTTTTAACGTTTGCTTTCTTTTCTTTTCGATTTCACGGCTTCGTACTTACTTTTGATTTGGCCTAGGGCGACTCCTTATTACGGTACTGGACTACACCACTTTACCAACCACCCCACGAGTTACAAAAGTTACAACTCCCTAAAATAAACGTCTTTATTTTTCTAAATACACACGTCGACGTAGTTTTCCGAACTAACTAACTATAGTTTCTCCAGTCTAACAGTTCTTGCTCTCTCACTATAGTTTCCCCAGTCTAAATCGTCGCCATCATCTGCAATGTTAGAAGTGAAAACCCATATGCCACGCGAACTGCTGCTCTGCAGGATGCACACGTCTTAATCCTGATATACCACGTCTTGAGCTTGATTACTCACTATCTCACCTCGGGTGGCCTCAAGTCTTGCAGCTTGAACTCTTAATATTTCGTTTTCGGCCTCGATTTTCTTATTGATATGTTTTCCACCTGTAACCTTGAAGACTTGTTGCCCAGATGAAGTGCATTCGCACTCTATCCAGAAAACTTGTTGCTCCTCTATATTATATTCGTGGTTAGTCAAAAGTTCTGACATGACAGGAATATGATCTGCGATTTGATCAGAGGAACAGCTAACTTTTTTATCATCAGCTAACTTCAATAAAACTTTTCTATCATCAGCTAATGAAACGGAGTACTCTGCCAGGGGCACAGGTAAAATCGTCTTAATTTTTTCAGCTAAGCTCTTTGCATATACTGTACCAAATTCGCCTTTCTTACAAATAGATTCTGCTACATCAAGTTCGTCTGGTGTTGCGCCTGCTGCAGAAGGCGCTGCATCCGAACGCGCCGGTGCAGAAGGCGCCGCTGCAGAAGGCACGAACGGCAAACACTGCAGAAGGCGCTGCATCCAAACGGCAGCCGCTGCCGAACGCGCCGCTGCAGGAGGCGCCGCTGCAGGAGGCGCTACCGAACGCGCCGCTGCAGGTGTGGTACTGAAATCCTGGGTCCGGAAGTTCGCCATTTCAGCAAGCGCTTGTTTTTCTTTCAGGTTCATAGACGGAGAGTTTAGGAATAACATTTTCTCTTCATCCGTCGTCAGCTTTTTAAAAAGCTCAAGCTGGGTATCTAAAAACGTTTTGTGCGCTGCAGCGCCTGAACTGGTGTAAGAGTGAGAGTTGGCTGCAAAATGAAATGAACTTATACCTATATCATTTTCATTATAATTAGGTTTTGGTTTAGGATTAGGTGTACCTCAAAATATCATGTAGCTCCTTGGAATAATATTCGCACCCGGCCTTGGGCCCCCGAGACTTGCCAAAATAGGATCCTTCTCACTCAGGTTCCATGGGAGACTCTCTGTCATAAGTACAGAAGCCGTGGGCCAGTTTCAGTAGCCGTGTCGCCGATCCATTTCCACCATAGGTAATACGTGTTGGGCACCGACAAATATTATACACTCGTCAGGAATACGACCGAGCCATATCAAGTCCTGCTCCGGTTGATCCTGCTTGCGCATCTCGTCTTCTAGACCGATGACATGTATGTTATTCTCCAATATTATCTCCAAGAGTAACCGCCAGTAAGCGTCATCGCCATATAAATCAACATTTAAAATATTGGGTGGCAGTTCGGAGGTATCAAACATTGAGCGTATCTTTAGCACAAATGCTTCGTCAATTGTAATTTCATTCCTACGCCTCTCGTCCATAAGTTCGTTGAATTTAGCAGACGAGTCAAACTCAACGAACTCTATGGCCAATGTTCTAATCTTGGATTTGCTTAGGATTTGAATTAGCCAATTCAACCTACTTTTTCATCCATGCACATCAGGTATATACCAGTGTTTTATCAATGGCCAGTCTATTCCTACAAGTGCACCACTCCCATCTACAACTCGATCAGGACCTCAAGTTGACCATCCTCGAAGCCTTGTCTGTCTCATTGTGTCTTCCCGAGCGAGCTTGGATGAAGTCGCCGCTGCAGGAAGCGCAGCTGCAGAAGACGCCGGTGCAGAAGGCACCGGTGCAGAAGGCGCGGGCGCCGTCTGGTTCATCTATCGACCAAACATCTTCATCATCTTAGTACCTCTTCCTAGGCGCGTCAAAGAAAGCTTTAGAGCATCCACCTCTTTAGTACTGCTAATGACGCAGTCCGAAGCGCGGACCGCTACAGCAATCGAAATAAGACGTGCAATGAACATCATATTAACGCAGGCGCCGGTGATCAAGGAGAAGGTGATGGCGCGGACTGACGATTCGACGCTTTTATCTTGGTTAGATATTACTATCTCCAATATTCTAAGCCAAGGCCGAGGATATTATCCTATTTGAAAAATTTAAAGTGGAACGACGAACTCGATCGTCCTATAACTATAAGTATGAGTATGACACTCCTACTAAATATCGAATGCTGATGTTAAAGTTAACGTTAAGTTATTGTATAGGGTATTATTGCTTTTTGAACTTCAAACTCTCGTCTGCAGCCGAAAAATGATTACAGATGACGTCAGGTCTCTCCTTGGTTGATTTCAAAGTGTGAGTTCTCAAACTAAGCAACAAGCTAAAAAAGCAATAGTAGACGTAAAAGTCAAAGACGATTGTGATTGCGGCTTTGGACATTGACCAAGAAGTATCCCGAGCATTTTTATTTTTTTTAGATAAAAAAGTAGTAAGTGACGTCGAGCATACAGGAGCATACGTAAGTTTAGAAAAATATGAGCATGACAAAGACAATCGACCGAACATGCAGAACCAGTTGAAGCAGACATTAACTTCATGATTATTTTTATAATTATGAATATGATTAGGAAGATGATGACAGTAAAAAATGATAAACACAGTTGCAGTTCATTTGAATGGTTGCTGGACATTTTCACAGCCTTAAACTTAATCATGTTCACTCACAACGCAGACCACATGATATACATAAATTTCTTAAATTTCCAACTTCCATGAAGTCGTACAGATTAGCTCTCGCCGAAGACGCGCCATTATTTATAGTATTTCTATAGGCGTCAGGCGTAGACGGCTTCTCGCCTAAACTTTCTCCTTATCCTGTATCTCATCTTTCACTGCTTTAGCTGCGCGCTCTCGTCCCCTCCTCCGCTCGCGCCGGTGTTCCTCAACCATTTCCTGTCTTCTGACCTGCGTGTAGTCAGGTGGTATCTCAAAGGTAAGAGCCGGAATCGGCTCAGGATTCAGCCTTGCGTTGCCAGTAGAAGACCCTCCCGTGCCTGCACTTCCACCAAAGAAACCGCCAAACACGCCCGTAGTCTTGTTGTTTGCGCAATCTGTATTAGCGTTCCCTGCTTCGTCCTGCATCAATTACATAGCGGACTCACCCCGCAGTTCCAGCTTCACCAGGTTCGTCGTCGCCCGCAGGTAGTAGTTCACCGGCATAGACACCTTGACGGGAAACGCCTCCATGTTCTCGCGGTCTTCTACTTGTACCTCCTTACCTGAACTCGTCAACGTCGTCGTCTTGAACAAAGCGTTCCTACTAATTACTAACGCCAGAACTCGTGCAGACGTCACAACGCTGGATGCTTTTCTCCCAACAACTCGAGAATCGGTTCGAACTGCACCATGGTCACCGGAATTTCGTTCGACAGGTAGACGGTGATGGTCGTGTCTCGCTGCTTCGTCTCGACGGTGTCTTTGGATGGCTTGCGCTCGAGCTTTGCAGCTTCTTTTCCATTCTTCCCATTGCCGCCACCAGAAGCAGAATTAGGATTAGCATTTGGGTTTTCAGCAGACGACGACGACGCCTTGGCTCCGGCCATGTTATTTCGTGCTGCCATGCCCATACCCTTCGGTCACCGCTGAGTCTGCACTTGCATCTGTGTCGGCTGTCCTTGTGCTTGTCCGTTCTTCTTCTGCCGTGCAGCCGCAAGTCGGTCCTTCTCCTTTTGGTGCGATCGATCCTCCGCAGTCACGCACCAAGGCGGCTGCAGTCCTCAATCGTTTAGATTTGCAACAGCATTCTGTTCCTTCGGAGAATCAGACACACTGTCGTTACCGTTGCCGTTGGCTGCGCGCGCCCCACCAGCGCGCGCCCCACCAAGTCCTAGTGGCTACGGTCCAACATCGCCGCCGACTCACCCAAGCCGGAAAGAAGCTAGTTTCCGCTTCGGTGAAGTCGAAGTCGAACACAGCGACGACAGAGCCGGCGTTGGCGTTGCATCCTCTCACTCACCGAAAAATGCACTAGTTGTACCAGCCCCAACACCGCCAGTGAACGCGCTTGGTGTTTCCTCACCGGCTACGTCCCCAAGGTACGAAGCGTCTTGATCGGTTTCCGTCCGCAGAAACGAGACGTCTGCATTCGCGCTCGGCGTTGCATCCTGGAACTCAACGTCGTTATCGTTTTCGTCGTCGACGTTTCTACCCGCAGATTCAGGCACATCACCCCAGTCCTCGTCTTCCTCGTCCAATGGCATATCGTCGTCCACAACCTTTTTCCCGCCAACAAGATCAACCCGCATCTTACTGTCGCCGAAATCCAAAACCTCCTCTTCGCCCCACGCTGCGCCATCCGGACCGGTCTAGGTCATCCCCGTCAGGCTTCCCCCGTCAGTGCCACCAGGTGTGGTCGATCCCATGTCGAAAGAACTGGTCGACTTTACCCTGGCATGACCGTGACCGTTTCCGCCGTTGTTGTTCTTGTTCATGTTCAACATCTGCTCGTTTTTACTGCCTCGCATCACCTTACCACCAGAAGCGTCCTCCAGCAGTATCGCCAAATCCTCGTCGCTCACCGGTATGTCGTCCACATTAGCATTACTAAGCATTCTAGTCACTACAAGTACTCAGGCGGCAGCGCGCCCTCCGGCAGTTTATGCACCCCAAAGTAGTCCTCAAAGGACGTACTACTAGACGAAAGACGTGGCCCCCTTCCGGCGCACCTGCACATCCACCTCCAGTTTGTACTCCAGCTTCCTATTACCTATTACCCGTTCACCTTCTTCCACACCTCTTTCTTAGCACTACTATTCATTCACCAAAGTCATCGGCTTCGAGAAGTCCACATCTAAATGCACCGGCTCCTGCTCTTTCGACAGCAACTCATTCAGCACTTCGCGTTTCTCGTCGTTCGTTAGGCGTGGATGCTATGGTGCGAAAGTTTTTTTACTAGTGATTTACTAGTAAAACTTGAATCCGGTCGTTACTACCAATCTTCACCATTACCTGCTGCCGTGGGGCTGAGAGGACTGTTGCTTCCACTGATTGACCACTTCATGTTGCCTTCCTGACCACTTCGCGTTACCGACTTCACCTCTTTGATGATCAGGGACTGCGGTCTCCGCTTCGTCCTGTACTTCAGGTGCTGGTTCCAGCTCACGAACGAGCTGTCCACTCGCAGATCCAGCCCCTGCTTCCAAATGCGGATCCGGTCGCTCGGTCCAACACCCAATGCGCCCATGTTCACTGCACCGCCCAAAATCTATCCTTCCCACGTCATTTCTTAGAAAAAGTCGGGAATGCGCGACAGCGTCTCCTCGAGTCACGCCACGCGCTTTCGTTTCCTACTACTCGAACTTCTCCTTCTTGT